>Ga0214543_1000958_pt1 | contig 53509 bp, 35 predicted proteins | sample CNSS2metaG_FD_160094 | JGI IMG/M metagenome (GOLD analysis project Ga0214543, IMG submission 160094) | Root nodule microbial communities from cowpea collected in UCLA plant growth center, Los Angeles, California, USA - CNSS2 | ecosystem: Host-associated > Plants > Roots > Nodule | place: USA... | reverse complement strand
TATTTTGTAAATAAATTTAATTCTATAAAATAAAATATTTAAATAAATGTGGAGTTAAAATTAAATTGTTTATATTATAAATTATTTCAAGTTATAATTGAGACTAATAATAATGATCTTAAGTTATTAATTATAATATGAATAAATTATATTTTTGTAATATATTTTTATTTTTATTTGAATATCATTTCTTCTATTTACATCGAAGGGATAAGATCGTAAAATTTATTTTTTATAACAATATATAAAAAAGATTATCTCTTATCTCTTTTGTGTTCACATTTCAAATTTTCAATTTTAATCTTTAAAATATAATTATTTATTATTTTTTTAAAATTGATCGTTATTTTTACAAGTTTTTTATAAAATCGTCTATCTATGCTTCTTCTCTTTTATCAACTATATTTTCTGATGTATTCTATTTTATTATATATTAACTTATATCATCATCTATTAATATAATATCATGCATCTATAACAATATGTAAAGAGATTCCCTCTTTTATGTTCACATTTTAAAATTCCAAGTGTACCCTTTAAAATATAATTATTTATTAAATTTTTTAAAATTGACCATTATTTTTACAATTTTTTTATAAAATTGTTTATCTTTATTTGTTTTCTTTTTCCCTATTTATCAACAGTTAATCTCTCATCTTTTCTGATATATTTTACTTTATTTTTAATAAACATAGTTTTATTTTATATATTAACTTAATAACATACAATATCATCAGCTACTAATGTAATAGCACGCTAATATAATATCATGCATGTTTAAAAAATGCGTATATGCAGGCACTTGTGTTTATTATAAACTTTTATAAACTTTCCACTCGTATCTACTCAAATCACACAATCTTTCCTTTAGGTCATGTTCTTTTAAACAGATTTACTATTTGAAACAAATAGTAAGCGAGGATTTGAAGATTTGTTCACGTTTCTTTTAATTGATTTGTAGGTGATGGGAGGGGCAGAAATGCAAAATTGCTATTTTTTTTTCCATATTTTCTCATGTAAAGAGATTAGCAAGTGAAAGTTACACTTTTACAAAAAAGATCATAATTTAAAAGATAAAAAATGTTTTCAAATTAAATATTAATTATGTCACAAAAAAATAAATAAAAAAAACTTTATTTTTTCACAATAATCATTAATATCTAAATATTTAATTTTTCTTTTAGTTATTGAAAATTGAAAATTGAAAATTAGTCCCTCAAATTAATATCTAAATATTTAATTTTGGTCCCTCAAATTTTAATGAAAATTGAAATTAGTCCCTCTTAAAAATTTAGTTATTTTAGCCAAATTTTGTTAAGTTTATTTGACATTTTAAACACGTTTTTCAGTAAACATGGAAGTGAGAATGAGTTAAACGATGTAATCAATTAAAATACTATCATAAAATGCGTTTAAAACGTTAAATAAATTAAAAAAAATCATTAAAAGGACTAAATACACGTATTTCCAAAGTTGTGGGACTAAATTAATCCAAAGTTTCAAAGATAGACTATTTACAATTACTGAAAGTTGAGGGACAAAAACATATTTAACTCTTAAAGTTATCACTGTGTAATACAATTTTTTTTCTTCTAAATCAAAGGATAACATGAATCGTTTACTCCTCGAAGTCTTTCGAAAAAGTAAAGTCTAAATCTTCATACGAAGCTTTGGTTAATATGGAGAAGTTGCAGAACCAGATCATCATCTTTTGATTTGCAGTGAATGTTTAAATTTTCTTTTCCCTCCAACCTCCGCCAACGTAAGCATTTACAACAACAAAACGCTTTTCACAAACAGAAACATTGCAACTTCTCACACTATTTTTCTCCTAATGAATAATCTGTTTTATATATATATATATATAACAATATATAATGGAGATTTCTCTTTTGTATCCACTTTTCAAAATATCAATTTTACCTTTTAAATATAACAATTTATTAAAATTTTAAAAATTGACCGTTACTTTTACTAATTTTTTATAAAATCAGATGTCTCTGCTTCTTTTATTCTTCTTTATTTATCAATAATTATTCTTTTATTTGTTCTGATATATTTCACTTTATTTTTAATAAATATAATTTTAATATATATATATATATATTAACTTAATAACATTATAATATTATCACCTACTAATATAATATCACGCATATTTAAAAAATACACAAAATATGTGTGTATACAAAAATTTCTTTTTAGTTTTGTATTTCACCTTGAGTCAAATGCGTCAAGCTCTTTAATTCAAACTTATCTATAAAAAATAATTTTAATTTTAATTTACAATTAATAATTTAACCAAAAATTTAATATATACTTAATTTCAATTAATAATATAATAAATTGTAATAATAATCTTAATTTAATTTAATAAAAAGTAGAAATTAAGATATTACTAATTTAAGCAAAAAATTAATAATTACTTAAGTAAGATTATGAACTAAGATATTTATAATTTAATAATCTTAGTTCAGTAATTATTTAAGCCCACACAACACACCACTGTCACCATTAATAATACTCTGGTGCGAAATAAAAATCTAACGATTCACTGCAAATCAAAAGATAATGATCATGTTCTCAAAAAACATCAAACCTTTCACTGCAGTTTTTTTATTCTTTTTTTTGGGAACACACAGTTCTTGTGTTCCTTCCAATGGGAAAATTCTCCTTTCCATATTATGATGTGTGTATAGAAAAGAAAGGGACTGGCTTACATGTGAATACTGCGTGTGGTATATTAGGGAAGATGCACCATGTAGAAATGAACATCAATGTTATCATTGCATAACAAATAAATTAAAAGTATTTTCCGAGACACGTTAAAATATTGTTTTTAAGGATTTATTCACGGTGTATACGCAAATTTTCAGATACAATAGGAATTTTTCAATTGATTTTTAAGGTACGAGAATATAAAATAATAAAAAAGAATTGAAGAAATAGAAAATAGAAAATAAGAGCTTGAAGAAGGTGTCTCAGGAAGAATCATAAGACACTTATTTATAAGTGGAAAAAGGGGTTGAGATAACAACATCGATCTTTATTATCTATAACAATATATAAAGGGATTCTCTTTTTTGTGTTTACTTTTCAAAATACCGATTTTACCCCTTTAAATATAATAATTTATTAAATTTTTAAAAATTAACCGTTACTTTTACAAATTTTTTATAAAATCAGATGTTTCTATTTCTTCTCTTCTTCTTGATTTATTAATGGTTAGTCTTTTATCTGTTCTGATATATTTCACTTTATTTTTAATAAATATAATTTTAATATATATATATATATATATATATATATATATATATATATATATATATATATATATATATATATATATTAACTTAATAACATTATAATATTATCACCTATTAATATAATATCACGCATATTTAAAAAATGTATGCACACAAGCGCGTTCGCGTCTGTGTTACGCTAGTAAAGGATAATGATATTTTAACCCACTTTTTTAATTCACTTTTAATTCATTACTTCAATTACCATTAGATCATATATTATAAATGCACAAATAAAAATGTTCCAAAAATGATGGTCCAATCAAAATTTTTGCCTCCAAGATCATACGGTTGCAATAGCAATTAAAACCTTAGTTTTTACAGTATTTGTATCATTCTATGACATCTACTTAATATTCATTGCTAATGAATTGTATTACCGAGAAACGCTTGTTTCTTGCATTTTCTCCTTTTAGATCTTTTTAAGAAAATAGTACTTTAGATATCACTTAAGTTGAAACTTTATTTAAAAAAAAATCACAGTAAAATTATTTCATGATTACTTTCAATATGATTATATGTGAATGTGATTGTTAATTGACCATTTTATAAAATACGTCAGAGATAGAGAGTCCCTTATCTTTTCTATAACAATTGCTTTTTCAAAAAATGTAAAATTTATTACAGGACTCATGGTTGAAAATATTTAATTAAGATCTTTTTATTTAAATTAATTTTTAAGAAATATTTTCATTTCTAAAAATATCTTTCAATTTTAAAAAATATTTATTATTATAAATTAGGAAATTAAGATTGGGGTATCATAATTATTTTATATTTTCTTACATTTTGGTTAATATATATATATATATATATATATATATAATAATAATAATAATAATAATAATAATAATAAAAATAATAAGTTTCTCTTGTAGTTATATCTATCATATCTCATATTTTCACATACCCTAAAAATTGTCAACATCCATAATATTTCATTTTGTTATTACATGATCTATGATATTTCATATTGTAATAAAACTTTTAAAATTTTGTAAGTTCGTATCAAATTCTCAGTATCAAACCACAAAAACTGCAAAATTGAGCGAATGTTTATTGTAGTACAATGATTATTTTGGTAAATATTATCTCCATTGATTCTTGTGTTTTTTTTTTAGAATTAAGAAAAGTAATATTTTTTAACCTAAATACTTTATTTTTTATTTTTGTTTTCACATAAAAGTAAATATATATTTTAGAGGATCAGTTCTTTAAAAATATTTAAAAAGGTTGTTTTTTCTATAATAAAATTGAATGTAATAATATACTACGTCTATATTCATCAAATGCAATGTATTTAGTAGGTTCAATAAATGCAATTTACTTGTAATAAATGCATGACGTAATAACATCAAATTCGAAGTATAAGAGGGTTTGAACGTTATAAAATGACTTATTATTAATGAACAAAAGCGATGAATAAAATTAAAAATAATAATTAGTGTGATTAAGGTAGTTAATCGATATTATAATTATGATAACGAGAAATTTGTATAATCGTGAGATCGTAATAGTAAACTTCACTTATTATATAATATATATATATATATATATATAATTATTTAATTTTACTAAAAATAAAAATTAATTCAATTTTATCTTTTATATTTTAGACAAGAAATGAAAATAATTAAAATTAAATAACATATGAAAAATAAATGAAAAGAAATAATTTGTTAATCACATTAATATATATTTCTTTATACAAAAAATAATAAATACTAATATTATTATATTTCTTTCTAGGAGTAACCGTAAATATTAACGTTATAATTAATAAATACCATTATTAATTTTTTGGGTTTATACAAAAGTGAGATCGCAAAATTGAAAAAATATAATCGTATTAAATTTTAATCGAGAAATGTTATGGTGTATTGTAACTAAATTTTAATTGTATTATTTTTTTATTGAAAAATAAATTTTAATTATTTTAGTATTTAATTTAATCAGGTGAAAGATTACTGTGTGACTAACAACACTTCTAACTATGTAAAATTTTAATTATTCATAAAAAAATATGAATGTACAACAAAAATTTTAACATAAAAAAATGACAATTACTTGATTTTACGATTTTATTCAATGATCTATTGTATTACAATTACGTGTGAAACCTGACTGATAAATACTATTTAAAATCGTAAGATATTATTATTTTGTAATTTAAATCGTGATTTTGACTACTTTAAATAATTAAAAAATATTTTCACTAATAAATGTCAAATACCATCGATAACAATTAAAAACAAATCATAAAACTTGTTATGAACTTGGCTTTAGTAAGTTAAAACTTGTGATTAACATGACTTTAGTAATAAAAAAATACTAAGATTTTTAAAACACTAAGAATTTTAATTGACTTAAGTAAGATATTTACTTTTAGCCGATCAAATACAATAATAATAATAATTTTTAGATTTAATTATATTTTGAGCTCTTAATTAATTTTAGAAATTTTTAATTAAATTCTTAACAAATCTTAGAAAATATTAGAAAATTAGTAATTAAATTCTTCTCGATCTTTTAAACATTTTCAATTGATTTTTGTAGTTTATGTTAACTTTATGATTTATTTTGATGCTCCTTAAATTTCCAAATATGTACTATACTGAATGTATTTAACAAAACATATTTTTACATTTAACTAAAAATGTAATTTTCAAATTAAAAAGTATATAAATTATAAAAAATAAAATATATAACTGTAAATTATGAAATAAAAATTCTAAATTTACACAATATCAAAATTAAAAGATCTACAATCGACAATTTTGTATTTTCATAGTTCTATAGTTTCATAATTTTATATAGTTTTATAGTTATATAATTTTATACTTTTTATTTTATAATTTCGTATTATGAAATTATATATATTTATAATTTTATTTTGTAATTTTATATTTTTTAAGTTTTTTATTTTATATGTTTTAATTTTATAATATTGTATTCCATAATTTTATATTTTCTGTAATTTGGTATTATTTTTTATTTTACAATTTATAATTTCATATATAATTATATATTTTTTATTTTGTATTATTTTATTTAAATTTTATAATTTTAATTAAATTTAAAAATATTTTTTATTAAATACAATAAATATTTTTAAAAAAAATTGTCACAATATCTTGTAAGAAGAATTATGTGACAATATTTAAGAACATGCAATAATTAAAAAATCTTAAAATTTAAAAAACTCAATAACCAACAAAAATTTATTAAAAATTTAAATAAAAGTTTTCAAATTTAAGACTCAAAATATGAATAAGTTTACTAATTTTTAAATATTTGTTTGGTAGAGAAAAGCACAAATACGCTAAAGTCAAGTCTGATGTTTTGAATTATAAATTTTCAGCTTCCTCAAATAACATGAAATACTAAAAATTTCTTAAATAACAATTATATTTCTTAATAATTTTAATCACACTTCTTTTAACAAATATATACATTGTTTGACACAATTTTAGGTGTCTCTTTATGACTCTCTTTCAAAAAGACACAGAGAAGATTTTTTTTCTTTTATTGCATGAATTTATCTAAAAAATAATAACTATGTTTCTTAATAATTTTAATCACAGCTTTTCTTTACAAATATATATTGTTTGACATAACTTTAGGTGTCTGTTTATGACTTTCTATCGAAAAGAGATAGACACAATTTTTTTTCTTCTTTTATTGTATGAGTAAAATTTATCTAAAAATAATAATTGTATTTCTTAATAATTTTAATCACAGTTTTTCTTTACAAATATATACATTTATTCTAGGTGTCTGTGATCGAAAAGAGAATAGACACAATTTTTTTTATGAATATAAAATCTATCTTTACAAATATATACATAAAAGAGATAGACAGAACTTTTTGTATTTCTTAGTAATTTTAATCGACATAATTTTAGGTGTCTGTGCATAACTTTCTATCAAAAAGAGATAAACTTTCTATCGAAAAGAGATAGAAACGATTACAATTCTTTTTATTGCATGAATAACATCTATCTTAAATAAATAAATAAAACTTAAACTTGGTTCCAGTTAAATTCACTGCAGAAAATATCCAGAAGACTAATTTTAGGACACAAACTTACAATATATATAATTATATTAATACTCATGTTCTCTCTGGTACACATGGTATACATGTGTATATATAGATTTCAAATTGTAGTCCGAAATTCCCGTTCTCCCCACATCCACCATACAAAAAGTACATCTGTAGGAAAAAAAATATTACCAGAGAATGATAAACTCACTTGAAAATACAAAACACCGCCATGCCAAGAAATTAACCTCCATGCTTATTATTGTATAATTACGATTCTCTTCTCTCTCTCTATTATAATGTTCACTGGTTAGTGTTGACGGTGGATGCAGGTGCAAAGTGGAGGAGCTTCTTGGAACTAAGCCAGGGCTTCACCACTACGACCGAGGAGAACATTCTGTGAATCCCTCTATGAGTAGCCGAGATCTTCAAATAGTACTTCAACCCTGACACCACTTGTTGCTGCGCCTCCACCACTTCTGAAAAGGTTAACTTCTCTCTCTCGTTATCGCTGTCGTTCCCCCACAGCTTCAAACCGTTGTTGTACTCCTCCACCGAGAACCTCCCAAGCTCTTGCACTTCCCTGTTTCTCCTCACGTCGGGGATCTCCGTCTTCCCCCCAACCAATCGAGCACACGATGCAGAAGAGACAACCGAGAGCAAGATCACCAGGACCGTCAGAGTCATAGCCATCATCGATGTAATTAACCTTAATTGTTTTCTCTAACGTTTGTTGTTTGTTCAAGTTGGTCGAAGTAGAAAGTAGAATTCTGGGATGAAAGTGTGTAGAGTATGAGAGATGTATATATAGCGAGGTTGTGCATGTGTTTGGTTTGGACACGTAAGAGCAAAAAAAGAAAAAACCATTTCCAAAGGTTTTTGTGAGAGAATAATTGAGTTATCTATATCCCATTGGGTTCTGGTGCAAGGCATGGGACATGAGAGACAAAATATACATGTTGGTGATGCATGGCGTGGTCCTGCTCCATGCATAAGCGTAACATTCTGAATTTGGTGGTTTTCTCAGAGACTGACAGATAAGCCACCATGTTCTTGAGAGGCTGCCACGTTTGAGGATGCATGCATGGCAGCAGTGCTAGCTAGCTATGGTGTCACTGTGTCACTGCGATGATGCCTTTAAATTTCATTATTGCTTCAGTCGATTAGGATGGTGTCATTGAGTAATATCATACAATTTCTTTATTGTTTTATTTGATTAGAAAGAGGGTGAAGAGAGAAAAAAAGAAAAGAAAAAGTTAAAAATAATTATATTTTTCCATAAATATTCTTATTCAAAAGCTTAATATTTTTCTTTTATTATTTGTTTTCGTGGTCTGCGGACTAAACCTGAATTTTGGAAATGTATAAGTACATTCCAAAACAAGTTTTTGGAGCATATATAATATCTTTTAAAATGAGTTTTTTTGAAATATTCGTATATAAAATGTGTTTTGAAACAGTATTCTGAAACATATGAAATACATTATGGAATTTTTTTTCGAAATGAGTTTTTTTTTTTTTTCACATTTTATTTCTTCTTCTCCTCCTGTAACAGTGTTTCTCTATTTTTCTTTTTCTACTCCTACTGTAACAGTCTTTCTCTATTTTTCTTTTTCTACAATAAAAATGCAGGTAGTAACATCGAGACGATGATATGAATTTTAAAATTATTTCATTTCAAAATTTTGTATTAATTTAGTCTTTCATCTTTCAAAATACATAAATTTAGTCATTTTAATCAAATTTGTTATATTTATTTGATGTTTCATATGCATCTCAAGATTGTATTTGAGTTGTTTATACTGTTTGACACATCTTCGCTTTAATGTTAAGTCAATTACTATTATGAAAACGATCTTGAAATGTCAAATAAACATAACAAAATATGATTAAAATGACTAAATTTACATATTTCGAAAGATGAATAAATAAATTGATCCAAAATTTCAAAATGGACTAACTCCAAAATTCACTGAAAGTTAAGAGATAAAAAACATATTTAACCCTTGTTATTATATGGTTCAGTTACTAATTATAGAGGTACAGAAAGCAATAACCAAGATCCATTTTGGTAGAAAATGATAAACCCATTATTTAATAACTTTTAACAAAATTTTGGAAATTAGAAAAATAAAATTAGTCTCTCGGTCTTTCTTCCTACACCTCCAATCATTTCTTTTGCACCTCCAAGCATTTCTTTAAATTCCCAAAATACCCTTTGACCATTTAAGAAAATTCACGGGTATCACACTCTCAAAAATACTTCCGGATGTCGACTTCCGGAAGTCAAAATATATCACTCGGAGTCGACTTCTGAAAGTTAAAATATATCACCAGAAGTCAATTTCCGGAAGTCAAAAATCATTACCGAATGTCGACTTCCGGAAATAAAAAAAATCACCGGAAGTCGACTTCCGAAGATAAAAAAATATTAAGTCAATTTCAAATATTTTTAATTCTTTTTAAAATTTATATTTTATAACTTTTATTTTATTTTATTTTTTGAAACACGTATTAAAAATTATAAAACATATAAATTTAAAAAAAATTACTTTAAAATATAAAAAAAAATAAGTTATAAAAATACTAAATAAAAAATTGTAAAATAAAATAAAAAATAATTTAAATTAAAATAATAAATTGTTGGTGCATGTCCGCAACTTCTTTCCGTGACTTGGGCCTAACTTATGATGGAACATCTTAGTATGATATTGGGCTGGGCTAATACGTGTGTACGAACTGAAGCCTAGACACACCCGAATAACAATTGTTGGTGCATGTCCGCAACTTCTTTCCGCACCTCTTTATTACACCGATTCTTCTGGAAACAATTAAATGCATACATTTTCCAAAGCAACTCCGCGTGTTTAAGTATGCTGCACATTCTGTGTTCGTCTGTTTCGGTGCTATGGAATTGAGAATCTGAGAGTTAGGAGTGGAAACTCGGCGAATTCGGAGGTTTGTGCCTCAAAGGCTCCAAATTTTCTTCCTCCTCATCTTCCAACGTTTCAAACACGGTTTCCTTCTAGTAAATTTGCGCAAAACTTAAATTTGGGTAATGTCCATCACAGTTCACATTTGATTGAATTTGACGACTATTTCGCCGAGTAACTGTTTGACGAAATGCCCTAACCATGCATTCCTCACTGCACCCTCACCTTCGCTGCTCTCTCCCCTTTTGACCCCTTCCCTCCCCCACCCTCATTATTCTACTTCTCCTGCTCGACCGGTTGGGTGCTCCGATTCGCGGTTCTGAAAATGGTGTAAGAAAATGGTTTATCTACAATCTCCATTACTCTTTCTCGTTCAATGAAACTTGATTGGACTCGATGGTTACTTTTAAAAGCTATTTGATTTATAGAAGAGTAGATGGTCCTTTCAAAATCTCCAGATTTCGTAGCACTTGCTTTTTCTCACTAAAGGATACATGCTGGCATATATACGGTGGCTTGAGATATTATCATTCTGGTTCAGAATGGGGTAACAATCAGAGATTGAATCCAAACGACAAGCCAAATAGGGTGGGGCTTTTCTGGGACTTGGACAATAAACCACCCAATGCAATCCCACCTTTTGAAGTTGCCAATAAGCTGAGAATAGCTGCATCTTCCTTTGGGATTGTTCGTTACATGGTGGCTTATGCAAATAGCCACACTTTTAGTCATGTTCCTCAATCTGTACGGGAGAAAAGGAAAGAGAGGGAACTGTTCTATCGTTTAGAGAACAAGGGTGTGATCAAGCGAAATGAACCGTATCGTTGTCGGGTTTGTGGGAGAAAGTTTTATACTAATGACAAGCTTGTCAACCATTTCAAGCAACTGCATGAGCGTGAGCACGGGAAAAGGATGAACCAGATTGAGTCTGCCAGAGGGAACAGGAAGGTGAAGTTGGTTGCTAAGTATTCTATGAAAATGGAAAAGTATAAGAAGGCTGCAAGTGCTATTCTCACACCCAAAGTGGGGTATGGTTTGGCAGATGAGCTCAAACGGGCTGGGTTTTGGGTTCAAACTGTGTTGGATAAGCCGCAAGCTGCAGATCGAGCATTGCAAAGCCACATTGTGGATGTCATGGATCATAGGCGGGTTGAGTGTGTGGTTCTTGTGTCTGATGATTCTGATTTTGTTGATGTGATAAAGGAAGCAAGGCTGCGATGTCTGAAGACGGTTGTCGTTGGGGATATTGATGATGGTGTCTTGAAGAGGACTGCTGATACTGCCTTTTCCTGGGAGGAAATTCTGATGGGGAAGGCTAAAAAACAGGCTGTTTCGGTTGTGAAAAACTGGAAGGATCGTGATATTTTGAAGAGGTTAGAGTGGACATATAACCCAGATGCGGATAAAAATAAATTCGATATGGATGATATTATAGCGGAAACATCTGAAGATGATAATATTCAAGATACCTCTGATGAAGTTGATGATGTCTATAAGGATGACAGAGGTTCTTGGTGGGAATTAGATTCTGACAATGATGTCACAGAGGGACAGTCGGACAAATTATCCGATTTATCTGTTCATAAGTGAACACTTGACCTTCTACTTGACAGAGTTTGGTCATCGAATATGTGAAATAACACTATGTTGTAAGTTATGAATAGTTGTGGTAACTTTGAAAAGGAATGTAGTATCTACTTATTAGTTGTCTCGTTTTCTTGCTTCACAGTCTTTATCAGCTGGCATTGTTTGATTTGTTCTGCTTCCTTGTTATGGATGCCTAATTTGATATGTTTCTTTGGAATAACAGCTATTTGCACTTAAAATCAGGAAAAAGGACTTTGTATTGTATGTAGTATTGAAATTTGTGGCCTGGTGCACCCATTTTTAAAGTATTAAATATGCGATATATTGTTTTTTCCTTTGTGTGTTCATCAATCACTTGTTAAGTTGTAATTGATTTCCTGTTGGCAAGCAGTTAGTAAGATAACTTCCATATAAATAACTACTTGTCTCAGCATTTATGAACCAAATGCACGAACCGGATTCAGCCTTATGGTAGTAATTACCTTGGAAGGACTTACACTATTGTGGTCATTCTAGTTTGATTAGTTATTTTGACTTACAGCAAACCCCAATCAAGTCCTGTATTTCTGGGTAATCAGTTAAATCGAAAGAAAATTCTGTGGACAGCTTTGGAGGAAGAGCTGACAAGGGTCACTTTTCTTTTCGTCATCTGTTCTTCCAAGTAGTGTCACTTCATTCTTTGTAAGTAGGTAGGTGCATTATGTTTGAGTAAACATTTCTCAGACATATATTTAATTTTCTTCCATTTAAAACTATCCAACACTGTGTTCGAAAGTAAAAGAATGTGGATCCTTGGATGTGTTTCTTCTTTTTTCCACCTTGATGTCTAAGGTTTAACGGATCTTAAGGATATACACACACACACGTTCACAACTGTTGTGATAATTGCTTGCTTCCTCTGTGAAGGAGGTAGTGCAGAAGTTTGGTTTCAGGAACACAATCATGAAGAAATGATAATGAGGATGCAATAATACTTTTGATTGTAAATACATTTGCATTTACATTTTGGATTGGTAACAAAGTTTTAGACTTTAGCTTCACATGGTTGTCATTATTGACTTTAGATCTCTTTAAATCTCTACATACGGCTGTTAACAAAGTCTAAACTTTTAATTTCTGAAAATTGTAATATTTTGATCACTAATCATGATACTTGTTCAGTAATCTACTCTTCAATTATATTATGTTTTTATAATTTTTAATAATAATAAAATTTAAATTAAATTCTTTAAGAAATTGTTTTTTTTTGGTCAATGTTTTTGAATTATCAATTTTAACATTTACTCTCACATACTAGTTTAAAAAATAATTAATACATTCATTATGTTAATTGCATACTTGGATGTAAGGAAAAGAAGTCGCAATGTGGAGGGGTATTGACAGTTACCTGCCCTCGATAAAAGTTAGAAGTGAAAAAAAATAAAAAATAAAGTCATTCAATATGGCTGAGGACGTTTTTGACCTTTTATTGCCAAAACAGTCTCATTGTCACCTACCCAAACATATAATTGCATTTTACATTTTCTGAATATAAATATGTGATATTTTCAAAAGTTTTTTTTTTCTGTTTATATCAATTCTGGTATTTTTTGAAAAATGATATTCAGTGAGATGTTTATAAACATTTTAGATCCAGATCCTAACTTATTAACTATTTAAAAATTAATATATTTACCAGCCTTGAAATAAATATGTTAAAAAAAAACACGTGACGTTAACTTAATTCATATAACGACAAAAGATAAAAAATTTCCGAAAAGGTAGTTTATGCATTTAATTTATATGTTACTAATGAAACCCATGTATAACATAAAAAGTATTATTACAAAAAGAATTTGTAAAAAATAATAGTAAAAATAAATCATTTTTATAATTTTATTGTAAGTAAGTTTTAATTATTATATATAAATAATTTAAAAGAACGATAACTATTTTTTTATAGATATTTATATAGACATATGTTATGTAAAAACATGTAAATAAAAAGATAAAGATTGTCAAAGAAAGTATATTTATACATAAAAAGTAAAATTTAAACTGAAAAAACCCTGAAAGGTAAAAAATAAAAAATGGATGTGTTAAGTTTAATAAGAAGAAGAATAGAGTAATAAAGGAGTTGAATGGTGGCGGAATCGGGATTGTTATTGTAATTAGAATTGAAAATTGAAGGAGAGAGGAAGGGTGAGAGAGTTGTTGTTGTTGTTGTTGTTTCCCAGGGAAATAGAATTGCCGGTGCCGCCGCGGGTGAGTGATCGAGGATGTCGGAGATGGCGAGCCCAGATCCCGAGGGAGTTGACGGAGTGCGCATGACGTGGAACGTGTGGCCCCGCACCAAGGTGGAATCGAGCAAGTGCGTCATCCCTCTGGCAGCCACCGTCGCCCTCATCCGCCCCCACCCTGACATCCCCCGCCTCCAGTACGCCCCTCTCCGCTGCAAGACCTGCTCCTCCGCCCTCAACCCCTTCGCGCGCGTCGACTTCACTGCCAAGATCTGGATCTGCCCCTTCTGCTACCAGCGCAACCACTTTCCCCCTCATTACCACGCCATCTCTGAAACCAACTTCCCCGGCGAACTCTACCCGCACTACACCACCGTCGAGTACATCCTCCCCCTCTCCAATTCCCTCAACCCATCCCCCGTTTTCCTCTTCCTCCTCGACACCTGTCTCATCGAAGAGGAGATCCAGTTCCTCAAATCAGCGCTTCGTCGCGCCATTGGCCTTCTTCCCGATAACGCACTCGTCGGATTCGTCTCCTTCGGCACGCAGGTCCAGGTTCATGAATTGGGCTTCTCAGACATGTCCAAGGTTTATGTATTCCGCGGCTCCAAGGAGATTCCCGCCGATCAGGTTCTCGATCAGCTAGGCCTCTCTACTGCCGGGAGAAGACCTCACAAGGCCCCCGTTGGTATCGCCGGACCCGGTGCCGGGGGATTACCCGGTTCCGGCATCACACGCTTCTTGCTGCCTGCTTCTGAGTGTGAATATACTCTCAATGCGGTATTTGTTTATGGATTTTACCGTCTCGTGGTTTCAATGCTGTAGATGGTTTACAGATTCGTTATTTGTGCCTTTTTTTTGCAGCTGTTGGATGAATTACAGACGGATCAGTGGCCCGTTCCGCCTGGGCGCCGCCCTGCGCGCTGCACGGGGGTTGCTTTGAGTGTTGCTGCGGGTTTGCTGAGTGCTTGTACTCCTGGGACTGGCGCTAGAATCATAGCTTTGGTTGGGGGGCCGTGCACGGAAGGACCTGGGGCGGTAAATTGCTGTTCTGTTCTTTGTTGTGTAATTGGATGACATTTTCTCTGTTAGGGTAGTCAAATTTGAGTTGGTGTTGGGGAGGTATTCTGCTTTTATCAAATTTTATGTTAGGAGTATGTGACCGTAGGAAGGGTGCGGTTTTGCTGTGATGCTATGTGACTTGGCAGCGGTTAAGTGTCACGGGGGGGTGCTTGTCTTTGGGAGACACTGCTCTTAAAATTGGCTTATGGTGTGCAAAATTTTGATATTTGTGTTTTGTCACTTGCTAGAAGCAAAGTATATTGAAAGATGTTGAAAAATATAGTTATAGTTGTTTTAAAGGTGGTAAGGAATTAGGTATCCTGCTGTTACTGTTTATTAGGATATTCCTAAGATTTTATTTCTTCAGTCAAGTGTCATTGGGATTTTGGACAAAGACAAAATGGGGGCAATTCTTGTTTCTCTGTCTTAGTTTAGAGCTGAAAGGACTAAAGATTTTATGGGAAACTTTGAATACGCAGAAGGAACCTTGTTCATGCTATGCTTGCTTTTGTGTATATTGACTGGTGATTTAGATTTCTTTTTCTTTCCTATGCAGATTGTTTCAAAAGATCTGTCTGACCCAGTGCGCTCTCATAAAGATCTTGATAAAGATGCAGCACCATACTTCAAGAAAGCAGTCAAGTTTTATGAGGGTCTCGCTAAACAGCTGGTTAGCCAGGGTCACGTGTTAGACATTTTTGCATCAGCACTTGATCAGGTTTGTGCCAGCATACTAATATTCTCATACCTTAAGAATTCTTTCACTTGCAGTGCTGCTGATAGATTTCACAAAGTGAGACTTTGAAGAACGTAGTGAGTTTTGATAATCAAGTGCCTTTTTCCTTAATTTAATTTCATCAAATGCCTTACATCTTATTTTACATTGACGGACTAAGTAGATTCATGTGGTTATGTACAATTTTTTACAGGCTTATTTGATTACATATTCCTAATTAAATTCGTTTCCCTGTTACTGGCAACACTTGGCTACATTGGCTACATGACCTGTGAAGCTATATTTCAATGTGGTTAATTAATGTTTCACTTCCATTCATCTGGGTGATTGTATGATGGCATCATGGTTTTCATTTATTTTTCTGCTTAAGAGAAAATCTGGTTATATTTTTATTTTTATTTTATTTTGATTTTTGTGATTGACTTTATTATGGGTATGCAAGAAAGTTCTTGTTTATATTGTGCAGTGGGTATGCATGAAGTTGAGTTTGTAATTTTGTCAGAATGTTACATTGAAAAACAATTTGGATCTAATTCTATGCTGTGCTGAATTGTGAATGGTTTAAATAAAAAGGTTGGAGTTGCAGAAATTAAAGTTGCAGTTGAACGAACTGGTGGTCTTGTTGTCCTGGCTGAAAGTTTTGGTCATTCGGTCTTCAAGGACTCTTTTAAACGAGTTTTTGAAGATGGGGAGCAATCTCTTGGTCTTTGTTTCAAGTGAGAATTCCTTTATTTTAAATGTTATACTGACATTTTTCTTTTTGTGAATGTGTTTTCATTTTTCTCTTTAGATATTTTCCCTTGTCTCATTTTCTTCAGACACTTTTTCTTTATCAGTTATCAGATGTGCTCACTGCCAGCTTTATTTATGTTTCAGTGGAACCCTGGAGATAAATTGCTCTAAGGAAATCAAAATTCAGGGAGTGATCGGGCCTTGCACTTCCTTGGAAAAGGTTGGATATTCTTTTTGTTTGAAACTGTGTTGCTTCTTAACTCTGGAATTGGAGTTGGTAGTTGGTCAACCAAAGCAACAGAACTAAGACTGAATAAATGTGGTTTTTCTGAATTTTGATGGTTATAATCGTACTGCAGAAAGGTCCTTCTGTTGCTGATACTGTTATAGGTGAGGGAAACACAACAGCATGGAAGATGTGTGGCCTTGACAAGAGCACATGTTTGACTGTGATGTTTGATCTTTCATCAAGTGAGCGGACAAACACCCCAGGTGCTGTCAACCCACAATTGTACCTACAGTTTCTTACAAGGTTATGTCACATAACTTTTACTAATATGATCTCACCCGTGTACTATTTTTATTTAATTGCACTTATGCACTAGAAATTTGAGTATTAATGTTCATGTTCTTATTGCAGCTACCAGGACCCAAGTGGTCAATCAGTGCTTCGTGTCACGACAGTAACTAGAAGATGGGTAGATAGTACTGTTAGCTCCGAGGTAGTTTCAGCCTTTGTTTTTATATCTTTAGTGGATGCCTGCCTGTTGTCATTGTCAAAGTAACATTTGGAGCGCCTATAATTATCATGATATTAAGAAAGCTTTAAAGTTTTTCCCTTTGCTCTTGTTTCTTGCTGTCAATTGTCGAGTCCAACTCTCATGTCATATGCTGATACCTATCCAAATTTATTTACATTTATGGGTGTTCATTGTGTATATCTATGTAATAGACTGAATTGAATTAGTTTAGTTCCTACATATGCATTATTTTCCGTGTAGAACAGTTATTTATTAGCAATGAAATTGTTAGATTGATAAAGACATGGTTTTTAATTACTTCTATCATTTTCTCTTCAGGAATTGGTTCAAGGATTTGACCAAGAAACTGCAGCAGTTGTAATGGCTAGATTTGCTTCTCTAAAAATGGAGAGTGAGGTATGTCACAAGTTGTGTTATTACTCGTTTCTTTGGTATTCCTAAAAGAATCTAAGACCATAAATATTTTTTTGTGAAGCTTTAGTAAATTATATAATATCTTCATTCGAATTTGTGATTGCTGTTTTGATGAAAGGTGTAAGTGTATAAATAAATGTTTCATTCACAACTTGCTGCAAATAACCATTTTATCAAATTTCAAATCCTCGGTTGTTCGGCATGTAATGGTTGCTATTAGTAAATAACTTATCTTGTATTAGTAATTATTTATTAGTTCTGCATTAGAAACAATATTATGGTAATTCATGGAAAATAACTGATGAAAGTTATGTATTAAGATATATCTTATGATAGTTTAGGAAACTAGGTTGTAATTTGCAGTTTGTGGACAAAATATACTGTTTCTGGGACAGCAACTGTGTTGCTGTATTGAGTGTGGTTTTTCAAAATTAAATTTTATTAGTTTTTGAGTTGGTATTCTATCATTATCTGTGGCAAAATTTCTTTAGTTAAACTTCCTATAAATAAATCCCTTGCTAACCATTCATTTTTGTTTGATCAGGAAACATTTGATGCTACACGGTGGTTGGATCGGTTTCTCATTCGCCTCTGTTCTAAGTTTGGTGACTATCGCAAGGACGATCCATCATCATTTACATTAAACCCATCATTTTCACTTTTCCCTCAGTTTATGTTCAATCTGCGACGCTCACAGTTTGTACAGGTAGCTTTTGTTGTAATTTTCTTCCTCTCCTGCTTTTCAAACTTTATTTAACTTCTTGGGTGCTGATATGTGTGTGTTGGCAGGTCTTTAACAACAGTCCAGACGAGACTGCATATTTCCGCATGTTGTTAAACAGGGAAAATATTAGTAATGCTGCTGTTATGATTCAGCCATCACTGATAGCATATTCATTTAATTCACTCCCTGCACCAGCATTGTTAGATGTGGCTTCCATTGCTGCAGATCGGATTTTGTTGCTAGATTCATATTTTAGTGTGGTTATTTTTCATGGGATGACAATAGCTCAATGGCGCAACTTGGGATACCAGAACCAGCCAGAACACCAGGTTTGTACTTTTTCACATCCTGCCAAAGAAATCATTGTTTCCTGCAAATTATGATCTCAAATTGATCTTAAGATTTTATAATATATTTTTCTAGTGCTGACCAAAAAAATAATAATACATTTTTCTAGTTATGGTTTCTTCAGATATTTTTTAAAGTTATTTTATTCAGGGCCATTTTTCTAATTACTACTTTTTCTTCTTTTGCTGATAACTTTAATATATGGCACAGGCATTTGCACAACTATTACGTGCTCCACATGATGATTCCCAAATGATAATTAGAGAACGGTTCCCAGTTCCTAGATTGGTAGTGTGTGACCAACACGGTTCCCAGGTCAGTATAGTTTATCAAGACCAGTTTGAGTGTTATATGTCTTCATTAACTGTTACATTTACTTTTCCTCCCCTTCCACCACATAACATGTTAACAGATTTTTTGTTCGTTTCATTGATTCACCAAACTTAGATTTGTAGTCGTTTTGAAACTTACTGTGTTCTTATTGATGTTTAACAGGCTAGATTTTTATTAGCAAAACTGAATCCCTCAGCAACGTATAATAATGCACACGAGATGTCTGCTGGTTCAGATGTAATCTTTACTGATGATGTGAGCCTTCAAGTTTTCTTTGAGCATCTGCAAAGGTTGGCTGTCCAATCTTGAGGACTGATAATTGTAGAGATTGAGATTTTATGGGTTCTGTCTGGACTTTGGTTTGGGGAATTCACCAATCATTTGTGTGTCCTGCGTTGTGCTGTTGCATTCAATACTTTTCCTTTCTTTCCTTTGTTCTTAACAAGGAGAAGGTCGGAGCCTACATGAATTGAAGAATAAGGAAGACCTGAAACATGATTCTTTAAGGTTCTGGTCGATTTTTCTTTTGTGGAGAAAATAAAGGGTTGGAAAGTATGTTAAGTTGGGGTATTGTGCGGGAAGAAAAGATAGAAAATGGAGTTAGGAGACCATCTATGCGACAGCAGCTTAGCAAATGAGGGATATATTTTTGACTCAGTTTTTTCTGTTTGTTTTGACCCAGATCTGAATTTTTGGGTTCCTCAGCTGGATTAATTTATATAGTTCTTTTACTTTTATATGTTCCCCAGGTAGCAAAGTAACGAAAGTCATTTTTCTCATATTGAGTTTGATATCATTCTCTTGATACTGTTTTGTACTGTATATTGTGAAGTAAGCTTATAGGACCCATCTCGTTGAAATTGATACTTTGGGTGCCCTGCCCTCTGTTCTCTTACCTCCAATCCTGCATGAAGAGGGACATGCTTAAATATGTTTTTCTTTGTCTTCATATAAAGTTTCACAAAATTTTCTAGAGTAATTTAGATCTTATAAATTTTTTAAAATCTAAAAAAAGATGTTATAATAGCGAGTTGTGACATGAATGTCGTGTTAATGATTATACTTTGATGGTTTTGTACGTGACATTTACGATTTAGATGCATGTCTCAGAAATAGTAAGTAGCGGTAGAATTATTTTCTGAACTTTTAAAATTTATGAAGTCCAAAATTACTGCGAAAAGATTGGACGATTTAAATACAGAAAGTGAAAGCATTTTTTACTTGAAGCGATAACAGGAGTTCTCTAAAGAGACATTTCTCAAAGCTTTTGTACGTTCAAGAAAGTGATACGAAGAAAAATGAGAAAATAAAATAGATTAACTGTAGTGATTTGTAGGTATGTTTATTTCTGAATTGCAAAACTGGCCTAAATTGAAAATTAATTCAATCAAAAGCTACAATATTGTAACTTTTCTATTTGGGTTTTGTGCTGTTGTTTATGTTTACGTGACATTTATTATTTTAAACTTCCAATTTATTTTTATAAATAATTTGAAATAAGGAATTCAAAATATTTTATAACAATGTTATTTGAGTAGAAAGTTTAAAATAAATTTAAATTATAAAAAAAATATTAGATAAATTTAATTACTTAAACTGTAGAATTTTAAATTTTATGTGAGAACTTTATTTCTTTTATAATACTTTTCGTAATTGTGTATCTTTTATTCCTATTTTTGATTGCAACCTTATTAGTTTGTGATAGATATTATTATGTAAAATGATTTTTTTTTTAGAATATCTCATAGTATTAATATTAATTGTTATTAGTCTAAATTATAGTTTGTCAATTATAATGACTACCTAAAATTAACATGAGTAAAATAAATAAAAATCAAGTATATTACGAATGGAATTACAAATATAAATTGAATAAATAATATCGAATTATTCTTCTCATTAAGACTTGTGACGATAACGTTATACTTAAGTAGAAATAGTATCGAATAGGTATAATATTATGTACATTTATATTATTTTCTCTATTTATGATCTTCACGAGTAATAAAGTAACAAATTTTGCTCCAGTAAAAATAGGTGTATTTACTATTGTTATTTGCTTGAAAAAAACATTAATTGAAATATAAAACAACTAAATTCATAAGAAATAAATAAAAGATTATTAAAAATACAAATGAAGTAATAAAATCCAAACTCTGAACCTTACAGCAGCAAGCCTACGCAACATTTTGCAAAAGGACAATTTTTCCTGCATCGCCATAATTTTGGCCCTGCGTTTCATAGATATGAAAAATTTTGTTTCGATATTCGAAGCTAAAAATACTTTCAAATTAGAAAGCCATTTTTTTTTATAAATACTGAAATCATTCCGAATTGGACAAATAGAAAAGGGTAAAATGAAAATTTTCTCATTCGTAGGATGCGAGAACGAAATATGAAGGTGTAGAAAGAATTTACCTTTCAAAGTTGGGCCCTTCACAGGCCCAATTGTGGCACGCAGCTCAACAGAAAGAGCTTAACTAACTACCATTTCAATTTAAAAATCAGCTTGGCGCCAAAAAAGCGAAAGCATTAACAGCAGCGTTCTGGTGATTGGTGACTACAGAGAAGAGAATGTACTGGTGCAGCGATTCACGCAATGTGGACGTTGTTGACGCTGAAGACGAGGGATTTTCAGTTTCATGTTCTCAGGGCCATCGATCTTCGTTGAACCTCCGAACTCACGACGGCGCTTCCGTCTGCCTCGTCTGCTTCTCCAACCTCCTCTCCAATCCTCTCTCTCCAACCGTCCATGTCTCCTATGCTCTCTCCCAGCTCTCTCGATCCCTCTCACTGCCTCACTTCCTTCAACCGCTTCTCACATTCCATCCTCACTTTCTTCTTTCGCCTCTCGTCGCCGCCCTCTCCTCCTTCCACGACGAACCGATCGCTGCACAGCTCACGCATCTCATCCTCGCCCTCTCTGCGTCCGCCGATCCTTCCGTTTCCCGCGAATTCGTCTCTAGGGTTTCCGATCGCATCACTTCCGGTGCTTTCGGTTGGTCTTCCCCTCAGCTGCACTTGGTGATTTCCATTTCCCTTCCACATTATTACTTTCCCTTCCGCATGTTTACTAGGTCAACTTATCTGCTGAGATTCACATTGCTACATAACTTTGCACAATAGCACGTGGATCTGTACAGAGTCGAGATGTACCATAAAATTAAAATGTTACTATAAGATGAAGAGTTTAATTCTTTATACACTAGCACCATCATTATTTTTTACTGTCAATTAACTGTTTGAATAAATTTAGCTTTCTTCGTTGGCTAAAATTAATTTATCTAATCAACTATTTCATAAATTGAAGTGTTTAAGTTTATTTTAACTTTATTAAAAAAATTAATTCATTTTTAAAATGTATTTATACTTACAGACTAGTTTATCCAAACATAACTTAAGAATCACCCTAGATATGATTACCTTTAAGGTTATCATTACAGAAGTTAATAATCTTAGTATGCATAATGTGCTAGTCTTTATATTCTAATTAAATTTTATGGATTGTTTCTACTGTTCTGAATGGACAGCTTCACTGCCTTGGGGCTCTTCTGAATTGTGAGAGGGGTGATGATCTCCATAAACACATAAAGGACATAGGTAACCTCATTTCTGTTCTTGTTACGGGCCTTCAGTTGCCGAGGTACTGTTCACACATATTATGTATTGGATGCTATATTGTGGACTTTCTGTACCATTGAATTTAAAATTTATTTCATGTGGTAAGTCCTTTGCTCGCTCGGTGCAGTGAGGAGATTCGAGGGGAGGTCCTCTTTGTCCTTTATAAACTATCTGTTCTTGAAAGTACATCAGCAGAGGGAGATGGAAGTGATATGTTGATTCCCTTTTGTCCACAGATGTTGTACCTGTTGGTCGATGTGCTCATGAAGACTCAAAATGACGATGTTCGCTTGAATTGTATTGGTCCGTTATCAAGTTTATTTTTGTTCCTTGAAAAGAAAACTTGAAACTTCGTTTTGGTTGTCTTGTTTGTTTTAGCTTTTGCCTTTCGTGAAGCTTATTTTGGACGGGTAGACTAGAGATTGACATTAGGACGTTATCTCAAAAGGATTTTGTTATTTTTCTCATGGATACTCAACTACAGAACTTCTCAGTAATAGATACAAACAAAGGTGATATAGAACCCTAGACTTTTTTATGGTACAATTACATGTTGACAATATGGAGACGAAAAACACTGACATGCATTGCATCACATCTGATGACCATTTGTATCATGAATTTCAATGGAAAGGTTGATTACCTGCTCGTATCTTTCTCTCCAAGAGTTTGCATCCTTATCCTACATCATTCGAATCACCAAAGTTGCTGGCGTAATGAACGAGTGGTTAATGTTGACAGTTCCAAGTCTGGTTAAAAGTCAGTATGGCCATAGTTCACAGTATAGATATCATTAACTCTTAGATTCTGTAGTTTACAACATAATTTTCATTCTTGTTTCTTTTATGAATGACAGTTTACATTTTTTTTTAAATAGCACTTTTGACTATGCTGGCTCGAAGAAATTTGCTCAGGGAAGAATGTGCATATGATACTTATAACATCTCTTCCAATGAAAGAGTTGACGCTAAAGAAACTGAAGATGGCACCAAGGGCACAACTCTAGTAAATCTGTTTGCTGAAGCCATCAAAGGCCCATTACTTTCGTCAGACAGTCAAGTTCAAATCGGCACTCTAGATTTACTCTTTCACTATTTGTCTTCAGTCAAAACTTCAGACTATCAGATTCGAGTCTTGGTGGAAGAAAATATTGCAGATTATTTATTTGAAATATTAAGATTGTCTGGTGAGAACCTAGTACTGAACTTGCCAAACAAGTCCTTGTCTCGCCTACATGAAAGCAATATTGATTTTGCTGTGTTGAATGCTGTCCATACTTTATAGCCTCGTTCATTGCCATATAAAACGAAACATTTGCCTTATTTTAGATTCATTTCTGATTGAATGGAATTCAAAGTTGGTTATCTGGTTCTAGTTGGTTTTATTAATCTAATTTAGTTTACCTCGACTTTTTCTATTATGTGCTTGTGAATGCGGAACTTAATTTTGACCTTACTGTTATACCTTGGTAGGTAGCTTACTTATTATTCTTTTAATGAACAGAGTACAAGGATCCAGCAGTCAAGATGTGCCTTCAGGTATTGGACCTTTTATCAACTGCTGAGGAAACTTTTAAACTAAGACTCGTTGTTGGAATTTCAACTCTTATCCCAGCATTACATTATGTGGCGGATATTCCTTTTCACCCTGTCCAGTGTGCCACACTGAAGCTCATTTATGAATGCATTTCGGAGTGCCCTGGATCTGTATCAATTTCTCAAATACAGGAACTGATTCTTGTTTTGATAAGAATGCTTGGGAAGCATTCTGATGGAGAAATGGGTATGATTCCCGAGACCTTTATAATGGTCTGCTCCGTCTTTGTGGCTCTTATAAGATATCCATCTTGTACTGGAGCTCTAGATCTGTCAAAATCAATCGGGGAAGCAACAAGACATGCCATTTTAGCTTGTCTCTCTGTCTCTGAAAGGAATGCCAACCAAATTTTGCAATGCTTGTACCTCCTTAAAGAGGCATATGCATACAGTCACGATGGAAACTCCAGTAACTCTAGTAAGCTGGAACTTCAAAGCAGTATTCTAGATACATGCAGTGCCTATTTACTGCCTTGGCTTGTAATGGGCATCAATGAAATGGAAGAGGACATTGCCCTGGGATTGCTGGAAACTTTTCATTCGATACTGCTTCTGCAGTCTAGTATTAATGCCACGGAATTTGCAGAGACTTTGATTTCAGTCGGTTGGTTCAGTTTTTCATATGAATGCCTGGGTTTGTTTACAGGAGATAGGATGAAAAATAGAATATATTTGTTGCTAAGTTCACTCATGGATTCTCTACTAGGGAATGATTCTGGACAACCAATTAGAGAGGCTATTCTACACCTGTCTCACGATCCTATCGATTTACTCTTTTTGCTTGGGCAAAGGAGTACTAACAGTTTGGATTTGCCTTCTTGTCAATCTGCTATTTTTCTGATTTTGTACACCAGTTCGTTATATGATGAAAGGTACTTACATTGCCAAAATTCGTACTCCTATTCCCCTGATTAGCAGGTCACCGACAACTATTTTCTCTAACAGTCTTCTGACTTTAATTACCAGACTTGCAGATGAGAAGTTGATTTTAGCTTCTCTTGAACAATATATTCTTCTCAATAGGAGTGATTTTCATCATCGGACCACCGATAATATGACCGTGACACGACTGGTGAATCTTTACAGTTTGTTAAGGGGTCTTGACAATACGAACTACCCAATTCACTACAGTCGAGAAGCGGAGGAGATAATATTCCAGCTCATAAACAACGGTGAATGGGACTTACTTTCAGCAAGAATTCACACAGTATCATTGAAGTGGTTGTTTCAGCAAGATAACATAATCAACTCATTAAGCCATCAGATTTTGAAATTCTGCAGAAGCTATAACATAGAAGAGACTGACATAATTATTGGAAACAATAATCAAAATGTAAATGTACAGACACTAGCAGAGTTAGTATCAACTGAAGATAACTACGGAGCTAGAATTTTTGTGTGCCTATTAGCACAGCTCTTGGAGGAAGAAAGCCATGAGTGTGACGTAGTATGTGTTCTTAATGTCGTGGCAACTATGGTTCATGCCTACCCAACTGCTTGTGAGCAATTATCTTTGCATGGAATAGCGACAACAATCAGGAGTTGGTTTTATTTGAATAATTCTTTGCCCACAACAACTTACATGTCCATCTTGATTTTGGTTTTTAACACTTTGAGTTCAGTGCATCCTCAAACACTGTCTGCTGATCAAAGTTGGGTTGCGGTAACCATGAAGGTGTGAGTAGCTGAATAAATTCAATCATTATCATGATTAGAAAATAGAAATTCCAATTTTAGGTCCTATATTCCTCTTAGAGTGACCTACTGACCTCTATTTTTTATCTGTTTAGAGCTATTTTTTGTTCTCATTTTCCTATTAGTTGTCTAGTGACCTCTGTTTTTTTATTTGGTTAGAGTAAAATTGTTGTCCTGTTAATTTACTTTAGCTTTCGACTTAGTCCCTGAATTTTCTAACGTTCCACCTTACTCCTGTTCAGAAGTGTTAGCAGTGTCGTTTGATTCAATTTTTGTTTAAAATATCATTGGAATCAAACATTAAATTTGTGTGATTTGATTTTAATGTAATACCAAATTCGAACCCATTCATACATAATATTTGTTTGTAATGATGACAGGGCACATTATTGAGTTTCGTTAACACGTTTGTCATTTAGCCCAATTTTCAAATTTGAATATGCCAGAGGACGTTAGTTACAAGATTTTAGGCTTTTAGCAGAGCCGTACTCTGTACGGTTATACATAACTGATGTGAGGAACGAGGAATACAATGTCCATGCATGAAAAATCATCTATAGTACATTATAATGGATAACAAGCCTCAAACAATTATTTGGAGATGTGTTACAATTATTATTACGAAATATTAGAAAAATATAGGTACATTCTAAGTACAAGGACCAAATGAAGTAGATTACAGCAGAGCCATTGTTACAGATGAGGTTGAAAAATACTGTGATCTGACATTACAAAAGTTTTATAACCCCCCAACTATCCCTAAACATTCTAGAAAACACAATGATTTAGTTAATGATTGTTCTCACACCACGTTACCACTTCTGCAGATGATGGAGTATTCAATTCCATCCGAAAAGGTTGATATCTTAAATGACGAAAGTCTCTTCGTTATTGGCATTCTTTCCTTTATTATGCATCTTTCCACCAAGAAAACACTTGAAGAGACTTCAAAGGCCATTCTATTTAATACTTCCATAATCTCTTTGGTCAACACGGTAATTTGTGCTGCTTCTTCGAAGGGACATGCTTTGGTAGACCACGACGAGGGAACAAGAACCGGAGAAACTTTAATATTTTTGCTTTTGCTTCATTACTTCGCCGTTAAAAGGTAAGGCGGTTGACATCAGTAATAGAAAGAAAAAAAATTTGTTACCTCTTTACTTTCTGGCCAATTGATTGTAGCATATTAACGTCAGAAAATTATATTTTACACCCCTTAATGGTCTTTTCCAAATATTTCCTAAATCTTCGATTCTAGCTTGCATGCTATCCTACCAGGGTTTGTGGATTGGCAAAGCTTCCTTGTTTCAATGAAACCATCGGAGCCACTCGCCTTCATTGGCATCCGTTGCCATGACTTGTGCAGACTCCTGCATTTTGGTTCTCCTGCAATCAAGATAGCTGCTTCTTATACTCTGTTGGAGTTATTTAACAGAATATCAGATCAAATAAACAATAATCATGAAGAGCTGAGATGTAATGTTGGGTACTTGATGTCCATAAGGAGTATATTGGAAGGGCTGGTCTTCTATAATGATCTGAGAGTCGCTACAAATTGTTGCCTCTGCCTGTCAATGATTCTGGGATGGGAAAATCTGACAAACAAAACCAAACTCTTAGAAGGGAGTAGCTGGTGTAGACTGATTATTGAGGAGATGACAGTATCTTTTGCAGCTCCTGCTTTAGCATCGCAGTCATTCATGAACACACAAAGTCCTCAAGTATTTATAGCTATAGCTGTGCTGAAACTGTGTAAAATCCCTCAGTGGATGAGATCCGTGTTTGATAGTTCAAGTATATCTGGCATACTGGATAATCTTACTGCAAGTAACTTGAGTTCGGAGATTTTGGTTTTATTTCGAGAACTACTGAAATCTAACTTCTTAAGTACAGAACAAATTGCAACTATAAATCAAATGCTCCAGGTAACTTCTTCCTTGTCCTCTATTAGGTTTCCATAGTTACTTTATGTTTATCCGTGTTTGCACTACACACCATTTTTTTCCTAGTATTTTGTAAAGCAAATTCAATTCTTTTATGCGTATCTATTTTATAAGGTGATTCAGCAAAAGAATAATGTGAAAATATTTTTTTTTACACTCATTGGAATGTGTATACCTTCGTAGGGAAGAGAAGAGAGATTGGAAGGGAACAGATAAAAAAATAAAGTGTAAAATGGGTATAGAAGTTAGAATGTGAAAAACTTATGGTCATTTAAGTTGTATATACTCCTTAGTTATGCCTTATCTAATATTTACAGGAATGCAGAAAGCGCATTTACACTAACAATGCTCAAGAGGATCTCCCAAATGAGGCGATAAAGAAGGACCTCACCGCATCGTATGATACGGGAGACATTTGTGAGTTTCTCATTGATTTAATGACATCAGAGGCATACATAGATACGGGCAGTAGAAAGCTCTTAGAAGAAATAGAGATGTTTTACAGTTCCTTGTCTGTAGATGATGGTGATTGTAGGTAGCGTTGGTTTTTGATCTAATCCATGGGACACTTGAATTTGGCAACTAACAAAAAGGACATGTCTAGAATTCGTTGACGAACTAAAAGAATGTTTCTGTGAGCCTAGACAATTAATTTCTAAATAAAATTGATTTTGAAATAGTATAAATTACATTTAGGTATTTTATTCTAAAACAAGTTAGTAATAAATCTTAATATATTTTTTATCAATACAAAACTAATCAAAATTAATTCAAAACTTAAAACCAATTATTTAACATGAACCAAAACATATGAATATATAACTAAAATAATGTTGATAATGTTTCATATGATTCTGGATTATCTAAAGTGAAACCAGACAATCTATGTAGGTATGACAATGGGGAGAATCAGATTTATGCGCAATTGATAATAATGTACGCCTATAATTGAAGTCTAAATGCCACCCAGCCATTGACCACCCGAAAGATATCGCACCAAACAGGTTGAATTTTCATATATTTCGAATGTTATGCATTTTATATTTTATATTATTACTAAATGAAAGACATTTTGAAATAGCCTTAAAATAAAAATAATTAATAACTTATAATTATACGACAATTAAGAATAATGTCCCCACTCAGGGCAATCGTTTTAAAAATGCAATCGTTTTACGCATTACATTAAATTAAAAAAAAGTAGCATTTTAATATATTTCAACATCCCAATTCAACAAGGGAAAGTGAGAAATCACTATTTTTTACATTTTCTTTACTTTCATAAAAGCAAAGATGGAATAACCAAACTGCCTTGATTTCATACAGTCATGCTACCAGTATGTTTGCTTCTTGGCAATAAAGCAATGAGATCATTGTAAGTCCATTTTTTCCTTTCTCTGTCCTCAGGGTGAAGAGAAGAGTACACTTCTTCACAGCTTTTAAGAAAATGACCTTTCCCAAATGCAGTAATGACCAGAGAATCTGTTTTCAATTCAACTACTCTGTCCAAAAGGCCCATTCTTCTCCATGATTCTAAAGCTCCTCTGCCATCAAAACCAATTCTACTGGCATCCATTACAATTCCAACAGTGACAATATCAGGCCGCACCCGGTAGATTGGCAGTTGAGACAGTAAAATTCTCAAATGCCTGAAATCTTTCATCTTCACATAAGCCAGCATGATAATATTTGCAACACCAACACTCCAATTCATCTTGGAATCTAGCATTTCTTTAACTACTATATCCATTCCCTTTTTACTCAAAAGACATGCATAAGAAAGGAGTCGGAGACACCAGACAAGATCACTCTCACCAAATGCTGAACATAAATCTAGTCCCAGGTCTTCTAGTCGAGAAAACATGTAGTTCTTGATATAAACTTCAGCCATTTTTCTAATCACATCATCCTCTACACATGTTTTTGAATTCAAGACTTTCCTGTAAACTTTTTCCATCTTTTCAACAATCCCAAATGTGGTGTAAGCCTTTAGCATTGCAACAAAGGTAGAAGATTGCAATATCATTCTCTTTGAAAGCATTCTCTGGTATAGCTTTTCCATTCTCTGGAGTAGCCCACCTCGAGCATACTCCTGGATAAGTATATTATAAGTGATATGATCAGGAGAACATCCATTCAACTCCATTTTTTTCACACACTCACCCATCTCATCATACATTTGAAATTTCCCATACCCTCCAATCAAACCATCATAGGTTTCAGAATCTGGCTCTAAGCCATATTCTTTCATCTCATCAAAAAACCGTAAAGCATCACTGAACTTACCAGCTCTGGATAATCCATGAATTATTGGATTGTAAGTGTCCAAACAAGGCTTCATACCTTGAACCTTCATCTCTTGCAATACAGATAACGCCTCTTCCATCATTTCATCTTCGCATAACAAGCCTATTATCTTGTTGTAGTTGAACTCACTAATCCGCGATTTCTCAATGTTCTTCCACATATCAAACACCTATTAATGCAACGTGCTAAGAAAGTAAGGATTCAATTCACAAAGGAAGAAATGACACTAAAAGAAGTGTCATAAAACAGGATCGATTGGAATAAACCATAAATTTGGTCCTGAAGTGTTACTCTCTCTTTCTAGGTAATTCCCAAAGTACCAAAGCTATACAAGTAAGTATCAAAGTATTCGATACCTATCAGTTTTTTCCTATGTTAGCATATTTTACTTCCGTTCAGGGACCGATGAAGGGTTTTCCAATAGATGGAAGACGACTAAGCATAATTCCTAAAACTTGGGGATTACTTACCTAGTTTTTTTCCTTTACTTTAAAACCCATTAAGAAAAAGGCTGTTACTTTACAATGAAATTGATGGTTTATTTAGAATAGAAGCAACAATAACTTCTACGCCCGGAGCAATGTAGTCCCTTTTAGGCAAAGTTATCAACTTTGTCACAAAAATTAAACATTGGCATAAGGGTCCCTACCTGAAGGATTTCGGCGAACCTTGAGGCATGTTTAAGGAACCTGACAGCAGCCCAAAAATGGTCTTTGGACCAATCTCCGTCTTGGGCGAGTATGTGGATTGGGTTGGAATCCTCCCTCTCAAGCTTTACAAGTAGGGCTCTGAGGCTGTCATGGTGATGGTAAGTCTCAACCAGAAGCGTTCTGTGCTTTGTGTCTGAAACTGTGTCAGCGAAAGGTAATCCGTGGAAAGAGGCGTGGCAAATTTGAGTGGTGAGGGATGGGAATGTGGCAAAGGGTTTTGGGAAGACGCTGCTGCTGCTGCTACATTTCTTGCTCCCTCTGCAATTGGAATTCAACTTCAACAACAACACACACTGATTCTGACTGTGAGTTACGGCATTCACCATTTTTCTTTCTTCATTTCAATTTTCAACCCTCATTTCTCCTTTTTTCTATATCAAGAACTAAACCCTTTCATCCCACCCCTAATTTAAAACATTAAAAATATTAATATTTTGAAATATAAAATATTATTCAAGAATAATGAAATTACATATTTAAACAAAAATAAATGTCTTCCTACTCAAAAAACGAGTCGTCGCGATTAAAATAAGAAAAAAATATACTGAAAGTAAAAGTGGTAACAAAAGTTTATCGGAAGAAATCAATTATTCTCGATCAGCTACGCCGTTGCCGGGAGAAAACCTCACAAGGCTTCCACTGGTGTAGCCGGCGCCGGTGCAGGGGGATTACGCAGTTCCGGCATTTTCTTCCTCCTCATCTTCCAACGCTTCCAACACAGTTTCCTTCTAGTAAATGTGCACAAAACTTAAATTTGGGTAATGTCTATCACAGTTCACATTTGATTGAATTTGAAGACTCTCCTCGTTCACACCACGTTGATTCTTTTTCCGCTCCTATTTCGCTGAGTAACTGTTCGACGAAATGCCGCAACCACGCACTTCCTCACTCCACCGTCACATTCGCTGCTCTCTCCCCTTTTGACCCTTTCCCTCCCCCACCCTCATTCTACTTCTCCTGCTCGACCGGTTGGGTGCTCCGATTCGCGGTTCTGAAAATGGTTTATCTACAATAACCATTACTCTTTCTCGTTCAATGAAACTTGATTGGTCTCGATGGCTACTTTTAAAAGCTATTTGATTTGTAGAAGAGCAGATAATCCTTTCAAAATCTCCAGATTTCGTAGCACTTGCTTTTTTTCACTAGAAGCTACATGCTGGCATATATACGGTGGCTTGAGATATTATCATTCTGGGTCAGAATGGGGTAAAAATCAGAGATTGAATCCAAACCAGAAGCCAAACAGGGTGGGGCTTTTCTGGGACTTGGACAATAAACCACCCAATGCAATTCCACCTTTTGAAGTTGCCAATAAGCTGAGAGTAGCTGCATCTTCCTTTGGGATTGTTCGTTACATGGTGGCTTATGCAAATAGCCACACTTTTAGTCATGTTCCTCAATCTGTACGGGAGAAAAGGAAAGAGAAGGAACTGTTGTATCGTTTAGAGAACAAGGGTGTCATCAAGCCAAATGAACCTTATCGTTGTCGGGTTTGTGGGAGAAAGTTTTATACTAATGACAAGCTTGTCAACCATTTCAAGCAACTGCATGAGCGTGAGCACGGGAAAAGGATGAATCAGATTGAGTCTGCTAGAGGGAGCAGGAAGGTGAAGTCGGTGGCTAAGTATTCTATGAAAATGGAAAAGTATAAGAAGGCTGCAAGTGCTATTCTCACACCCAAAGTGGGGTATGGTTTGGCAGATGAGCTCAAACGGGCTGGGTTTTGGGTTCAAACTGTGTTGGATAAGCCGCAAGCTGCAGATCGAGCATTGCAAAGCCACATTGTGGATGTCATGGATCATAGGCGGGTTGAGTGTGTGGTTCTTGTGTCTGATGATTCTGATTTTGTTGATGTGATAAAGGAAGCAAGGCTGCGATGTCTGAAGACGGTTGTCGTTGGGGACATTGATGATGGTGTCTTGAAGAGAACTGCTGATACTGCCTTTTCTTGGGAGGAAATTCTGATGGGGAAGGCTAAAAAACAGGCCGTTTCGGTTGTGAAAAACTGGAAGGATCGTGATATTTTGAAGAGGTTGGAGTGGACATATAACCCAGATGCAGATAAAAAGAAATTGGATGTGGATAATTTCATTGCTGAAACATCTGAAGATGATAATATTGAGGATACCTCAGATGAAGTTGATGAACATAAGAGAAAGATGGAAGTAAAGCGGAGTCTAATGTAGTTGAACACTACAGATTCTTGCTGCTTTTCAAATTAACACATATTCATAGTATAAAAATACTTACAAGATGCATGAAGATAGCTAGTGATTGTGCTAAGTAGATCATGCAAAACCCAAATAGCTGCTAAGTACACACTCATTCTGACTGAGTCACAGCATTCACCATTTTTCTTTCTTCATTTCAATTTTCAACCCTCCTTCCTCCTTTTTTTCTATATCAAGAACTATACCCGATCCCACGTCTAATTTAAAACATTAAAAGTATTAATGTTTTGAAATATAAAATATTATCAAAGAATAATTTCATTATATATTTAAACAAAAATAAATGTCTTCCTACTCAAAAACGAGTCATCGCGATTAAAATAACGAAAAAAATATTATGAAAGTAAAAGTGATAACAAAAGGTTATTGGGGAGAATTAAATTATTTTTTTCGCATTTATAACAGGATTAACATAATAAAAATCATAAAAAAAAAGTTATGTTTTATCTCTAGTAATTTATCATTTTATTAATTTATTTATCATAAAATGCCAAGCTCTTAATTTCTTTTTTGTTAAAACTATATAAAAGAATGATGTGTTAAAATAAAATAAAATAAGTGATAAATTCTATTAATTTATTTTACTTGCCAATGATTTTAAGTTTATTATTCACAAATAAAGCTTGTAATTTATTTAACAACTTATTAAAAATTGTTACGTAACTTATTCTTTTAACAACTTGTTAAAAATTGTCATTTGTTTATCGTTGGTCTATCAAATAAACTGATAACCAAGTCTATCCCTTTCCTACTATCGTAGTTTCTGTATATTCCGTTCTTTTAAAATGAACAAAATGGGTGAAATAGCAGTACTTGAAGTATAACCCCATTTTCCTTGAAATGTAAGATAGTAAAAAATCAGTAGCATGACATCAAATGTATACTTAGTCACTAAATTTGTTCAAAATGGAACATAAGATTGACATGTAAAGTAATAAGCAAAGATCCTCAAAACATACAACCACAGAAATCCACAAAACTAAAGAACAAATGATAAATTGCAAACAGTATATCGATGTCAAAATTCAGAGTGAAAGTGGAGACCAACACAGCTACCGACCTCCACAAAAGCAACAACATAGACATGTTGCCCAATTGAATCCTATTCCCTCTTTGTCATTTTCTGAGTTGGCATCAGTAGCAGAATTTCCACCTTCTACTGTCACACCTTCATTTGCAGATGACTCAGACTCACTCCTGCTAGAGGCATCTCCCATCGGTATCACATTGTGTATAGGCGAGTGCAGTATGATACCGCCACTGTCTGACATCTCAGCAAATATTTCTATAACATCTACTCCCCCTGATTAAATTGCATGGATATAATTGTTAGCATGCATTTGTGTTGCTGATAAAACAAAAAATAAAAATGGGTGCATGTCTGTATTCTGCTATAAAACAATGAATGTGTATACCATTAGAATCCAGGCTTCCTTCCAAACTTGCCCAACTGATATTTCCAGATGAAGGAGGTAGCACATCAGTACTTGCAGACAAATTCTCAGCAGAAGCAGTAATGTCACATTCTTGGTTTGCACTGGAACTTCTACTCATTCCATTGTCTTCTTCAGCATCTGATACTGCACTTTTATCTGCGCACTCATTCTTGTCCAAGCTCATTCCACCAGTTGTTTCAGTTCTAGGTAAACCAATCTGTTGTGAACTTTCACCAGCATCATCAGATAGCCATTTTTTGGAAAAGCGATCCATATAATTCCAATCAACCATAAAACTCAAACCATACATAAATCCTCCAGTTTGATCTGATAGTTCATGACTTACATTCATTAACGTGTCAGAAGAACTTTCTGTGCTCTCTTCACCCACAATCTCCCAGCTTTCTGTCCTCTCCATGGTACTATCCGGAACAGGTTCATCTGGAGGGAGGACCTCTCTTTCTTCATTCAATTGAGTTTGGTTGGTGAGAGCAGAACTGTCCTCGTCATCTGAATCAGAATCTTTCAACTCATCTTGCTTTGGCTCCAACGAATCAGATGAGGGTATGTTTACAGAACTCTCTGATGTTCCTCCCTCGTGATCTTTGAAATTTTCACCTTCGTTTTTGGGAAGTGCCACATCATCAGCTGCGAAACATGTTAATTTTACAATTAACTGGTTTACATATTCAGCTATGAAACTTTTTACCAGAATAGGATAGAACAGAAGAGAACAAATCTTAAGCAGCAAAAATAAAACATAAACACATACCAGTGGATTTAAAGAATGATCCGAAACTGATTTTTTTTTTTTTTAATTTCTCTACCGTATAATGCACACTTGTTTCTCAATAGGAGCATTCTTGACAATTACAAATAAAAGTTCTGGAGTATAGCAGAAGAAGAAATTCGGTCTCTGAAAAAGTGATTTAATTTAATTTTCTTTGCGCCTTACCATTTAGATCAATTCTTGAAATTTTATATTACCTATTTCCACATCAGCAGCCGCATCTTGCAAAGGTTCCATGCTTCCTGAACTTGGTGCACTGTCTGAAAAGCTTGAATTTGCATCTTGAAACAACCCATCGCCTGAACTAGTTAAATTTTCTTGTGCTCCAAGATTTTCTTGGTCCACGTTGTCACTGTCGAAGGGGTTTGAACCTGAAACAACACAACCCGTAAAAGGTGGCAGATTAGAAAACCTATGTTTTTGTAAGGCACTAATAACTTCAAGACCCCAATAAACACTGAAATGGAAAACATTCTCACTCTTTGAACCATACTATAACGTAATCTTTAAAAAGTACAAGTCTTGTTACCTTGTGAGTGGGGATCATTATCAGAAAGGTGTCCATTATCTGAAGGGTTGGAACCTTCAACGGCTCCATGATCATCATTGTGACCTGGTTTCAAGAAAATACCATAAAATTTTCTCCTTAGTTTAGAAAGAAACACAAAGAAAGAGAGAGACTTTTCAACCAAAGAAACAAGAAAGTCCCGAACCCAACAAAACCCATTAAAAGAATGAGTATACATGCATAGAAAGGAAGGGATACTCGTTTAAACGTTAAAGAAAAAGCACCTGGAGTGCGTGTGGGAGTTCCTCTCTGAGCTTGGATAATCCTATCCATTAGGAAGACGACGATCCAGACACAACGAAGAAGAAAAATATTAAGAACAAATAACAGATATACCATTTTTTTACAGAAACAAGTAACCAATATATAAAGACTATGAAAAACGTAATCACCATTCCTCATTCCACTCAACACTTATACTGTTCTCTTCTCGCAACTGTCACACCACACCTCTAACGACTTTTCTGCTGTTAGTACTTTTACAGTTGCAAAATAAAATAGAAGGAAAATTGCATTATTATGACACCTTACTTTTTTTCTTACTATCATTTTACTCTTTATTAATAAAATTTTATATTTAATAAATAAAAATATTTTTTTTAAATAAAATAATAATATTTATGAGTGCAGGAAGTATAATAAAAAACCAGTGTCAATTAGACACATCAATAAATGCAATAAATACTTAACTTACAAATGAGACATTCAAGTTAATTAGATAAATTTTGGTTACAAATATAATTACTTATAGGTTATATGGCCTTATTAGTAAGGTCAAAATCAAAAATAGAGTTAAAACATCTCTGATGGCACCATCTTATAAATCTATACAAATGTGTTAGGCACATCAAATTCTTTGCTTTCATATACTCATATATAGAGATGTTAAAATAGGTCAGGTCTGTCGGGTCGGTCTGCCAGTCCGCCGAAAAAATGGCGGGCCGAGTTAAAATATTCAGCTCGCCAACCCGTTGTAATCCGGCCCGCCTAGCCCATTAGTTTAGCAGGCCAGCTCGCCCTGACCCATCAACTCTTTTTTATATATTTTTTTATATTTAAAATTAACAATAATTAAAAAATAATACATTTTTTTTAATATTATATAAATAAATTTATATATATATATATAATAGATTTATAAAAAAAAATTATAAAAAGTTAAAAAGAGTAAAAATTAAAAAAAATTAAAAAAAAATTAAAAATTAAAAAATAGGCCAGCACCCTAAAACAGAACGAGTTATAATATTCAGCACGTTTATTGGTGGCGGGCAGCCTGGCTTGACCCGTTTTACCATCCCCTACTCATATGTCGAGTACGAGTGAAATAATAGATAATATAATAATATTTAACTTGGTTTTAAACTGTGATTTGAATCAATTATGATCGAGATTCTAAACTGTAAAGTGATATGAATCACAATAAATTCTAAGAAAAAAATATCCAAATGAATTGAAAATTTTTCAATTTCAATCAGTTATCAAATTTTTAATCAACAGTTATTATATATTGAAGAGTGCAATAATAAAAAAATGACTTTAATTATTGACAGTTGTACCAGAGATTATGAGTTTTGAAATAGATGAATTAGAAGTGTGACTCTCATCATTGATACATAAGAAGTCACAATTTGATACTCTTCACGTGAGGCAAATTGGATAAGCCTAATTGATGAGTATTAGAAGTAACTAATAATAAGCTATATATTATTAACATTGAGATAATTTACTTTTAATTTAATTTAGTTTCTAATATTATCAATGCTTTAAAACTTTACTTTTCATTTAAAAATATTATGTTGTTATTTCAAATTGCATACACAATAACTTGAAAGATCAAGTAATTATGCTTGAATTTTGTTCAATTTATTTTAAAAAATAAGCAAATGGTTTTACGTAAGAGTATAAAAAGCCGTAATTATTTAAGGCTAAGAAGCAATTAGACAAGACCAACAATGTGTCTGTTAATTTTACAGTGAAATTAAGAAAATATTTATTTATCTATTTCTTTCTTAAACTATTTTTTATTATATTAGCTCAATCATAATGAAATACAGGTTTGAAAGTTGGAAAAAGAGTCAGCAGACAGAAAAGAATTTTACCCAAATATTTCATTTCTTGCTATCCTAATTTTACTTTCAAGTTTTTTCATCTTACTTTTTATTTTATCCTTGTCTATCATACCATTACATTATATGTATCAGATTCTTTCTATTTTTTATTTTACTTTTATCTTCTTCTTTCTACCACTTCTATCAGATGTATACAAAAAATGAAGTGTACCTTTACTTTTGTGGAAGAGAATTAACAGACATAATTTAATAGCTACAAAAAGGAGCAAAATTGTGCTAGACGCAATGATCATCAATACCCAAAGAAAGCAAAATGGAAAACGATACATAATAACATATGAACACAAAAATCAGTTTCAATACAGTATTTATAGTACAAATATTCGTATACCATTACAGTAGAATGAGAGTATAAAAGTAGAAAAAAAATGCAAATGAACATATTTTAATATTGTGATAAATTATAGTCAACGCGATTAAAAATAAGGAAAAAAATATACACAGAAAGTAAAAGTGAGGATAACAAAAGTTTATTGGAAGAAATAAAGTATTTTTCGCAGGATTAAAATAACAAAAATCATAAAAAAATATGTTTTATCTCTAGTAATTTATCATTTTATTAACGTATTCTTTATGACTAAAATGCCAAGCTCTTAATTTCTTTTTTGTTAAAACTATATAAAAGAATGAGGTGTTAAAACAAAATAAGTGATAAATTCTATTAATTTAATTTGCTTACCAATGATTTTAAGTTTATTTTTCACAAATAAAGCTTATTGCTATTCTTCTTAGTCACGTAACTTATATTCTTTTAACAACTTTTTAAAAATTGTCATTTTCTTTATCGTTGAACTATTAAAGAAAGTGATAAGCAAGTCCACCTTTTTGCAGTATTGTAATTTCTGTCTATTTTTGGTTCTTTTAAACTGAAAAAAGAGGGTGAAATAGCAGTATTTGACGTATTATAATCCCATTTTCCTTGAAATGTAAGATAGTAATAAGAAATCAGTAGCATGACATCAAAACTGTATACTTAGTTGCTAAATTTCTTGAAAATGGAACAGAAGATTGACATGTGTAACGTAATAACCAAAGATCCTCAAAATATTCAAGCACAGAAAGCCAGAAAAGAGTGACTAAAGAACAACTGATAAATTGCAAACAGAATATCAATGCCAAAATTCAGAGTGAAGGTGGAGACCAAAACAGCTACCGATCTCCACAAAAGCAACAACGTAGACATGATGCCCAATTGAATCCTCCACTCTCTCTGTCATTTTCTGAGTTAGCAACAGTACGAGAATTTCCAACTTCTACTGTCACACCTTCATTTGCAGATGACTGATCAGACTCATTCCTGCTAGACCCATCTTCCATCGGAATCAAACTTTCTGAAAAGTTTGAATTTGCATCTTCAAACAACCCATCGCCTGTTAAATTTTCTGGGGCTCCAACAATTTCTTGGTCCTCGTTGTCGGTGTCGAAGGGGTTTGAACCTGAAACAACCCAACCCGTAGAACCATTCTCAGTCTTTGAACCATACTATAACGTAATCTTTAAAAAGTACAAGTCTTGTTACCTTCTGAGTGGGGATCACTGTCAGAAAGGAGTTCATTATCTGAAGGGTTGGAACCCTTAACGGCTCCACAGCTGCTGTCGTCACATGCATGAACTCCATCATCATCATCGTTGTGACCTGGTTTCAAGAAACCACCATAAAATTTTCTCCTTAGTTTAGAAAGAAACACAAAGAAACACAAGAAAGAGACTTTTCAACCAAAGAAACAACAGAACCCATTAAAAGAAAGGAAGAGATTGTCGTTGAAACGTTAAAGAAAAAGCACCTGGAGAGCTTGTGGGAGTTCCTCTTTCATCTTGGTTATCCATATCCACTAGGAAGACGATGAGCCAAAGAAGAAGAGAAAAAATAACAAATAACAGATATAGCATTTTTTTCTTTTACAGAAACAAGTAACCAATATATAAAGACTATGAAAAACGTAATCACCGTTCCTCGTTCCACTGAACTCTTATCTCATCTCTTCTCGCAACTGTCATAACGACTTTTATGCTTTTTGTACTTTTACAGTTGCAAAATCCTGATGACGACTGCCTCTATAATATGGAGTAAATAAAATAGTATCACTCTACTATGTTAATGTTGCTTTAAATTTTTTAAATATATTTATAAAAGAAAAGAAAAATTATAATCCGTTCTTTATTTTTTTTATGTAATTTAGCGTGAATTATTAATTTAAAAAAAACATATTTATTGATATAATTATAATTAATGTGAATACATTAATTAATAACTCATATTAAATCACGTAAAAATGATAAAATTATAATATTATTGTCCATAAAATAATAGTTGTTACCGTTGGAACTTACTTAATATTCAAAGTCTCACAATTTTTAGTCCCTCCTGTTCATTCATATGGAAAATATTGTTTTACACAATTTATACAAGTTTGACGACTTATTTTTTTATTAAAAAAGCTTATTTTTTGTATTTATTAAGATAGAAAGAAAATTATATAAGATGTGTGTAAAGATTTGTTCCAGTATCAAAATAATAATACCCTTCAAGTATTTATAATTTGTTACTTGTAACTTAAGAGGGGGAGCAGATACTCTAATAGTGTAACACAACTAACTTCAAAGGGGTGATATGCTGATTTCACTAAAGGCATAAAAAACATTAATATTACAATATGAAATAATATATAATATTTCATTGAGACATGGAATTAGATCTCATTTGAATTCATTTTCAATTTTTAAAATTCTAAGATTTTCCTTCAAACACAAAAACTTGTGTATATTGTTCACAACAATCTAGTTTTAAATTTCTCTATTTTACGTTTAAGGCTACTGTACACATCCATCAACATCTTACTAATTTTTTAAAAATGGAGAACTTACTAATTTTCATATTTCATTTCTTTGCAAGTATTTTATCTCCTCGTTCATAACATTCTTCCATATAAAGTTAGATAAAGTTTCTACGCACTACTAAGAATAGATACAATAAATAATTGACTTATAAATATGACATTTGAGTTAATTAGACAAGTTTTTGTTACAAATATAACTAGAGATGGCAAAACGGGATTGGTCCAAAAGACTAGTTCGTCAGCCTGTGTTAAAAGAGATATTTTAGATTGAAGATTTTAATCCGTCAGCACATTCTAGCCCCTTCCGTCCACTCCGTCAATTTGATGGGTCAAAATACGGGCCAATCTTTAACCCGTTTTAAAAAACTAAAATAAAATAAAAGTAATTAAAAAGATTAATTTTTTATATTATATATTTTAAATGTATAAATATATAATAGTATTGTAGTTTAAATCATTAACACCTACAAATTAAATTTCAATTATTAGTTATAATTCAATAGTTTAATATGTAAATTTAATAATTATTTTAATTTATCTAATTAAAAATATTAACTAAGAAATTAAAAGTTTAAAAAATAAATATGTCTTTAATAAGAATTTATATGTATATATAAACAAATTTTAAAAATTAAAAAAATTAAAAAAAAAAAGTGGACGCACAGTCCGACCCATTAACCTGTCCTATACGGGACGAGTTGTGATTATTGACACATTTCTATTTAACGGACTAGTCTAACCCGACCCGTTTTTGACGAGCCACATACAGGTTGGGCCAAAACAGGCTAGACTAACCCATTTTACCACTCCTAAATATAATTACTCATAAGGTATACGATTTTGCTAATAAGATCAACATGATAAATAGACTTAAAGGATACCTTTAATGACACAATCATGTAAAATTGTTTTTATTGTGTTAGATTCTTGAAGAGCTTTAATTTGAACTCATTATCAACTTGTTGTGAAAGAAAAGTTTGAATGTCATGATAATTCCCTACTTGAATTCCATACCAAAAGGAAAAATACATTAAGGTTTCACGAAAAACTGCATTTATAAAAGTAAACATTTGTTTGGATTGTAAAAGGGCGAGAGGAGAGAGTTTAGTTCTTCGATGCTTACTACTATATTTTAAGAGATTGAAGAAGTGTTTTATTCTCACGAGACCTAGACGGTGTTTGGTTTTATTCTCAATTATTTTTGCAAAAAGTTTCCAAGTAGTCCTCCAACTTCATTTTTCATTTTTAGACTTCATCAATACTTTAGTCAATGACCCAAAAAGGAAAAAAAAAAAAAAACTTCTGATTGAAATTAAAGAAAAATGAGTTGTGTGACTCTTTGTAGCCTCACAAATATCGCAATACAAATTTAAAATTTCAAGTCGATCCAATACATTTGAAAATAATTTTTTAACGTAACTAAAGAATTCTCGTTTTTTAATTTTTACTCTACATTTTTACGAAATATTAACTTTTTATGATAAAAATATAAATTTATTATAATTATATTTATAAAAATAATTAAAAAATTACTTTTATAATTTTATTATAAGGAATTTATATTTATTTTGTAAAAAAAATATTACATAAAGCTATTTTAGTTTTAAAACGTAATTGAATAAAAAAAACAGTTATTTGAAAAAAATATAAAAAGAAAACAAACAAGGATAAAATTGGCAATGTATTTATTTTAATTTAATAAATTGTTATTTAGAGGATAAAATAGAAAATAATATGTGTACAATAAAAGGTTTTTAGATAGTTATTTTAGTTTGAAAAGTAATTAAGTTTTTTTAAAAAAAACAATTAAATTTAAAAGAAATATATTTATATTTAGAAAAAACAGACATTTATAGAATAAAATTTCTAACGTAATTATTTTAATTTAAAAAAGTCATTTTTAAAAATAAAATAAAAACAAAAATGTGTATACCAAAAAATCTCTTTATATAATAATATAGAATCATAAAGCATCGTATATATAAATATGGAAAACTAAACAGCATTAAAAGAAAATGTGTCCATATATGTTATGGAATAATTAGTTGATAAAATTTTACATCAAATGTGAATTAGCAAACATTATTTAATATTCACATAATTATGAATGTTATTTATATGTATATAAATATTAAATAAATAATTGAAGAATAAGTTATGATCAATAAAAGCATAATATTGCCAGGCTGGAATTGTATTTTCGGTAAATAATCTTAAATTTTAATTCATATTGCATAAAAAAGACAAAAAAAAATCAACCTGCAGTTGGTATTTTGATTCATTTAATTTTTTTATACCAAAATAAATAATAAGGCAATCTAGCTAAATAATCATACAATAACAACACGTGGGATTCTCGTAAATAATCAAAGTAATTCAATAATTAGCTTTTACTGGTTTTATAAACCTAAAAGCATAATCGTAAATGGAGTTATTTTAGGTTTTTGGATAGTTTGATCTAATATAAGATAAATTCCTCTAAAATCACATTGAAAATGCTTGAAATAATTTGCGTGGCTTACACATGTAATAATTTTGTTTGAAACATTCATAATATATTAATATGTTACTAAGTAGTTAATATAAAGTATATTTACAAATTACAAAGTCATTATTGTTAACCATTGTAAAAATCTAAGAAAAGGAAATGTTAATAATAATGATGATTAGTATTTTTTTTCTCTTAAAATTAGGAACACTATTCTTTTATCAGTCATATAGATGTACTCTTATATTTATAGTCTCCAATCAAAATCTAACCTCGTAGTAGAAATTATTTTTCCATATGGATAAGGAAAAGAATATTCCTATTTAAAAATTGATTTTAATATTATTCTCATTTTCTCTTTATTGAAGTAATATAAATTTTAAACCGTTTTTTGTTGATTTGAAGAGTTGGATAATGTTGGCACGGACCCACTGGAACTGTGACCGATACGTTGCCGCGCTTACTTGCGGCGTGGGTTTGAGTTAGGTTTTGGGTGCACACTCTGCCTGTGCTACCTATTCATTATTCATCAATCCTAATCATTCAAAATTATTGATTCAGCTGTATCCTTCCCATATTCTCCAACCAAACCCTATTTTTTATTTTATAAAAGATCAAATTATTTAATGTCTCAAAAACAAATTTAATACTCTACCAATCTCATCTTATTTATCCTCATTTTATAAAATACATATATAAATTAGTTAAATTTATGGAGACCTAAAAATATTTAAAAAATTATTGTTTTTTAGCTGAAGAAGAGACAAAGGCCACCGATAACACCCATCACACGGTTCTTGAAAAAGACTGAATATGTAGTTGTGTCCACCGCAAGTTCACGATTTCACAATATCAATAATTTGTTAAAAATATATACATTTTAAAATAATAAATTCGTCCTTTTTATTAAATTCTATACTTTTCCCTCCCCTCTTCTTTATTTAATCAAACAAATAAAAATTATTATTTTATTTTATTCTGTTCAAATCCATTAATCTAAAAAATATAAAATTTTACATGAAACTTATTCATAATTCTATCATTTATATTTTTCCCTTTCTTATATCATCCTATATATACAACAAAGTCTGTGTTTAAGGTACAGAGAGGAGGAGTGAAAGACGAAAACTCAAAAACCCCCAAGATTTTTTTTTTCCATATACATCAAATCTGTATGAAACACATTACTTGAAAAATTCACAATGAGATTAAGAGAATATTTGAAAAATATCATTCTTGCCATTTAAGTTAGACAAAAAAAGTTGTTTATAATTTCAACTGTTCGGTTAATAGTTGGAAGTTGTTAAAATGATGTTTAAAAAATAGTTGTTTTATGATTTAAAGATTGGATCAAATATGGTTTCATATAGAAAGTATACATTTTTTTTTTGTTTTAGTACAATTAAGAAAAAATATTTTATTTTTATATTTACACTATTAATTTTTAATTGTTTGAGCCGTAAAATACGTTTAAGTGATATATGTATTAAAATTTTACAGCTGATACGTGACATATTTTATTTCTAAAAGATTATGCTATTGAAACACATATCATATATAATTATTTTTTATTTATAAGAATAGTTTTATATGGAGAAAGAAAGTAGAGGTTGGTGACTTCACGGTTTCAACAGGAAACAATTTAAAAAAATATTATAAAACTTTCTGAACAAGTCTTTCAATTAATAAGAGTAGAGGGGCGCCAATTAAATAATATATCAGGTTTGTTTTATATTGTAAGCCATTAAAAAAATTGAATTGGAAAGCTTGTATTTTTGTGGTATTACGAGTTAAGTATTATTTTAAATAAAAAGATTAATGACGCTGCTAGATTAACATAGTTTCCGTGAGCTCAAATTCTCTAATGCAACAACAATTATTGGTAAAGTTAGAAGAATTAAAAATACGTGAAAAAAAATGGTAGAACAGAAATAAACTTAGTACTCTACATGATTATTTTCGAATGATGAAAACACAAGACTACTACCCTACACGACATCAATGACATACTAGGTATATAATGTATTGTTTTATATGCTAATTTGAAACGTGTCATTCTTCTTCAATCATACCACTGTGCTTACAAATTAAATTGTACTATTATCAATTTCATGCATTATTATCACCATCACATGCTATAATTAAGTGATTCAGAAAAAAGGGTCTCATCACTGTAAAGTATTTTCATTGTATCTGCATTATTATCTGCATATTCATCATTATCAGCAAATTTTAGTTGCATCCAGCAATATCACTAACTACTAATTATACACTATCATCTCATTCTATAATCAATTCTTCCATCAAAAATCTCAACCCACCCAAAACCCCAATGCTTCAATAATACAATGAAGAGAGACCGATTCTCATTCCTCAAACCCCAAAGTTTTTTTATTAAAAAGGAAAGCAAAACATTATTGCCGAAAGCATCAATTATATGTAACAACATTGTACTCGCATTCTTGTTTTCTTACTAAAATAAAAACAACAAACAAATTAAGAAACACGCATGCTGGAAAAAAGGAAGAGGTAATTCAATTTCCCAACAACCCTGTGTACATTATAATCTTTTCCATTATGTTCAAACTGCTACATTGTATAGGAATTAAAATACATTTAAGTAAGGTAGCATCATTTTAGAGGTTATTTCGCAGGAAAAGGTTCAAGATTCTGTCTATTGCCAGCTGGATTCCCATAAATATAGCTACACATTAACCCATCCTACACTGTTTCAATTCAAATTATTCATAGCTCTATTTTTAATACAAAATATCTAAACCAATGCCAAATATGTGTTTCTTTCTCTTTGTCATCACAATAATTTGCCCTGTGATCGATCACTACCACAATCTCTGACACTGTACGGCAATGAATAGTGTTCTACCTTGTGTGATCTTATCCAATGTTTAGTTGAGTTATCTGAAAAATGTATCGCTATCAGGCGCAGCTTAATCATAGTCACGTACTACAAAAACTTCACATTAATTAATTAAAAAACAATATTACCAAGATAAATACGTTCATATAGAGTCATTTTTTCTTTTCTTGGTTTTCTTTATTTGACATTGAAAGTTGTTGTGAGTAGTGAATATTGCAACGGGACAAAATTGAAACCCAAAGCTGAAGCTATGTGTGTGGGTGCAAGAGTACGAGTACCAGCTAAGGGATAACCACGCCATAACACCATTGTAGGTCTCGTGAAGTTCTGAATACTGTCAGAAACCTTTAAATTCATTAAACTTTCAATGGAAGGGTGTGTGTGTGAGACAGAAGCATTTCTCCTGCCACGTGGCATCATCTCAGACGATTCACAATGCATTATTACAAGACCCATGGAGAAGTAAAATACTACTTTTTGCTCTTATATTCGCCTTTGATTCCTTCCGTGATAGCACATCCAGTTGGCATCCACCGCCTCAATTTTCTCATAATTTCGTTTTACTTTCCTAATCATGATTTGCCTCTTCACTGAACTCATAACATAACATAACTCAAAAACACGAATCCTAACGTAATTAATAATCTAAACTTTCAAACAAAAGCTTCCAGCTTTCAAAGCTTGCAAAGCTGGCTCCAGTAATCAATTCTCACGCGTCCCATCATCCATTCCCACCATACGCAACACAATCCATATTCCAACTCCTGTTTCCCTCACCTGTCCCTTCTTTATCACATATATATATACGCATCTCCTTCTAACTCATTCCTTCACATCAAAACACAAAACACAAAACAAAAACCCTTCCTTTCTCCAACATGGCTTCTACTTCTTCTACTGGTACTAAGTTTTATGCCCTTCTTCTGGTGGTGGTGGTGGCCACCTCCATGGTGGCTAAATGTGGTGCTAACTTCAACCAAGACTTTGATCTCACGTGGGGTGACCACCGTGCTAAGATATTCGGCGGTGGCCAGCTTCTATCTCTTTCCCTCGACAAAGTCTCTGGCTCTGGCTTCCAATCCAAGAAAGAGTACTTATTTGGGAGGATCGATATGCAGCTTAAACTCGTCGCCGGAAACTCCGCCGGAACTGTCACTGCTTACTACGTATGTTCTATTACATTCCTTTCTTCTCCCCCTGCGCTATACATATTCTTCTTTCTTTTTCAAAACCAACTTTAACATCACTTCTTCCCGCAACTCCGCACTTTTAAATAACACCATTATTACCTCTGCTTCCACATTTTTGGCATCAACCTTTCAAACGCAAGTTACGCAACCAGAACATTTTACTTTTCACCTCAACTGTTACTTTATTTTATTTTTCAGTTCATGATGTTTTTTTTTTTTTTACATGAGTTAAGGATAAACAAGCACAGAACAGAACCTCATTCCATAACGGTTGTATTTTGTGATGCAGTTGTCATCTCAGGGACCAACTCATGACGAGATTGATTTTGAATTCTTGGGAAACGTGAGCGGCGACCCCTACATTCTCCACACAAACGTGTTCACCCAAGGCAAGGGAAACAGGGAGCAACAGTTCTACCTCTGGTTCGACCCCACCAGAAACTTCCACACTTACTCCATCATCTGGAAGCCCCAACACATTATGTGAGTAAAAACAAAATATTTATGTTTTCTTGGTGTGTCTTTTTTTCCCTTCGGTAACCGGCATGGAAGAAAACGAAAACGAAACCGACTCATTTATCTGTTGTGCAGCTTCTTGGTGGATAACATTCCCATAAGGGTGTTCAAGAATGCCGAGGTTGCCGGTGTTCCTTTCCCGAAGAACCAACCCATGAGAATCTATTCTAGCCTGTGGAATGCCGATGACTGGGCAACTAGAGGTGGCTTGGTGAAAACTGATTGGTCGAAGGCACCATTTACGGCGTACTACCGCAATTTCAAAGCCACGGAGTTCTCGGTGTCTTCCAATTCATTCTCTGATGCTGCATTGCAGAGCACGGAGCTCGACGCTTATGGCAGAAGAAGACTTAGATGGGTTCAAAAGTACTTCATGATCTATAACTACTGCAACGATCTTAAGCGATTCCCACAGGGCCTTCCTGCTGAGTGCAAGCGCTGAGAAACAAACCAGTCTTTGATTTTCTTTGTAAAATATGTTATATTATTATGTGTCGCTCTTTTGATTCTTTAATTTTGTGTCTTCCTCCCTATTTTTGCCTTTTTCTCTGAGTTCATGCTTTATATATGATATTCATATTCGAAATAAATGAAATTCGTTTTAGTACCTACCACTTTGTTATATCAAATGTGTCTGAATATTGGGTGATTCAAATTTCCACCGTCAGAACCCATTTTGTCGCCACTCCTAACTCTGAGGAATGTGCAATTTTCTTACCCTAACAAATGAGTTCGTCAGAGTAATACATAATCATACATATAAAAAAGTTGGGTTAAGTATGATTTTTTTAACCGAAGTTAGGTTTAAAATTGGAATTTTTTTCCGGTCGAAAGTTCCTAAACTTTAAACTTTAAAATAACGAATGTAGTCTTTTTAATTTGTTAACTTATTTTTAAGGTTTTGAACTTATAAATGTATTCAAAATTTAAAAAAGAATTAATAAAATTGAATTAGAAAAATTATATTCATTTATTATTAAATTTTATCTTGACTAAAAATATATTTAATCCTATATTTAATCTTGACAAATTTTATTTCACATCCTTTGTAAACTTGTGTACTTAATGTAACCATATATTTTTTTTCCTTAACTATATAAGTGAGTATTTATAGGTTTTATTAATGTCTAACATATAATAAACAAAACCCGTTAACTATATTTAGTTTTTTCTTTTGTTTTTTTTATAATATGTAAATAATTTGTGTTGAAATTATATAGACATGGTAAATATTTTAAGGAATAAGTAAGTAATCACTGTGACTCATTATTAATGTATTACTATTTTTTAATTTAGTGTGAATCATTATGAATGTATTATTATTTTTTCTTTTTTAAAAAAGTAAATGATTCAAATTAAACGAATTTTTCATCCCTTTAATTTTACATGTCTTTTTTTTCATTTCAAATCTTTCTTATCTTCGTAGCGATTGCGTTTCTTGTTATTACCAGTTTTGCTCAGTATCATTGTACAGTGAGATCTCACGTGTTTCAATATTGAACAGATGATTTTCTTTTTTGACATTTTAAATTGTATGTCTTTTCTTATCGAGGCTAAAATGCATAGAAAGGAAAAACAAGAGAACATTTTTTTTTTATACCATATTTACCACACCATGAGAGAACTCGACCTCGTGAACGGACATGAGACATAGACAAGACTAACATTTCCAGCAGCCCTACCCTTTTCGTCACCGCAAACGTCACCCCTCACTCTTCTGGTTTCCTCCAATCTATATAACAAACAAATAAATTCAAACAATCCACCATGTTACTTCTCTCACTACTTTCTCACTCGCATAAGTAACATTTTCCTGGTAAGGAATATCGATTCCTCATTTTCACGCGCCACCGTTATCATGGTGCAACAACACTTCCTCCTCGTAACCTACCCCATCCAAGGCCACATAAACCCCTCCCTCCAGTATGCCAAGCGACTCGCTGCCATTGGCGTCCACGTCACTTTCGCCACCAGCGTCTACCTCCACCGTCGCATGCTCAACAAACCCACCGTCCCCGGCCTCTCCTTCGTCACCTTCTCCGACGGCTACGACGACGGTTACAAAACCACCGACGACACCCACGTGGGCTCCTACATGGCCGAGCTCAAGCGCCGCGGCTCTGAGTTTTTGGGAAACATCATAACCTCCACTAAAAAGGAAGGCAAACCTTTCACCTGCGTCACCTACACCCTCATGCTTCCCTGGGTCGCAAAGCTGGCGCGTGAGTTTCGTATCCCGGGGGTGCTCCTGTGGATTCAAGCTGCCACGGTTTTGGATATCTACTACCACTACTTTCACGAATACAGGGAGTACATTAACATGGTCCACACATCAGAGAACCCCATCATCGAGTTGCCGGGTTTGCCCTTTCCGCTCGCAACACGTGACATTCCCTCTTTCCTCTTACCCTCCAATATCTACTCTTTCGCTATTCCTTCACTCGAAGAACATTTTAAACTTTTCGACGAAGAAACCAACCCTAGAGTTCTTGTGAACACCTTTCAGGACTTGGAACCCGAGGCCTTGAAAGCCATTGATAAGCTAACCATGATTTCAATCGGGCCGTTGGTTCCCTCCGCCTTCTTGGACGGTAAAGACCCGACTGATACTTCCTTTGGCGGTGACATCTTCCACGGGTCAAACGATTACGTTGAGTGGCTGGACTCAAAGCCGGCGTTGTCTGTGGTTTATGTTTCGTTTGGCACCCTTGCTGTGTTGGGTCAGAGGCAGATGGAGGAGGTAGCACGTGCGTTGCTGGATTCCGGGTATCCCTTCTTGTGGGTCATAAGAGAACCCAATGGAAAACAAGAAAAGTTGCAAGAACTGAGCTGCAGAAAGGAGTTGGAGCAGAGGGGGAAGATTGTGACTTGGTGTTCTCAGGTAAAAAAGTATTATTAGATTGTATTTTTGTGTTTATGATAAAAAGAAATAACATATATAAAGAGTGGTAGTTTGGAACTATGATTTTCAGTTGGAGGTTCTGTCGCATGGTTCGTTGGGTTGTTTTCTGACACACTTTGGATGGAATTCGACAATGGAAAGTCTGAGTTCGGGGGTTCCTATGGTGGGTTTTCCACAGTGGACAGACCAAGGGACAAACGCAAAGCTGGTGGAAGATGTATGGAAGACGGGGGTGAGAGTGGATGGTAAAGCGAATGCGGAGGGGATAGTGGAGGGCGTGGAGATTAGGAAGTGTTTGGAAGTGGTGATGGGGAGTGGAGGAAAAGGAGAGGAGCTGAGAAGGAATGCTGAGAAGTGGAAACGTTTGGCCAAAGAAGCCGTGAAGGAAGGAGGCTCTTCGGATAGGAACATGAGGACTTTTCTGGATTATGTTGCAAGATTGGGACAGGATTGTCTGATCTGATGTAACACACTTGTTGGGTTATTGTGAGGGGTAAAGAAATAGGGTTCCGTTAGATACTACGTATCTTATGGTTCGTGTCAGCCATGAAGCACAGTGTTCCACTGTAAACCTTCTTCAATTGGATAGTCAAAAACAAAAGTTCCACAAACCGTGAGTAAAGTCAAGTGCATGCTAGATATAAACTTTTCAAAAACGTAACGTCCCATTATAACTTAACATTATTGTTTTAACATTTAGTTAAATATTTTTATATTCTCTTCGTTTTGGGGGATGATTAGAATGAGTTATTTTCCGAAAATTAAAATTAAATAATCTTAATTTAAGATGAAAAATAAAATTCAAATAAAAGTCAAACTAATAATTTAGAGAAACAAGTAAAAAATTGGTCCTACGGAGTAACTAAATTTAAATTGATTAATTTAATATTTAATAAGATATGAGCAAGAATTGTAAGTGTGTTTGGATAAACAATAATATGTATATTGTCATAAAAAAGAAGGAAGGTAATGTATAAACATAAACAAATCCAAATTAAGAAAACATTAAAAAAGTAAAGAAATAATTTTCATTTACATATCTCAATTTTCACACTCCTTTCCAATATATAATTTTTTTTCACTTTACTAATTATTTTATTCTGAATTATTCTATATTTATAATAAAAATATTATTTTATTAGTATTGAATATATGTTGAATAGAAAATGGAGTGTTTGTTTATCATTGTCCAAAAATAAATAAATGACGAAAAGTTTAATTCAAAGAAACTCGAATTTTATCGAATCTTTATTCCACCCCATAAATTATCTGCTCAACATTGTTGAAACCTCAATATACATTTATATTTAATTTAAATCTCCATGTAGTTTGTAAAAATCTCATCTCAAATTTGATTAACCATAGAGCTATGAAAATGGATAACCGGTTGATTCAGATAACATGACAAATTATTTATATGTTGACTAAAAAAATAATATAATATGATCCAAATACAAAATCTAACTTAATAAAAAAATACTGTGTGACCATTTTTTTTGCAGGTAGGTAACCTGGCTCACAAGTTCAAATCTAGTGAGCCGCGTTTTAAGTAAGTCAGGTCAAAAATCACCCATATTTAAATTTGTAAAAAAATTTCAACCCAACCCGTTCCGAATCCAATCAGATTGGTTCACGAATTCTAACTTATTTTAACAGTTCTAATTAACCATATCAACGATACGAGGATAATATTTTCCGTTTTAAAACTGTCAAAACTTCTATAAATTTCTCCCAATATTAAAATTTCGATTATCCTTTTTGAATAATATAAGTTGGAAGTTAACATATAATTTTTGGATTGCATAATTTTAAATTGCTTGAATTATACAATTCAAAAACTTTTCAGATGCAATTTAAAGGTTAAAAATAATTTTTAAATTGAACCATTTGAAAATATATTTAAAAAAAACATAGTTTTGAATTGTATAAATTAAAATTTATTTTTGACTTATAAATTATATAATTTGAAAGTTATTTTCAAATTTTGAAACTAATCTCTAAATTATATAAACTGTAAAAAACTAAAATAGATTTTTCTTTTTATATGGAAGTGTAGGAAAAACTTCATGGAGGTGCAGGAAGAAACTGCATGTCTTGAATTGTCTCGTGCCAAATGTACCTTTCAAAAGAAAAGTGGGCCAAGAAATGCAGACTGTTAAAATGTTAAAAAGTCCAATATCTGAAGTTGTGTGTTTCATCCTATACTTTCTGAGAAAAAAGCCCGAGATTTTCAACATACAGTACTATCTTCGATGAAATTTAGTACTGAATAAATGGAACAATATTCAATAAAAGCGACTAGAGATGGCAAATAAACCCGTCCCTGTGGGTATTGCCCGAACCCGTTCCCGTTTTGACGGGGAATCCCCGCATTGACTGGGTATGGGTATGGGTATGGGGAATCCCCGACTTTTTCAGTTGGGTATGGGGATGGGTATGGGGATGTACATATACCCGCCATAATACCCGTCCCC
>Ga0214543_1000957_pt1 | contig 53531 bp, 31 predicted proteins | sample CNSS2metaG_FD_160094 | JGI IMG/M metagenome (GOLD analysis project Ga0214543, IMG submission 160094) | Root nodule microbial communities from cowpea collected in UCLA plant growth center, Los Angeles, California, USA - CNSS2 | ecosystem: Host-associated > Plants > Roots > Nodule | place: USA... | reverse complement strand
TGAAAGTGGATAGGTTGTGTGAAGCTGTGACATGCAATTAATTGAGGGTTGTAATGTGTAGGGCAAGATAATTTTAGTGAAGATTGTTAATTGTGTTTTACATTTCCTCCGAGGATGAACAAAATGAGCTTTCGTTCTTCTGAGTTGTTTCCAATGCGGAAAATTACTGGAGACCTGAACCGAGGAGGTTGTGTGAAATGTCCATCAGTATTTCTGTATGTTACTTTGTTTTTTCTGGTGTGATTTCTGGTGTGATTTTTTTTTCTTCTCTGCAAAATCTATGAAATTATTCGCCCTTTCTTTCCCCAATCCATGTGAATTGTGATTGAATTTGTGGGCTATCGGTTGTAGGTTGCGAAGAAGGACACGGCACCTCCACCTTCCTCCGATCCCGCCAAATCTGGTGGTGGCAAGCCGCCTTCACTTCTCCCTGATCGTTCGAGGTATGTTTTTCTTCTCTTGTTCTGTTAATTTAATTTCGGTAGTTGTTTTGTAGATGCGTTAATTTTTCCGGAGAGATAGTATCAGTTGGTGTTGCATGTTACATCTGATTGATTTTGAGTGTTATTTGTTTCGTGTTATTATTATTCATTACCCATGACAGTCTTAATGGCTCTAATGACACCCTATTAGGCTCTTAATTGCTGTGATAAATATTAGTTAAATTTAAACCTAGCTCATTATTATATATGATTGTAATGTGGGTAGTGTACATTATCCATATATTATAATTTATTCTTATTTCTGAACGATTTGATTTGGCATCTTCAACCTAGGTGATTTATTATGCTTTATATTTTCTTTTTATTTTATCATGATTCAATTAATCTTTCCGCATTCTATTGATTTTGTTACGAGCTTTTCTAATTTTATAGGTTAATTTCTTTATTTTTGGTTCCTGAACTTTGGTTATTTATGATTCTAATTGTTCAGATTTAGAAATTATATTTATTTTGTTAAACTATTTCAATCTTTCAATTATATGAATATAATTTAGCTTTATGCTTTGGAACTCATAAGTAATTACAAATAGACCTGCAAATCAATAATACACAATGAAGTAAAGGAAAATTAATAAATTAATCATTACTGGAAACTACATGTTCTTCATTATATAAATACGTATGAAACTCGTATACGAATTTAAAGTTAATTTTTTTTTTACATAATAGATAATGTGACTTTTTTATCATCATACTTGTAAGACTTAACCGATCTTAACTTTTATGTATAAAAGCAAGCTTAAATTATTTTATGTTTTTGAATTATGCTATTATTTATATTTCATAACAGCTTATTTTAATTGGACGCGATGTTTTAATTGATTCTTTCTCTTACAAAGAAAACACTGCTATTTCATGTTATAATTTGGTATTCGGAGAGTTGAATTTTGACTTCTTATTGGTCACATTGATGCGGGATAACCGGTTTAGTGTATCTTCTTGCCGTAAGATGCTTGTTATTTGACCAATCAATAATGGAAACCAAAAAAAATTGTAACAGGACTTGCAATTGAAAAATTTGTTGAATGGTTATTCTCCTGTAGACATTTTTAATCGCTTGTTACCTTGTCAACCAAGCTTTTTTGGATGTGACAATATATCCAATTGAGGATTAATCATAGGGACAATAGGGGTGGAAGGGTTCATGTCCATAATTTCAAGAATATGTTGTAAAATTATGCGTGACCCCAACACACTCAACTCTTAATCAAATGCATAATTAAACTCAGTATTTTGTTTATGAGGAAGTATGACACATGTTGGAAAGTATTGGGAAGAGGTGTATGAATGTGGTAAATGATGTTGGAGTTGTTGTTGTTGTACGAGGGAACATTTAAGTTGTTGCTGAAGAAATTTCTATCGATTCATCTTGGAGTAAATAAAAAGGTAATGGTGATGTGTTTTCATGGATGAGGGGGCGAAAAAATTAATGTGAATGGACCTGTTATAAGTTGGGTGTTTGTAAATACGTGTCATCACGGCATTCTCACAATGGAAAACAATCACTGCTTGAGAACAACTAATGATCTCATCATCATAATTCATGATTTGTTCGTATGGAAAATTTCATTTTAAAATGAAAAAGCAAGAAAAATTCTAAAACTTTACAAAGTTCGGGAGAAAACAAAACTATTAATTAGAAGGAATTGGTGTGAGAAAATATGGTAAGGTAGGTGTTATATAGTTATGAGAGCTAATGTAAGTTATGCGGGTGACACAAGAATTTAGGTAATTATGTGGGAGATACTAGAATTCAGGTAGCTATGTCAGTGACATAAGAGCTGGTGGTGGTAGTCATGTGAACGACACGAGAGGAGGTTGGGTAGTCATGTGAGTGACCCAAAAAGTTATGTAATCATATGACTACGTAACCTTTTGTGCTACTCATTTATGACTAGCTAAACTTTTGTCACATTCACATGATTACTTAACCTCTCGTTTTACTCACATAATTACCTACACTATTGTGCCATTCTCATGACTACAAAAAACCTACCTTACCATAACTTAAACCAATCCCTCCTAACGTCATACACTACCTTCTCTCTAACATTGTACAATTTCATATTTTTTCTTGCTTTTTAATGTGAAATGGATTATTCTATTTATGCAATCATCTTCAGTGGTGGGATTGTTAGTTGTCGTCAAACGGAAGTTTTTCCGCAATGATTGGGTCATGGTGATGCCTAAACTCATAGGAATGATGCTTTAGCAATTCAAAGAAACTCTTCTACAAAAATCTTGTTGACCTCTACTTGAACAAGTTTCCACCATCATATACATATATCCCATTCAAATTTATGGCGGAGATGCATACTACAGCCCAATTTCTAACTAGTTCATCCAGATCAAATGTTTTCCCCTCCTCACCCATGCATACTACATCCCAATTCCTTTCTGGATTCCCTGAAAATGAAACTGTAAGATTTCCTTCAGCATCTTTAAAAACTTTTCGTGATGATGAGAATGACATTCTCACAGAACATGCAGAGACAACAACTTAGACGACCTCCCCCATACAACAGCACGACTCCAACACCATTTATCAAATTCACACATCCCTTCCAAACAATTTCATACATATACCATACTTCATAAACAAAATACTGAGTTCATCATGCATTTAAACATTACGTGCTAAACAGGGTTCACATAGTGAACCACTGTATCTACACAAACACGTAATGCAACATTACCGACCATTGCCCTTAGAAGTGTCAAAAATCTTGCACACTAGAGAACAAGAGAACAGTTTTGGGAGATTCAAAAGATTAATAGGAGTCCACACCACCTTTGATACATGTTTAATTTCACATGGCCATAATAGGTTAGAGTCATTTAACTTGACAACATATTTATGGTATTGTGAATGCGCATCCTTTTTTTCCTATAAGTACTATTATTGCTCATAATAGTCTTTAGTTGATACACGACCAAACAATTAAAAATGTTTACGCTTATTGGAAAGAATCATACAATAAGTTGTCACAATTTCTTCCTGGTTTCCGCTACGGATAGACCCCACAACAAACATCATATTGGCATGGAGTTAGATTAGGAGAATGTATACTTAGTTATCTAAATTCATATACCAGAAGAAGGTATGCATCATGCTTATTTATTCACATCTTTATTTCCCTAAATTCGTATATTATATACAATATTATTTGAAATTAAAATACTTTTCAGTACTCAATAAATTTAATTATATTATATCATATACATTTCGTTACTTCCCTACAAATCTTCATATTTTTTGCTCACAAGATTTTTCTTCCTTAACAATTTTCCTAATTAAAATATATTATATATATTTCGTTACTTCCCTAGAAATCTTCATATTTTTTGTTCACAAGAATTTTCTTCCTTAACAATTTTCCTAAGTTAAATTTCCTTAAGATATATGTTTCTAAAAAATTATTTTTCTAACCTTTATATCTATTTATCTAAGTTTATCTAAATATTTATTTATATATAATCTTTCCTAGACATTATTTATTTCTAAACAATTTTTTAAGTATAGATTTATTTTTAATAAAATCATTTATCTATATTATATACCACATAATTTTAATTTTTGTCCTAACGTTTGTTTTTAATAAATTTAAAATCAAGAAAAAAAAAAGAAATTCGGTTGTAACAAAAATAAATATCCACATATTTATTATAACAAAAATAAATATATGTAATAGAAAAATACTTACTATAACAAAAATTGATATATGTAATAGAAAGTTTGAACTTGCTTTATCAAATCCTATGATCCTAATTTTCTCTTGCGATAAAAAATAAATAAAAATTCAAAAGCTATTCTGTATTACTTTTAGTGTCTCTTATTTTTTGTACTTTGAAAGTATGCCTGTTTGTTGGTGCACGGATTAGTTTTTTTCAACCTTTATGAGTCGTTGTGGACTGATTACTTATTTTCAATCCTTATAAGTCGTTGTGGTTGGTTATTATGGTAAAGAAAAACACATCTGTTAGAAATAGACTTGAAGGTAAAAGACGGTTATAGAAAGAAAAAATAGATTTTTAAAATTCAAATTCAATGTTTTACTTGAAATTATTTAAATTTTATTTCATAATAGTACTGTTATTAATTATTTATAATTTAGATACTCTTATTAATTTACAAATTTTAATTAACTTTCAATTAGGTACAATTATTTAGGTACTAACTTTCAATTAGGTACAAATTATATTTAATTTCATGTGTTCATAATTTTGTATAGTTTTCAAAGTTTATATTTTTCTTATTAATAATTTCATTAATTATTAATTATTGTTAAACATTTTTAACATCTTGTATATATATATATATATATATATATATATATATATATATATATATATATATTCTCATTTAATGATGCATTATTTTACAACTTTTAACCAACATTCAGTTAGGTACAAAACTATTTCCAGTATTTAGGTACAACTTATATTTAATTTCTTGAGTTCATAATTTTGTATAGTTTCTAAAATTTATATTTTTCTTCCTAATAATTTATTAATGATAAATAATTAATATATAGGAGTTCATAATTTAATAATTTAATGATGTATAATGTATATTACGCTTTTCATATATTTAAATTACATCATCATTTATTATCTATTAATATAATATTATTGATAATTAAAAAATAAGTACACAAAAAAAGTTAGTTGAGGAGAAAAGTCATCATATATTTAAATAAGGAAAAACAGTCTCATACTAGTGAGTTGTATGAACTGTGGCCACAGTTGAAACCATGGAGTCTACTACACACACATTTCGCCCCCGACAAATCTTGTAGTATCCATTTTCTCACCAATTCTCTCCCCAGGAGTTTTTAATGATCCAATATGGCTTCTCCTTCATCCTAATGGGTGCGTAGGCACCAGAACCATATCCCACCAGTAATACTCCGTGATCCAGCCTTTTTGAGCATATGTATGGGCATGAATACTGCATTGATAGCCACTGTGTTTGTGCCCATTCAAATTCACAACTTATCAGCGTTAGTAATGATAGTAATAGTAGTTTATAATAATATAACACCAGTAGTAGTTCTAACCTGCAAGAGGACCATTTTTCACAAGATTTGCAGCAATCTGCTCTTCATCAAGCGAGACCACACTGAAGTTTGCCACTGATGCTGCAATCTTTGCTTTGTCAAATTTACAGGTACCGCGATCAGTACCAGAATAAGGATAATCTTCCTCGCGCATCACCCCACCAGATTTTAGTATGTATTCAAAAGCACTATTCATCAATCCTCCATTGCATCCAAAGTCGCACGGTTCATCCGGATCACACTGCACATTGAAATCGATCCAACTTATAAGAAGGAAATGATTGGTAATTAATAATATTTCTCCCTCCTTGTGTTTGAATCAATAGAATTATTTCACTAATAACAACAGTGCTTAATTTAAGACTTTTCTTCATTTACTATTTTGAAGAATATTAATAAAATAATGAATGTAATAATAAAATATCACCATCCGGAATTTATTGCAGACATTACATTGCCTTGTGAACATATATGAATGTAATAAGTGTGTTTTATCCTCTAAAAATATCACCATCCGGAATCATACTCTTATTGGAAGCCCATAAAAGAATTAAGGTAGGCTAAATTTTTTCATCAATAAACATTCAAGAACTAAGTTTAGAGAAAAAATGACAAAAGCCAAATTTATCTCAGGACTTGTACTAGACAAAGTCATTGCCAAATTTCAGTTCTCAAATACAGAACGAACTATTGAAAATTACATACTTCATCTTCCTGTCCTAAAAGTTTAGCATTTTTCCGGGGCAGTTGTTTCCTAACTACAAAGGACTTCTCTTAAACTAGGATAAAAGTTACACCATATCAAGCATGAAGACTATTCCTAATCCTAAATAGAATGAAACCAGAGATCTATAATGAGAATGTTTATAACCTTATTTTGGTTGGGTCCGGTATCTAGTGTTTAAAAGAAGAGAAAAGATACAGGTATATTTCATATAATATTTTAGTATTTTAAGATGTAAATTTGTAATTGAGGACCAAATTAATTATTTATTCTGTAAAATCAAACAGCTTTCTCCACTCTCGAAACTTTTCCCCTCTTAGTGTTTCTTCTTTCGGGTAACCTCCACCTTCCCTCTTTGCTCCCAACAGAATTTGTGTTTTTACTTTTTGTGGTTCCTTTTTTCTGTGCTCTTCTGCCAATTAATCTAATAATCGACGATTTCTTTTGCTTGATGCGCTGAAAGTGTTCCGTAAGCGTTTCTGACATTTTTTTTCCGGTAAAATGTTTTAGACCTACTTGATATTTCACTGTTTGATGTTTTATGGTTTTGAAGGTTCCTATAATTATTTCTATATAAAGGTGTTTGTCAGTTATTCATTGTTCTTGCCAAAGTTAATTTTAATGTTTATCATTCATCAAGACCTAAAACTATTCTTTTTTGGAGGTTTTCGAAAGTACTTTTTCGTTGAAGCAGTGTTTCCCATTTAGGGGTTGACGGCCATTTATTCTTACTTTTTGTTTCGTTTTTAATGTTTTATGAATGTAATTTCTCCTATAGTTTGTTGGCACTGCAGATGGACGGTAGGTTTGCTGAAGAGCTTTATGCTGAAAGTTTAGAACTGTCCAAATTAGAACTCACGTCGACCATTGCTGTTGATGAAGAAGACAAGTTAAACGGTAAGATGTAGTGTGAGTGAATTGATTTAGAATGAATACATCTATCGTTATTGTTTTTCAGTCTCTTGCTTTAGTCAAGGCTTTTAATTTTTCATTATTGGTTTTAGATCGTGGTGGTGGTGATGATTTTAGTTTCTGGGATGATTCTGATGACAAGTTGGATAGTTCGTTGGATTTGGACAGGGAGTGGCAGAGGAGGCACGACCAATTCCATACGGTTTTTGTTTAGCATTGTGGAATTAGTTTTCCTTAGTTTTGTTTCTAATTCTACACTTCTACATTGTTATTATCTAACTATTCTCTTTCAATTCTCCATCATATTTTAGATTGGGTATCGAGATGGTCTTATAGCCGGGAAGGAAGCTTCTGCTCAAGAGGGATTCAATATTGGTTTTAAGCAATCGGTTCTTGATGGTTACAGTTGGGGTGTTGTAAGAGGTGTTACCAGGTACTCTTAGAGGGAATACATGCACTTTATTACATTTTCAGCAATGTGACTGTTTCACTAATTGTATTTTAAAAAAAATTCTCTTGGTAACTTGCTTCTTGTGAAGTGCTTTTTCTCATCTTCCACACGAATTAAAAGAGAGGTTGATTCCACCACAAGAAAAGAGGAGCGAATTTCAAGGGCTGTATGAATCTGTGCATTCTTTGTCAACACCAGATGCTCTTGGATTGTTTGGTGAAGAAATCAAAGCAAGAGAAGCTTTGGAACAAAGTGAACACTCGGAACAATCCTGCCATGGCTCTCAACTGAGAAATTATCGTGGACAACTTGAATCTCTGATTAGTGAATCTTCGGCCATTGATATTCATTTGACCTGAACTAAAGTAAATGGCGATCCCTGAATTTTATGTGATATACTTCAGTAGAGGATGATATGATCTTTTTGTGGTACACATTTTACAACATTATGATTGTAAAAACAGACCAATGGATGTAATTGGTTAGTTTTATTACAACTTTGCAGATTTTCCTTTTTCTTAGTCGTATCGTAGGTGTGTTAACATTAAATGATCTTTATACTTCATTAAATAGATAATGTGATTCGTGTCTACTTTTGCATAATAAAATACAGTTGAAGCTAACAAAAATGTTGAAATTCCGATGTAACTGGTTTACTGGATCAGTTATTAAGGGGGTGACAATTGTTTATATTTAAATAATATGAGTAATCACAGTGGCAGTAAAACAATTCCAAGAAAGAATTATCTATTGTTGACTCACAAATATCGACACCTATCAAGTGACTATTTGACATTCACATGCATATTCATATCCATTATCTATTAATATTAGAATATTTTAAAGCATATATAATTTATATTTTATACCGACTTTTAAAAAATATTATTTTTAATATTAAATTCTTATTATAACAACACAATTTTATATTAATAATTTTATAATAAAATTGTCTAAGATAAATATGATAATATGTTTGCTTACAATTTAATTTTACATATTTATTTTTTATTTAAATTTACAAAATTAAAGTTCTTTTTTAATATACTGTTTTTATTTAAAGTTATATTTTAATGTAATTTTTTAAAGATTAAATATGAATTTTAATTAGGTTATAGTTATTGCTAAATTTAATTTGCAATGTCTGAAATTATTATCAGTTTTCTATTGCTTTTAAAACTCTTCATACTTCCATTCATTTAATAATCAGGATTTTACTTGTAATTTATTAGTCCTTTACGTTAGTCATAAACTTTTATATAAAAATTTGAATAAGATTGCATAGAAAGACAAAGATGTTCCTTTCCGTTAGTAATAAACTTTTATATAAAAGTATGAGTAAGATTGTATAGAAGGACAAATATGTTAAAGATTAGAATGAGAAAGATATTAGACATTACTGTAATTTAAAAAAAATATCAATTTTTTTTTAATAAATAAGATTTATATTTTGTAATTTTTTTTGCCAAATTTAAAACAGTTATCGCAAATTTTAGTCTTTGAGAGACATAACTTAATTTTAAATGATGAAAAAAAATTTGACGACACCAAAGATTTAAGGTGTACTACATTATTTTTTAACACAAAATATTCAATTTCATCTCATGCTAATGTAAATATTCTTATATGGAAATACACCATTTAACAATAAACATGTAATACAAATTATCCAAATTATAAAATTTGGCAAGTTCGAATGGAACATTCTCATCGGAATGAAAAATTCCTCAAACTTTATATTGAGAACATTGTCTTTTGAATATGTGAAATAGTTCTTCTTATATAACATATAATTTCTTCATTCAATGGAAGATCCTCCTTCAAAAAGGATAATTTTTTGTAATATACAAACCTAACATCATCAACAATCGCAGAACGCTTTCAAAAAATCAAACATAAACCTAAATAGGTACCAACTAGGTTTTCCAAACACACTTATGAATCCATCATGACAAACAGAACAATAGGAATAAGAGCAATGTACATATACCAATTCCCTTAAAAAAAACAATTAATCGCACAAATATGATTATGTGTTTTATGACCACTCAAATAAACATTATAAGGTACAAATCATTTCAAAGGTAAATAAAAAGTCTTTTCAATTGGGGTTTATGAAACTTAAAACCGATCCAACAAAAACAACAACCATTTTACATAAAACGCAAAATTGATAGTCAAACCACAAATCACAAAAATAAAAAAAAACAAATATCTTATAATGAATATTTGAAAGGTCACCTTAGGGCCTGTTCATGAGTGGATGGATTTGAAAGAGAGAAAGTGGATGGATCTGAGTAGATATGAGAGTGAATTGCGTGTTGTGTTTTTAAGGGATTTAGAGGTGATTATGAGTGAATTTAGAAGTAAAGTTTGCGAGTTATTTGATTTATGTGATAGATTAGAAAAAATGTTTTAATAAAGATGAAAGATAGATTACCATATTACCATTTATGTAATAAGTAGTATAAACTAGTAATAATGTTGCAGTAGGGACAATATAGTAAATATACAACTTTCATCCTCATATCTCATCTTCCATGCGAAGATTGCAAATTCATCTCATCCTGCAAATCTTCTCTCCTGCATCAACTCAAATCGTTACAAGTGAACACGAAAAAACTCGCAAATTCACTCTTTATTATAGAACATCCGCATAAGCGAACATGGTTTTAGTTAAACTTAGGATACAATAGAGGTTTGGAATAGGTCACCATTATTGACATTTTGTAATTTGGAAATTTATTACTTGTCAAATTTGGGTTTTATTTTATAATAACTTTATAACAACTAAAAATGTTATAAATTGTTATAATTAAAATTTTACATTTGAATTTATAAGATTATTATTTTTAAACTAACATTAACAATTGTTTAGAAATTATTTATAAGATTGTTATTTTTAAACCAACTTTTAGCAATTCTACATAAATTATTAATTATTGATATATAAATATTTAGAACAAAATTTAAAAAATGTTAAATGTAAAATATAAATCTAAATATACTTAGAAATATCAATTATAATAAAAATATTAAAAGTTATATTTATTCTCTATTTTTTAGGGATAAAAATGTCTCAATTTAAAAAGATATTGAGATTTTTCATATCAACATGACATGTGACACTGTCATTCTCATGTCGCATGACCTCTGTCACGTGATACGATTCTAATTTGACACATAACATTTTTTTTTATATTTTAAAAAGATAAAATAAAAAATTTAAAAATAAAAAAATGATGTGCTAATACATAACACATCAATTAATATCTTTAATATGTTAATATTGATATAACAGAACGTACTAAAAACAATCAAATTAAAAACAATCAAATTACAACATATTTTAAACAATATGACTTGAGACAACTTAAAAATATAATGATCTAATAAAGATCTATGAATTAAAACGGAAATCAACCGAAAATTTAAACCTAAGTGGATATATATATAACATATACACACATCTCAATAAAACTTAATAGTGTCAGACTTTAATGCAAAATTAATAATACATATATTTTACCATATAAACCAATCCTTACATATATTTTTTAAATTTAAATCAACAAATATGGATTTAAATAATAATTATATGATTTCTTTATTATTGTTATATACTTTATAGAAAAATTATTAGTATAGTAACAATTTACTTGATATAACAAATTCTACACTTCCTTATTGCTAAAACTGATATATATTTATGTTTCCACTATATTTTAATAAATAATAATGCTTTTTTTTTTCACTCAACACAATTAAAAAAGAAAAAAGAAAACGACCCGTATGCACATACTAGTTTTAAAAAAAACCCATCAAGTTTAGTTTATTTATTTTAATAAATAACATTTACATTTTTTATATATTTGAAATTGATTTTAAATAAATATTTAAAATTTATTTATTTATTTTTTAAATATTGTCAAACTCCATTTTTAAACTATATACATATAATTTTACTTTTTCATTTTCTCTCTTCAGGTACTTTGACGAAGGTTATAAAATATATTTTAGTTATTAAAAATTATTTATAACATGATATTTTAATACACTGATTTTTCAGCCAATATACAGTATACAAACTTCTACATAGTGTACAATATACAGTATACAACAACCGGAAATTCATTATGCAAGCTTTTTAAATAATTAAATATAGTCAACTCAATATATAAGAAGTGGTAGAATTTTTTTTAAGCAAAAAACTTTGACAAATTATAAAGAAAAAAGGAAAAAATGTAATTTATTCATTATTATATATCAAACCAGTAGCGTCTGATAATTAATCAAGTTGTCTTAGTGACAAGTCAAATATTCAATCTATATACCAAAAAAACAGATTATTGGGTTTAGAGTTGGGCCTGTTGGGCCGCAAGCCCGGGATAAATTAGACAGCATGTGTCTCTTATAAAATGTCTAGGGTTTCTAGTGGTATGTGCTTCCGCCTCTGCCTGAAAGAAAGAGCGAAACCCTTCTCTGTTACTTCCAACAAGTTGCAGCTATTGTCATGGTGAGTTTTTCTCTCTCTGCAAAATCTCTTTTGAAAATGTTATTCCTTCTTATCCAAATTCATGTGAATTGTGATTGACTTTGTGGGTTATTTCTTGCAGGCACCAAAGAAGGATAAGGCTCCTCCACCTTCCTCCAAGCCCGCCAAATCTGGCGGTGGCAAGCAGAAGAAGAAGGTTCGTTTCTCGTCAAAGTTTCATTCTTTCTTAATATAGTTGTTGTCTGTCCCATTTGGTATTCCTGGGTCAACGCGGTTACCTTTATTTCATCATCTTCCCGAACTGTGTTCTTTTTTTTTTTTGCGTTATTAATTTGTGTGATTAATGCAATGCAAGTGATGTAAGATGTGATGTTTTGGTGGAACTTGTGTTCAACAGAAGTGGAGCAAGGGAAAGCAAAAGGAGAAGGTGAATAACATGGTGCTGTTCGACCAGGGCACCTATGACAAACTCCTCTCAGAAGCACCCAAATACAAGCTCATCACTCCTTCCATTCTCTCTGATCGTTTGAGGGTATGTTTTTCTTCTCTTGTTCTGTCAATGTAATTTCGTTAGTTGTTTTGTAGATACGTTAATTTCTTGGAGAGGTTGTATCGGTTAGTGTTATTGATGCGTGAGTCGATGTAGGGTTTCTGCATTATTTTATCTGTTCGATTTTGAGTTTTATTTGGTTAGTGTTATGATTACCCATTACTCAAGACAAAGCATTTCTGGTTTTGTTTTCTATGTATGAATAGTTGTTTTTTGTCCATCATCTTGAAAAGAACTTGTAAACTGCACGTGGTAACTAACTAAATTGCCTTTGAGAAAATTAAGAGGCCATATTCTCTCACATCCATGACTGTTATCCACTGACCTTTTTGTTATGAAATTCTTAACTGTTTTTATTGTTCAATAATTGTTATCAACTTCGCAATTTTTCTTCTAAATTCGTCAATCTAACAATTTCAGTTGATAATGTCACTGCAATGCCCTACTTTTGACTATTAAGTTATGCGTGGTAACCTTTTTGTAATTCGCACTTATACCTACAATTGTATTTGCTCAATGACTGTCATGAATTAATAAGTCAATCGTACATTGAATAATATATAATCGTTTTTCATGCACTTTACAGATAAATGGATCACTTGCAAGGAAGGCTATCAGAGAACTGATGGCTAGAGGTTCAATCAGGATGGTGTCTGCCCATGCAAGTCAGCAAATTTACACCAGGGCAACAAACACCTAATTGTGGGATTGTTCTTAGGTTATGGAGTAATCGTAGAAATAGTGAAGTATGTTCTTTTGAAGTTTAAGATGCATCTCATACTAGCTTCTCAGTTCTAGATTGTTGAATCAGGCTGAGGTTGTATTTTTGGTTTCCTTCCATGTTTGATCTTTTCAAATATTCTGGCTGTTTTTGTTTTGTTTACTTGATTTGTTAATGTGCCGGAGATTCTTTTTGAAATCAAAACCAATTGGAAAATGTCTGTTCCGGATATTTAGTAATGTGTTCTCGTTTGGCAGACTACTTCAGTTAAGCTAATTACATTTTGAATAGTGTTTTAACTGTTAAAACCAAATCGTAGAACTTTATATACATTTTTCGCATATGATGTGGAATTTTCAACCAATATGTGATCTTTGATTAGTGTACCAGGACTAATGTATGTCGTGCCCATTCAAATTTGTTATGTTTTTATTGTGTATATTTACGTTAAAGATATTTTAAGTAATGTTAATGTTTCAGGGGAAAACGATGGAAAATGTTACAAATGTTTCGAATCATTGCACTTTTTGTAAACTAAGTTTAAAGTAGGAAATTCTACTTGTTGCCTTGGTAAATGTATAGGGTATAAAAGATATAAGGTTTGATACATGGATATGATATTCACGTTTATTTTAAAAATATTAATGTACGTGATATATATTGGAAAATGTCTTTTAGAATCAAACTCGACAAGAATTAAGGTGGTAAGTTACGCTAAAACGTGTTAAGTATGGTCTAATTTCCAATGTTCATATGTGTATATATATACTCTCCAACCACGTTGTAGACTTGGTTTAAGTGTTCAACCCACATGGTCTTTTGGATCAATGTGGAAGCTGATCAGGTTGTTGAAGAATGATTAAAATTTATTATTGCCTCAATTATATGCCATGGACTCAAAATTTCACTTGCTGAATGCAATTAACCCTATTTCTTGTGCTATCTTTGTACATAATGGGCAAACAGTAAATTAAAATTTATAATACACTATTACCGTCTGGAACTCATCTGGGGGATTTAATTTTGTAATGTACAATGGTACTTTGATACAAATTTTTTTATTACTTCCATTTGACACTATTCGGTACTATTTTTCTTTTATAAATACGGTAACTGTTTCTTTATAGAGAAAGCGAGAGGTTAAATGTTTAGTAATTAATTAGTGCTCAGAAACTTAAATGGTAAATTCTATTGATTCCACATTCACATGAACCAGACCACTATGAATATGATAGGAATAATAAAATGTGCATATGGGTATGGTTGCTATTTCATTCTTAGCTACATATATGCATGCATGCACATAAACATCAACAAATCAATTATGACATTGGGAACACTGCATCAACATTATAATCAAGACATGACCAACCATAGATGTCTGGAAATTAAGAGATACCCCTCAAACAATTTCTTTCATGTCTCAAACCTAACTGCTATTCACAATATAATTGTTTTCCTCCCGCAGACAAAAAATCTGATTTATAATAATGCTCACTCCAATAGCCTGCACTCGTGTAGTTCACAGCTTGAGATTTTATGACTTCAACCTGTAAAATGATGGAGGAGATATAATATCTACAGCAGATGCCATTCACTGAATTTGAGCACTCAATTATTTGATCAACTTTTCTTCTTGATTCACAATGTTTATTGTTATATGAACGTGTACTTAAATATTCGTTAAAAATGAAAATAATGCATGAACATGGCCATCTATGGCTAACCATTGACATCTGATGATTGAAAATAGAAAAAGATTTTTTTCAACCTTGACTCATTTTTGTCAGCAGGCAAGTTGAGAATAAATGCTGAAATTGATCTTCCAAATGCATAAATATGAACATTTAATTTGGACCTTTAGTGCTGAAAATAAATATATTTTGACATCAACAGACAGGTTTGTTGATCTTTAGTTCAACAGACAGGTTTGTTTCCAGACAAAAACTTCCATTACAATGCATACTCCGAAAATTTAGAATTTTTTTTCAGCAACCTGCAAAAGATACCATTTTCAAACAACCATGTGATGCTCAAGTAAAAATATTCAGGAGTGAAGTGAGTAGGAAACAAAGAGAAAACTATATAATCATCATAGATCTGAGATTCAAATCAAGATAATATAGTTGCTAGCTCCTTTGGTGACATATAGGAACACAAATATTCTACTTGTCTCCCTCAATTCATTTGCTATATATGGAGCTGATGGAAAACACTGAGACTCAGACTTCAGAACAAGTTATGCATATCATCTAACAAGAGTAAATGGAAACAAGCGCAAAGAAGTTTCTGCACATTCGGTGCAACAGTTTTCCATCTTCACCTCACCCACTTTTATCACAATTCCAGGATCACTTGCAGAGAATGAAAGTCTCTGAAGTCACCAGCACTTCTCTGTCATCATCTGGAAGTAGTCGTTGAACACTTTTCAAGGAAACTCATTAAAACAAGAGTATCCCTTCTCAATGTCTTCTTCAGCCACTAGTTGGAGAAAAAACAATCTAAGTGTTGTATGCGAATACCCAAATTCAATTTTTGACCTACTGTTGTACACAGATGTAATTAAAACTTGTTCTTTTACTAAATACAATAATCAGATAATCAAATTACAACCTTTCTTTCTTTATTTATATGTAGAGAATTTTCTTTCTTCTCTTGCTTTCTTTCTTTCTTTCTTTCTTCGCAAATTCTTTGTCCATGTGTGAATTTTGCTTGCTTGATTGAATGGACAGAAGAAAGTGAAGAATGAATTTAGAGCAAGGTTCAAAGGAATGAAGAGAAGCCCTCCAGAATAATATTTTTCTTTAATGCCATTATAAACTGCATAACCCATTTCAAACCCAGTATTTGTGGATGTTCAATCACCTTGTTTCCATTCCAATCTCCAAATGAAGATTTATTCCTCACCTAAGCAATAAAAATCTACGGAGAAATGATGAAAAGATTCACAGAGCAGCTAATATAATAATAACTTAATCAGGAACCCCTCCATATCAATTATTAAACCCACATGGGATTCAAAACCAGTTTGAAATTGAATCCATATATTGTTCGCTGTCAAGGTTACTACTGCAAATAGGTTGAAGAGTAAACAATAGTCAAAATTAAGTGTCTGCACATGTTTCTTTCTTTCAAGCGCTGAAATTCAATGCAGAACGTGATTTTTGTCTTCCTGTAATGAGGGAAAAGCCAAAGTTGTCATTTGTCAGTTACTTATATTATTATGATTCTTTATTATCAGTTTCCCGTGTTCCGAGCAGTTGCTGTTCAGTGCAACAGTTCATTTATAACGGCAAGTGATTCATACGATTCCACTCATGCAACTGATGATTTGTATTTAAGGTTATTCTATTTGCAAAAGATAATATTATACCTGCATTTCTTGCAATGAAGAAAGGAATAGCCATTAGACAATGCCACTCGTGAGTTTGATGCATTGATAACACCAATATGGATTACTACAAGCGTGTGCTGTGAAAAAAAAAGCAAGTCATGAGTTGTAGTGTTCCTATGCAAGAGACACTGCATTAACATTACTGAGATCTTCGATAAATCTGAATCTGAATCAGTTAGCCCCTATGGATTTTTGTTAATATTTGATTCCTTCTGTCTCCTGAACTCGCAATATATATTGAGATAATCTCAGTGGAAGGAAGGTATATCCAAAGACTCAATTGTATAGAGTCAATCTCAAAGCCTTTCTCTTGTTTGAGAAAATGCCAGCCACCCCTTTTAGCCCAAAATCTCATTCTCATCACCAATCTCGCTCAAAGAGCTTGCCTTGTAAACCACACCCTCTTATTCTACAATGCAATCAACACTTGGGAAGTTTAGAGGCTTCAGCTTCAGCTTCAGATGCAACTTCCTCTTCATCATCATTGTTCAGACAAAAACTAACTGGTCTGCAGACTTTGCACGATTGTATTGAAAAGCTGGTTCTGCTGCCTTATTCTCAAGAAGTCCTAGTCCAAGAGCGTCAAGAGAAGTGGGTAGAAGAGCTTTTGGATGGATCTTTAAGGCTCCTAGATGTATGTGCTGCTGCAAAGGACGCTTTGCTTCACACAAAAGAATGTGCACGAGAACTTCAATCGATTATGAGAAGAAAAAGAGGAGGTGAAATGGAAGTGGCAGCTGAGGTCAGGAAATTCTTGGCTTCTAGGAAGGTAGTAAAGAAGGTGATCCTCAAAGCGTTGGAGAATTTGCAGGCAACTGTGAAGAAAGCAAAATTTTCTCCGAGCAACAAGGATCACCGAACCACAACCTTGGCTAACTTGTTCAAAGATGTAGAAGTAATCACTCTTTCCATATTGGAGTCACTGATGAACTTCATCTCTGGATCAGCACAAGCCAAACCAAGTAAATGGTCTTTGGTTTCCAAACTCATGCACAACAAAAAGGTCACTTCTACACAAGAATCAGATCAGAATGAATTCTCCAATGTGGATGCTGCATTGCAGTCGTTTGTGTTTCACATGACAAGAAAGTCTGACAACATCAATAGTTTGCAGAACCATTTACAAGATTTAGAGTCAGTCATTCAAGACTTCGTGGAAGGACTTGAAACTCTTTTTAAACGTTGTATTAAAATCAGAGTTTCTCTTCTCAACATCCTCAACCACTAGCTGTACAAATCCGTGCCAATGTTTTGTGATTATGTCAATGAAATTGGCTCCTAATTTAGATGATAATCTTTTTATACCATTTTTTGTTTTTGTTTCATATGTTGTTTATTTCCTCAGTAACTCTTTCTGCATAGCTTTTGCAATTTGATGCATTTTCCCTATCAAATTGGAAAGCTTTTCCGTTATGGCTGTAAATCTAGCCTGTGAAGTGTATATGGTTATCAGCAAGTGTATTTTTAATTTTCCCTGCATCTTTTCTACTGTTATTGCCATTGTTATATGACATTGTATCATTGATTTTGCTAATAACAATCCCTTCAACAAAGTGCTAACTGTTAAAATTTCTCAAAATGCTTTATAAGAAAATGCATTAAGAAATAACTAATAACTTCCACTTGGAAAACAAGAATATTATGCAAAAAAATATTAATGTATTGACGCAGAAGAAATTGCCACTAACCTCCACTTATTGTTGTTCACGTGTCAATTAAACATGTAACTTACAACATAAAAAACGGAAGCAGAAGAAAATTAATTAACAGGTATTGAGGTGGGGAATAAACATTGCCACCAAGAAGTAGCCAATATATGACTATATCAGAAGATGAAGTTTTCTCCTGTCGTGAATCTGTCCTGTTGTAGTTAGACAATTTCATAGACTGAAAATCAATTATGTTAGGAAACAGCTTTTTTCTTCCTCCAGACAGAAGCTCACATTACAATGCATGCATCACACAGCATGAACTAGTGTATTCTCAAGATATGCCACTTTGCAAGAATCCATGTGATTCCCATGTCACAAGTAAAAAATTGAGTGCGTAATGGTAAATCAAAGTGGAATCAACACTTTTAAATGGCGCTTTTATGTTTTTCTCATAACTTTAAAATGACTCAATGAAACCTTTTGGGTTACAAGGTTATAATGTATTGGAGGAACAAGCCTCGGTTTCCAACTCAAGAAAACTCTATGCACTTCAAATTGCTATATGCAAGTCCCACATCTTTTAGAATATTAGAAAAACAAGTCTTTATAAATCGTCTGACAAACATGTCTGCTCGCCGAGCTGGGTAACGTCAGCTTGTGACCTGAGTGGGGGCATTGAGGTGATGGGACAAGGCTTTAGCTTGCTAAGCTGGTCTGAAGGATGCATTGCTGGCTTGCCCACTCCAAGTTTAGAGTTGAGCCATGGGATCTTTGCGAAGGCATTGGTCTCGTGTCTCTTAGACTAGAGGGCACCGCGTGAGGCTGGCTTCACAGAGCAGCGACACTATCACCTTTTTTTTTCTAATTGTTGGATGATATAATCTTTCTATATACCATTTTTTTATTGTTTCATATGTTGTTTATTTCCTCAGTACTCTTTCTGCATAGTTTTTGCAATTTGATGAAAATGGCAACAAAGCGAGTACATGATTTCTGAGCTGTCCTTGCATTTAATTTTCTGGTAACAAGATCATAAGAAAATGCATTAAGAAGCAGAAGAAATTACCACTAACCTCCACTAATTGTTGTTCACGTGTCAATTAACATGTAGCTTACAACATACAAAACGGAAGCAGAAGAAGATTGATTAACATTGCCACCAAGAAGTAGCCAATATATTTATTAGTATATCAGAAAGATGAAGTTTTCTCTTGTCGTGAATCTGTCCTGTTGTAGGTAGACAATTTCATAGACTCAAAATCAATTATGTTAGACAGAAGCTCAAATTACAATGCATGCATCACACAGCATGAACTAGTTTATTCTCAAGATATGCCACTTTTCAAGAATCCATGTGATTCCCAACTCACAAGTAAACAATTGAGGGATGAGTTGGAACCATGATGCGTAATGGTTAAGATGCTGAGATCCAAATCAAGATGATATAATTGCATACTCATTAGGTGACATTGGAGGAAAAAAAAAATCCTTTTGTCTCCCTTATTCTGTTTCTTCATTTGCTATATATAATACAAATGCCTACCACAACAAGCAGCAAACAAACTCTCTGAGAAGAAAAAATGGCAGTGATTGAAAAGAAAACACAAAACTCTCTACATCTTCGCAGCAACAGCTTGCCCTCTGCAGCTCACCCTTTTGCATCACAATTTGAGGATCATTTGAGAAGATTGAGTGGTTCTGAAGCCACTTCTTCATTGTCATCATCTTCAGTGAGCCACAAACTCAACGAGATGCTGGATTTGCAAGATTACACTGATAAGTTGCTTCAATTGCCAACTGAACAGCAAGTTTTAGCACGGGAGTGCAATGAAAAATGGGTGGATTTCCTACTAGAAGGGTCTCTTAGGCTCTTAGATATCTGTGGTGAAGCTAAAGATTGTCTTCAGCAATCAAAGGAAAGCATGTGCGACTTAATGTCAGTCATCAGAAGAAAGAAAGGCAATGAAACCGGATTCGCGGTTGAAAGTGTGAAATACTTATCTGTGAGGAAGAAGATCAAGAAGCAAATCCAAAAGGCCCTGAAAAATTTGAAGCACAAGGACAACAACACTTCACCTATGCTCAGTTTCTTAAATGAAGCAGAAGCAATCACCATGAGCTCATTAGAAAGTGTGTTACTTTTTATCTCTGCTCCAAAAGAACATAGCAGATGGTCAGCAATCTCCAAGTTGGTGCAACCCAAGAGAGTTATTTGTGACTCTCAAGAATCAACCATAAATGAATTTGAAAAGGTGGATGCAGCTTTGCAGTGTCTCATCAGTCACAAACCTTCATCTGTTGAGAATTTTCAAAGTCATGTGGAAAATTTGGAGCTGTGCATCCAAGATCTGGAGATAGGAGTTGATCACCTCTCAAGAAAATTAATTAGAAACAGGGTTTCCCTTCTCAACATCTTCAACCACTAATCATAGCATCTATATGATTTTTGTGCACTCAATTTTCCCCCATGAGTGTCACAAACTGTACATGAATGTGATATAATCTGTTTATAATTTTACTGAATACATATTATTTAAGGATCAAACTGTTGTTACTCCAGCATCTATCTCTTTTGTTCAGTTCTTTACTCTCAACATCATACCTCAAATGTTCACCAGTAAAACAGTAAACATACTTTTTTCAGTCCCAGAGTGAAAAAAGAAGAAAAGTATACTCTTATTCATTTTATTAGTCCACCTAAAGATGTTACATATACCGATAGCATGGTGCTAATCACAATTTTTAATCAAGTTTTATTTCTTCTTTCTGGGAAAAGCAAAATTAAAGTAGGAGAAGCAACATAAACAATTTTAAACTTATGCAAATCATGTGCTGAAGGCATATATTAGCTGGTGGTCATACAACTGCCATTAGGTTGATGTTTAAAGCACATGTTTTCATGTTTTATTTTCTAAGGAAAATAGAAAACAATATAGTTTTGCTTAGGTGGAGACGACACTGTCACAAATTGTTCACTCTATTACGAATTGAGGAGGTATATAGAAAAAATAGGTTATCTTTATATTTTAATAAAAGGGTTTTATTGTTATCCTTATAACACTTATGGGGTGTAAGAAGAAATTATGAAGGTGCAGAAAACAATTTTTCTGTCTTTTGGGCCTGGTGAATCAGAATTGGAGATCCATAAAGAATTATGGATATATCAAAATTGAATTTTTCTGGTGAGGATATCAAAGTGGAATCAACAGTTTTAAATGGCACTTTTATGTTTTTCTCATCACTTTAAAATGGAATCAACGAAACCTTTTAGGTTACAAGGTTATAATGTATTACGATGTATCGTACCATAACATGGAGAAAACAGAAATGGAGGAACAAGCCTCAGTTTCCAACTCAAGACTCCTTGTTCTTAACATTGCCATCTGAAGTTCCACATCGTTCAGAATATTAGATGAACTAGTCTTTATATATGTTCTGACAGACATGTCAGTTCGCCGAGCTGGGTAACGTCAGCTTGTGACCCAAGTGGGGGCATCAGGGTGACTGGACAAGGCTTTAGCTTGCTGAGCTGACCTAGTGGTTGCATTGTGCTGGCTTGCCCACTCCAAGTTGAGAGTTGAGCCATGGAATCTTTGCGAAAGCATTGGTTTCTTGGTTCCTAGACAGGAGGGCACCGCGTTAGGCTGGCTTCACAGAGCAGCGACCACCTCCGGCTCCCGACAGTGGAGGGACTACAGGCTGCCGCACCTCTAGGTCATTAAGCTTGGTGAGCCCAGCTCTTGAACTATCACCTTCTTTTTCTTTTATTTTCTCGGTCTCTATTTTAAACACTGCATAAGAATCGCCACCAATATCTATCACAGTTGATGAAGATTCCTCTTGTCCTTAACCTGACCTGTTCTAGGCAGACAATCATAGACTTTAAAGTCAATTATGTTAGGAAACAGCTCCACACAAAGCTCCCATTGCAAATGCATGCATCAACTATTATATCATCAAGATATGCCATTTTGCAATCTGCCATGTCATTCCCAACTCATAAATACAAATTTGTGGGATGAGTTGGATGCATTGCAACATAACAGTGATGATGCTAATATCCAAATCAAGATGATAGAATTGCATACTCATTAGGTGACATTTCAGGAAAAAAATGATTCCTTTTGTCTCCCATAATGTGTAACTCCACTTCCTATATATAAACCAAAAGCCAACCACAAGAAATCGGACTTCAAATAACTCTACACATTACTTTCTAAAGGATCTGTTTCTCAAGAACAAAAAATGGTAGCAACTATTCAAAATTCTCTGCATCATCGCAGTAACAGTTTTCCCTCAGCAGCTCACCCACTTGTATCACAATTTGAGGAGCATTTACAAAAATTGAGAGGTTCTGAGTCCACTTCATCATCATCATCATCATCATCGTCTTCAGTGGGCCACAAACTCAATGACATGCTGGATTTGCATGAGTGCATTGATAAGTTGCTTCAATTGCCATTGGAACAGCAAGCTTTAGTGAGACAATGCAATGGCAAATGGGTTGATGACTTACTAGAGGGCTCTCTTAGGCTCTTGGATATCTGTGCTACTGCTCAAGATTGCCTTCTCAAATCCAAGGAAAGCTTGACTCACTTAAACTCATTCATCCGTCGAACGAAAGGCACTGAAAATGGATCCGCAGTTGAAGGTATGACATACTTGGCTATAAGGAAGAAGATGAAGAAGCAAATTCAAAAGGCCCTGAAAAGTTTGAAGCACAAAAACAACAACACTTCACCCATGCTTAGCTTCTTAAACGAAGCAGAAACAATCACGCTGAGCTCACTGGAACATTTGTTACTGTTTATCTCTGGCCCAAAAGGACACTCACAACACAGCACATGGTCAGCAATATCCAAGTTGGTGCAGCCGAAAAGAGAACTCTGTGACTCTCAACAATCAATCACAAATGAATTTCAAAAGGTGAATGCAGCTTTGCAGTGTTTCGTCAGTCACAAGCCTTCATCTATTGAGAATCTTCACAGCGATATGGAAAATTTGGAGCTGTGCATTCATGACCTCGAAATAGGAGTTGATCACCTCTCAAGAAAATTAATCACAAACAGAGTTTCCCTTCTCAACATCTTCAACCACTAATCATTGTATACACATGATTTTCGCGCACTCAATTTTCCTCCATGAGTGTCACAACTGTACATGAATGTGATTAAATTTTGTTTATAATATATTGAAACATCTATCTATTGTTACTCCAACATCTATCTCTTGTTGCAACAAACCGTGTCACTGATTAGCTTTAGCATGTTGAAATAGTCACATTTTCCATGCTTTAATCATTAAATATACAGACCAGAAGAGTTGTTTCAAGTGAAAAGAACAATGAGACTTAATATTTTTACTCTGACTCATGAAAGGTAAGAGTATCAATCCAGCTCCTATATATTCTGATCTCAGTTATGAAATTCTAAGTTCATAAATGGATTCCTTAGTATGAAAACCTAGATTAAAATAAAAGTTATAAAATAAAACAAGTCTGTTGTTTTACTTATAAAGTATGTATGTGGGAATTATGATTGCTTTTCTAGTTTTTGTTTTGGTTTTAATTTTTTTATTTGCATTATTTCTTTTGAAAACAACCTTGTATAATGTTTTAAGTCAATTAATAGATGAAGGATTTAAATGTACAAGCAAAACACTGAAAATATATATATAGTTATTAAAAGATTAATAATGATAAGTGTGAGATCTTGAACTCAAAATTTTCAAAATATACATGATTTTCTATTTGTGATCAACTTTTTCTTCTTCTTTTTGCATGATTAGTTATGATTTATGACAATCTAAATTTTGAATAAGTTTTTTATTCGATTGAAAATTCATTTGAATATTTATGTCGTAATTTTGATATGTTATAATGAAATTTTAGAGGCAAGAGAAATGCTCGTCCTTACTTTTTTTTTTCAGAGAAAAAAAATAAAAATCTAATATATAATAATGAGATTGTCTTGTTTGACTTTTTATATAATTATTGATTTTGTTAAATTTGTAACTGATGTAGTTTAACTTGTTTTGTGATGTATTTTAAAGTAAGACTTCTCTTTATTTTGTCGTAAAAGTATAAACAATTTGTTCTTACATATGTATCTATATGTAGATTAAATTTTAATAAACACCATGTATGTTTAACGATATATTTGAAGATATTTAGTATTATATTTGTTAAACAAATACAAATTAATTTTCTTTACACAAATAAATACATATTAAACAAGTAAAGTACATCCGGTAGCTCTACTTTGTGGAGTATTACATCATGTGAAGGTGCATCCTTTACAATAGAACCACCCACGTTAGAAATTTCAATATAATCTCTCTAACGAGATGAGTTTGTAGGTTTTTGTCACTCATTATCCAAAGAGGCACCGTCCATTATCCTTGTCATATTTTAATAAAAGGGTTTTATTTTTATCTTTATAATAACACTTATGGGGTGTAAGAATAAATGATGAAAGTGCAAAAAACAATTTTTCAGTCTTTTGGGGATCCATAAAGAATTACGGATATATCAAAATTGAATTTTTCTGTGAGGTTATTAAAGTGGATTCAACACTTTTAAATGGTGGCACTTTGTTTTTCTCATCACTTTAACATGGACTCAACGAAACCTTTTTAGGTTGCAAGGTTATATTGTATTATGTACCATACCCTAACATGGAGAAAATAGACAGGGAGGAACAAGCCTCAGTTTCCAACTCAAGACTCCAGGTAGTTAACACTGCAATCTTCAAGTCCCACATCGTTCAGAATATTAGACAAAGTAGTCTTTATATATGCTCTGACAGACATGTCAGTTCGCCGAGCTGGGTAATGCCAGCTTGTGACTCAAGTGAGGGCATCAGGGTGACTGGACAAGGCTTTAGCTTGCTGAGCTGACCTAGTGGGTTGCATTGTGCTTGCTTGCCCACTCCAAGTTGAGAGTTGAGCCATGGGATCTTTGCGAAGGCATTGGTTTCCTGGTTCCTAGACAGGAGGGCACTGCGTTAGGCTGGCTTCACAGAGCAGCGACTACCTCCGGTTCTTGACAGTGGAGGGACCACAGGCTGCTGCACCTCTATGTCACTAAGCTTGGTGAGCCCAGCTCTTGAACTGCCACCTTTTTTCATTTTTCCACCACCGTTAACAAGCTTAGCTTCTTAGATGAGAAACAATCACGCTGCATTCATGATCTCCAAATAGCTGTTGATCAGAAACAGAGTTTCCCATAGATGTTATAGTCTATTGTTTATTATTCAATTATACACATGGACACGAGGGGTGACACAATGAAAAACATTTTTTAAAAAACTAATCTTCAGAGTAGTTGCTGCGAATCGTGTGTTGCATGATACCATATTAATTAAGAGAAACGAGGTGTCAGGAGATTCCCTGTGGGAGACATTGCACTAACATTAATAAGGTTATGTTTTTATTCAAATCTTGATTCGTTAGCACTCATTGATCTTTGCTTAAGATGTGAGACTCCATGCATTATATACATCTTGAGCACATGACACCGGAATGAAGTTGAATCTACATGCTCAATTTTACCTACATCTTGTATTTTTCTGATTCAAATTTTTAATTTAGATGGTAGCTCGAAGCAAAAACCTCACGTTCCTAACCATTAGACAGTTTTGTATTAAACCAATGAGATGCAGTTCTTGTTTCTGCATGAGAGACATGCTCAGCAGTACTGCACCCACTGTTTAAGACATCAAATAGTCCACACGTGCAGATCAATTACTTCATTGAATGCAAGTTTTTTCTGGCAAATGATTCCAATTGAAAAAACTTCAATCATTGAAGTGAGAGAGAAAAATGCAGCAAAGTGTTAGTTGGAGAGTTTCCATGTGGGAGACACTTTCCTAACAATTATGTGATCATGTTTAGATCCAAATCTTGATTTGTTAGCACTTATTCATATTAGTTTAAGATGAGATTCCTTGTGTCCTCAACACAACACCCTGTTATATATATTCAGAAGATGGCATTAACAAGAAGGTAGATCAAAAAACTGAATTTCTAGCCTTCTCTGAGAAAAAAAAATGGCTACCTCACAATTGAACTCAAAATCCCATTTCCATGCTCGTTCAAACAGTTTACCCTCTAGACCACACCCACTTATTCTACAATGCAATGAGCACTTGGAGAGGTTAAAGGCTTCCAATGAAACCTCTTCTTCCTCTTCAACACTTAGCCACAAGCTAGGATTGTTGCAAGATCTACATGAATGTGTAGAAAAACTGTTCCAGCTTCCCCTAACTCAAGAAGCACTTCACCGTGAGAGTGAAGAAAACTGGGTGGAAGAGCTTCTGAATGGATCCTTAAGGCTGTTAGATGTGTGCACAACCGCCAAAGACTCTCTGCTACACACAAAAGAGTGCATCAGAGAACTTCAATCGATTATGAGAAGGAGAAAAGGGGGTGAAGTGGAACTCAGATCAGAGATTAAAAAGTTCTTGACTTCAAGAAAAGTGGTCAAAAGGGCCATCTCAAAAGCCTTGGCAAATTTGAAGGGTGCCACAAGAAAATGCAGCATGGCACCTGCAAACAAAGATAATCAAACAGTGGCTTTGGTTAGTTTAATGGAGAACGTTGAAATGGTAACTCTATCAGCATTTCAGACACTGCTTCATTTGATCTCAGGGAGTGCACAATCGAAGTCAAGTAGCTGGATTTTGGTTTCTAAGATAATGCAGACGAAGAAAGTAGGGTGCTCTAGGTTGGAAGATGAACGTGAATTTGCCCAGCTTGATGAAGCATTGCAATCCTGCATGTTTTCTCAGACTGGTAAATCTGAAAACATGAGTAGACTGCAAAACCAGTTGGAGAAAGTGGAGTCGGTTGTTCAAGATCTTGAAGAAGGTTTTGAATTTCTGTTTAGGCGTTTGATAAAGACCAGAGTTTCCCTTCTTAACACCCTCAATCACTAGTTATGATTATTGGGGCATCCAAATTTTGTAATGTATATATATACAGAGAGATAAATTGAAACATTTTACTCAGATTTTGGTTTTGACACCATTCAAGGAATTGAACACTTTTAACACACTTGCCAACAATTCACTGATATTACACAAAAATGGAAGTAAATGTAACATTAAGTAACTATTGTTCAAGTGGGTATATTCACGAAAGTCCAACGTCCATTACTAGAAAGTCCCACATCGATAATCAATAAAAATAGAAGAAGAATCTCCTAAAACCAAGATGGTCCACAACTGAAAGTAGATTCAGAAATTGCCATCAAATTAAACTATTTAAGAAATTCAAGATGAATTAAGATTCCTATATTTGATAAAAATAAATAAAACAAAATATATAATATATAAATAGAAAGATCCATAAAATTGATATTTTAAAGTTTTGTGTTGAAAATTATTATAATATTTTATATGTACTTGTTCATTCAGACTTAAATTCTCTAATAATTTAATCAAGATATCTGTCATAATAGGGATATTTTAGAAGAAATGACTTATATAATTGAGTATATATATATCTAGATTTTTATCTGCCAGTAATCAATTTAGGAGATTAATAAAAAAACAGTTTATATTTTATCATATTAAAATTACTTTCTATGTCTAATTTGATATTTCTTATATTTCTGTTGGACAATTGAAAAATAGTTATTTTTAAACAGACAGATAAATGAAGTAAAAAATTGTTTTAGAAATGGAAAGATAAAAGATTGTAACAAAGAACATTAGATAAAATTAATTAGGAAATAAAATAATAAATACACATTCACAATTTGATTGGAGGATGAAAAAGAAAATGGAGATAGGTAATGTAATTTGAGTCAGTTCTTTGAACATAAAATTAATGTGATTAGAGATCTACTTATCCACTGATTATGATTAAAAGCATAACATTAGTAAACATGGCACGTGAATTTTGTCACTTTGTAACTTGTTTTCTTCTATTTACACACCCACCCTCTAATTTGCCAAGTGTTAGAAACCATGTTAAATGTGTTATATAATGAATGTGTATAAAAAAAAAAAAAAAAAAAAAAAAAAATACAATTAGTTTATGAAATACCTCCTCTGATTCGAAAAGAGATAACTAATTTAAGAACAGATTGAAAATAATAATACTTCATCAAAATCAAAATAATTTTAGTTAATTTTATTTATTTTTTAGTAAAAATGCAGAAATGGAGGAAGGAGAAAATAGAAGTCAATAAATATCCAATGGCCCCATATTTTGGGACACTTGATCTTAATCTTAGTGGACATTACAAAACACTGGATAAATAAATGGTCTTCATTATATTTGTGGGATGTGGGACACGTGTCCGATCTATGTGAAGAGCCAAATGAAACCCAACAATTTATAAAATCAAACAAAACACGTTAAAAAATTAGTTGTTTTTGTTGGTACATACAAAATTGTCTGAATTCAGAAAAGGTAAATCTCTTTCTTCCAAATTTATCATAGATGAATTATCATAAATAAAATTGACGGAAGAATATTGTTGAGTTATATATTTGTCAATATAGATTATATTTATAGTTATGTTTCTTTATATATGATATTGATCTTTTATATATATATATATATATATATATATATATATTTATATATATATATATATATATATATTATATATATATTTTTTAACTCAAAATTTTAAGGTAATTGAGTTATAAATTTTTTGTATAAAGTGTTTAATTTTGTCGGTTTTATTAGATACAAGATTTCGACTCACTTTTAAACTATTTCTAACAAATGTATCATAAGAAGTTTCATTATTATCAAATAATAAGAAAATATTGTTAGAAATTTAAGTGAATTTAAATTTTCTATTGGACAAAAATGAGAAAGTAAAAAATTATATAAAAAATAAAAATCTATAAACATATTGTCTTAAGATTTTAGATAAAGAATGATGTCAATATTTTATATAATTAAATTCAGATCTTATGAATATTTGTTCTCTCTAATTAATGAAACTTTATCTGGAAGCCTAAAAAGTACTAAGATGTTGTGATTGTTTGTTTCTTGCAAAACGTTATTGTTCACTCAGTAGTGATTTGTTATTGGTCGAAATACAGAAACACAAGTTGCAATTCTCCATCAATTTCTCTCGGGAGTGAGTGTAATCCTTATCTGCTTTTTAATATACCCTTCAACGTGAATCGTCCATCTATCAACCCTTCATTATGATTTGTTTGTTTTGAACCCTAAAAACAATATTTTTTTTAAGTAATTCTCCTTACAATATAAATCAAATTGTTTTGCGCCCTTCATTCTTTTGTCAACATTATGTTACATTACATGACACATATAAGAGTTTTTGGAATATGAGATTCAACGTCATTTACTTTCAAACTGGAATTGAATTTTAAAACTTTAAATGGATTCAATTGATACGAAAAAACCATTTATTTTGTTATATCGGTTATATGCTCAATACTTATTTGATTTTAAATTTTGAACTAAAATAATCTTATTTGTGTAAATGGATATATTTATATTTTTTCCTTCTTTATTTCGTATAAAATTATTTCTATTTATCTGATTAGGATTCAATTTATAAATAGTTTCAGTTATATAAATAATCATAACCATGTGTGATATTTTGTTTGTCCTATTGATTATAGTTATATTTTTTTTAAGATTTAAGTGATTGTTGAATAATGTAATGAATTAGTTTATTTATTAGTTATCAAATTAAACACAAATTTCAAAGTTATAGAAAAATAATATTTAATCTCGTAAACTTTACTTTATACTCTTTAACTTTAATTTTGTCTTAATTTATATTAATTTATATTTTCTTTACAAGAGTCACATTGAATTTTAAGTTTTCCAAGTCCTTCTTAATTCTTTTTAATTGACAACTATATTTTTAATTTTATTCTATTTAATCCTTAAAAGTTATTGATTTTTACAAATAAATTTTTTAACAAAAAAATAATAATAATTTGACATTTAGTGTAAATAATTTACCTAAAATATATTAGAGAAATTTATGGTGCTATATGATAAAATTTATTGATCGATTACAATAAATTTAAAACATCAAGTGTGTATTTATTGTACATGATATAGTCCAAGGATCGATTAAGAAGAAAAAAAGTTAAGGTAATTATTTACTAAATAAAAAAAATTAGAAGGTTAAATACAATAAAATATGAATAAGTGATTCAAAGATCCGACAGGATATTGAATACAAACCCTAATCAAACTAACCACGTTATTTTTATATTTTACTAAAATGATATTTCTTTTTTTTTTTTACTGTAAAGTGAGATTTTTCTCTAAAAATCGAAGTAAACGAATTGCTAAAATGCAATATTCATTTTGTCATGATCTATATTCACCATTAAAAAACACATTTTAAAAAAAAATATCATGCACATCCAAATTGATATTAAAAACAAGAAATTTCTGATATTATAAATAAAATATAAAGTTTGATCTTATCCTGAAAATTCATCGAGAATCACCCAAAGAAACTTAAGACAAAAGAAATTATTCTTCTTGTTCTTCTTGAGATATTTATGATCTCCATAAAAAAATTAAGCCTAAAATTGTATATTTTAGGGAATTTTTGTGGTCGAACGTACTAACGTAGAAGACGTTTTTCAAAACCTTACAAAATAAATTTGAAAAAAATTATATTAAATAATATTAAAAAAGTAATGATAAAATAAAAATAATATACTTATAATAATTATAATAATAATTGGTTTAGTTACTTGGCACGTGATTGGTGCGTGGAAACATTGGGAAGGGTTAAGCTGGAGAGTGCACGAGATCCACAAACACCAAAAAAATGAGTTTGGCCCAAATGGGCCCACATTGAGAAATTGAGAACCGTGAATGCTGGTGCTGGACTCTATATCTAAAATCTGGAGGAGACTTCTATGGCCCACCTTGGAATAACCTACTTGTAACTTGTACCTTAAATGGGTCCCACTCAATCAACCATTTTACGTACCATTTTTGGGATTGAAAAAAGAAAAAATTATTTAGGTCAAAGTTGGTAATAACACTCATATTATAATCGCCAACTATAGTTAGCTAAGTGATAGAGTTTATAACTCAGCTAAATAATTTTAAGTTTAAATAATTAATAGCTGCTAGTTGGGAATTCAAATTATGGTAATACCATTTTAAATATGAAAATAAAATATATTTAAAATATTACTATTATGTGTGCTCAAAATCTCAAACAATATTAATATTAATGATAAGAAAAAATGTTATAACAATTTACTTTACGTGTTCATCATAATTTTACTAATCTTCTTTCAGTTTCATCACGAGGATGCTGATTTATTAGGTTGTCATTATTCAAAGAAATTTTGAGGAGGTAATCTGAATTTGTTCAGAAAAAAATCATTTTCTAATTATGAAGACGAATGTGTACGGGACAAATGTACAGCTGAAATTATGGAACTATTGACATTGAAAATTTACAAATTTCATCAAATTTTGGATTTGACTAGAGAATCACTTTCTCTAAAACTGTCAAAAGGAAAAAAAAAACTGAAAATAAAATTAAAGAAGTTGAATTTGAAAGAGTGATTAAGAGCAAAGTGATGAAAATCTTGATTGAACCTGTTGTATTCTTGGAAGGGAAACCGCTAGTTACCAATGGCGAGCATGAAAACTACCCTATCAAACTCAATCAAGTTCAACAATAATCATGTTTAGGAAGATAAGTTAAATCATGCTCATAATCAACAAAAAGAAATGTTGTAACATGTCGTCAAATAACAACCGTGGAAATTAGCTTTAATTTTACGTATTTCTTTCTCAATACTTATCAAAACTTTCCTCTGATTTCACGAACGGCTAGTGTCTGAAATTGACATTTGTTTGTTTCCTAATGACTTTTCCCTCTATAAGAGGAGCCTAGAAACTTGAGCTAGACATGATCTTCTTCAGATCATAGAAGCAAACCAACATTATTTAATTATACTTCACATGCTCTGTTATAGTTTTTGAAAACTGATTTATACCAAAGCGTGAGATTTTTCCCATCTTTCTCGTGAAAACTCAGGCTCACAAGCCAATAAAGGCAACCACACAACCTTTCACACCACTTGATCACATTCACTATCAACTCATCCACCTTCATTGCCTTTTCTTCCAGTAATATAAATCCTCCCTCTGATCAGTAATCTGAATTCCCATTTGCATCATAAACACAACACAAGTTAGTTCAATTCTTGTTCTTCATAGTTCATACTCTAACTGTTTGCTTTAATTCCTTTCCAAGTAACTGGGCGTGTTGAGTTTTTCTTTCTTCATCTTCCTTGGTTTTTCTTTTCATATTCCTACTGTTGTAAAGTAAGATTTTTCTTTTCTTTCCATTCATTGCTCTTATTTTAGTGTCACTTTAAGTTTCTGACAGAATCAACTGTGACTCCAGCTTTGTGCTGTACTATTATAATGTAATGTATACTTCACTTGGTTTGCTTACAGTTGGAACTTCAAAGTACAAGCTTTTGAGATTTGGAGGTTGTCTTTTTGCAAGGAATTGAACTGTTGCACATCATTACCATCTGGGGTATCTGAAATTCAGGTTTTTCTCAGAATTGAGGCAATCACAATGGTGTCTGCTTGTGTGACCTTGAAAGCCAATACCCATTTCGTAAACTCGAGAAAAGACAATATTTTTCGTCAAGATGGTGGTTTTTTAGGTGAGAGACTCAAAGGGAGCCTTAATTACAGTCCTTGGATCGCTAACCAATTGGCCTTAAGTTTGAGAACCCAGGAGAGGGTGAAGAACGCAAAACCTGGTGTTGTTTCTGCTGTTCTTACTTCAAGTACTACCAAAGAATCAGTGGTAAGTTCAATTCTGCTGTTGGATCCATTTTATACTTTCTAACTTCCAGTTTTCATGATCTCATTTTGAATATCAATTTCAGACTTTTCAAATGCCAGCGTTTCTCAGAAGAAAGGCTGACCCCAAAAACGTTGTTTCCATCATTCTGGGAGGGGGTCCTGGGATTCAACTATTTCCTCTCACCAAACGAGCTGCTACACCTGCTGTGAGTAAAAATCATCACTTTCTTGGAGTTCCACTTCCATGTTGAGATGAGATGATAAAGCATGTCTGTTTCTGCAGGTTCCTGTTGGAGGATGTTACAGGCTTATAGACATCCCAATGAGCAACTGCATCAACAGTGGCCTCAACAAGATATTTGTACTGACCCAATTCAACTCTGCATCGCTCAACCGTCACATCTCACGCACCTATTTTGGAAATGGAATCAACTTTGGCGATGGATGTGTGGAGGTATGTATCCAGAATAGGATGGTGATTGTTAGAGGTCATAAATGACTCATACATCATTATTCTCTGGTTGGTTTTTTGTGTAAGATATGTTTGTGGGAAACAAAACAAGACATAAAATTGTATTATATTTTTATTGGAGATACAGTTTTATGTGCTGTGACTGATAAAGAAGTATAAGCCACAAGAATGATTGTTGACCTGTCACTGTTTTTGTTCATTATAATTTAATATGACAAAACAACTCAAAAATACTTAATAGGTTCTGGCGGCTACTCAAACTCCAGGAGAAGCTGGGAAGAAATGGTTCCAAGGAACCGCAGATGCTGTGAGGCAATTTACATGGGTATTTGAGGTATAATCTTTCTTATATACTGCATGCACCTCTCATGTTTTTTTTCCTCTCAAGTTGAATAGAATAGTGATAGTTTGAAAACGTTGTAGGATGCCAAAAACACAAACATTGAGAATGTGTTGATCTTGGCCGGAGATCATCTATACCGAATGGATTACATGGATCTTGTGCAGGTATGCAGGTTAATTGTTGTTAACTAAGACCCATTATTAGCGAAGCAATTATCTTAGACCCAAATTCTTGGAACTCATTGTTAATTGTGTGCTGTGAATATTTAGTATTGTTCACAGAATTATGGCAATTAACTCTCTTAGAAAATTTAGTTCTCTCCTTTTCTCCTACTCTTCTTATGTTCTTGCATCAAGTCTTTTAACAATTTTTCCTAGACACTGGAGTGTTTCTTCATTCTTTTTCACAGTTCTTATTCACTGGTTATCTATCTTGTAATAAATATGCAGAGTCACGTTGACAGAAATGCAGATATTACAGTATCATGTGCTGCTGTAGGTGAGAGGTGTGTTTAACCTTTTACATGTGCTTCTTTTTGTTGTATTTTTTTTTTCTTTTTGAAGTGGCATGTTTCTTTGTTTCTACACCACCGTGCTACTGGGAGAATATATTCTCTTCCATTGGAAAGGAAGAGTCACTATAGAAAGAGAGCAAAGACACTAACTTCCTCAACACAACATTCGACCAAATCTAATATTATTCAAGTCTCATTACCTACATCACTTTTTCTCAGCCGTGCATCAGATTATGGATTGGTCAAGGTAGATGCCAGAGGTCGCATCATCCATTTTTCAGAAAAACCCAAGGGTCCTGATCTAAAAGCAATGGTAAGTCCCAAGGCCAATGACTGATCCACTAAAATAGGTTCCTTGTCACTATCAGACAGAACATATATATATATATATATATATATATATATATATATATATATATAATCACACAGTGACGTATAAAACATATTAAGTTATATGTTACAGCATAATAATGTGTATCTTTATCTCGTTTCTCATTCTAAGCATGTGTTCATGTTGCTTGTATGCAGCAAGCAGATACTTCTGTTTTCGGGTTGTTACCCAATGAGGCAAAAAAGTCACCATATATTGCATCAATGGGGGTTTATGTATTCAAGACGGATGTTTTACTCAAACTTTTGAAATGGAGGTACCCTACAGCTAATGACTTCGGATCTGAAATCATTCCTGCAGCTGTGAGGGAACACAATGTTCAGGTAAGAGAAACTGCACTAAACATATTTCCTTTCAAATGTTTGGATCTATTCTAGACTAGAAAGATGAATATCTTGCATTTGCAAGGAACTGGTCACTGCTAAATGAGGTAACAATACAAAAGTTGAATGTCTGTTATCCTCTTTCAGGCGTATTTATACAATGACTATTGGGAAGACATTGGAACAATAAAATCATTTTACGATGCTAACTTGGCTCTGACTGAAGAGGTGAGTTCAAAATATTTACTATTGTCATGTCAAGTTTGTTAATTCAGAGGAGAATAAATTAACATAGTATAATCAGTAATGGCTCAAGATCCAAAAGCCTAATTACAATGAAACTCAGACTTCAAGAAGATGATAGAATGTAGCAAATTGTCAATGTCTTGAAACTAATATCTGTATTGTGCTCCTCTCTTGCAGAATCCAATGTTCAAATTTTATGACCCCAAAACACCCATTTACACCTCTCCAAGATTCCTACCACCCACAAAGATTGACAAATGCCGGGTATGACTGTGATCACTGATCACAAATTGATAAGTTTTCTAGTAGTTTCATGAGATGTGTCACTTGTAATACTTTATTTGCTCTGTAGATTGTGGATGCAATAATCTCCCATGGATGTTTCCTTAGGGAATGTATCGTTCAACATTCCATAGTGGGGGAACGTTCACGTTTGGATTATGGTGTTGAGCTCCGGGTAATAACTACCACAATTTCTAAACCAAGTATTCTAATTGCTATGCCCTTCTGTTTTAAGATTCATACCATCTCAAATTCTAAAACCACCTTTTACAGGACACTGTAATGATGGGAGCTGACTATTACCAAACTGAATCAGAAATTGCTTCTCTTCTGGCAGAGGGGAAGGTTCCCATTGGGATTGGAAGGAATACAAAAATTAGGTAATCTCACTCTAAGATGAACAATACAAGTTGGTTTTAGAAGTTGACACTAACTACAAATGTGTCATTATAATGATAAAGACTTGGTTTAACATGTACCAATTAGTCATCTGATATTTATTACCTGTTGTCCTTGTTGAAGAAACTGCATAATTGACAAGAATGCAAAGATAGGGAAAGATGTCATCATCACAAACAAAGATGTAAGCATGATTGCCTTATCTTGGTTTTACATTTGAGCCAATTTTGTTAGTTTTGGATAATTTTGAAGAAGAAGTCATTAGTATAATGATATGATGTTACCTATTAACATGCAAATTATTGGTCTGTAGGGAGTTCAAGAAGCAGATAGACCAGAAGATGGATTTTACATTCGATCAGGAATCACAGTCATATTGGAGAAGGCAACAATAGAAGATGGCACTGTCATATAAACGGGTGGAAGTGCTTATTTTCATGGATTGATGGCAAGAAGTCGCTCGAAGAAGCATTCCAAGGAACTTTTGCCTTCTTTGGGGACAGAAATTGAGAAATCAGAACCCCTTTTGTTATATATGCAAAATAGAAAGATGTCTCTCCCGTTGCATGTAAAAATAGAATGAACAAACAATGTGTGAAATCAGATCAAGTTAAATAAAAGTAAATAAATGAAAAGCTGGATGTGAACCATTTTCTTCTTTCCACGTTGAGCAACAGAATGGCCCATGGTTGAGTAATTAAATAGCCAGCATAAAAAAGTTCACATGGCATGTTGATTATTCTTAGCAATTTTTGTTATTTTAAAAAAAATGGATACTTGCATAAAGACGATTATGATTCTTGTATGATTCATTCATTGGCTAGCCTGCGGCGTCGTGCTCTATCTTACATTATTTTTGTTCGTGGAGACATTTTAGGGATGCAATTCGTAGATTGTACGAAAAAGACAGATGCAGATGCCATTTATTCTCAATAGGGTATGAATGGCTTTTTGTATCATGGACCAAATTCCTCTCAGATTCTGCAAACAAATGTTCCAATCTTTTCTTTCCGATGCTTTATGTCTTTCTATCCTTTAGGAATAGGGATGGATACTTTGTGCTTCTAACCTTTACCAGGTCCTCCCTACATCATAGTAAAATTAAATCATGCGAAAAGCCAAACTTCCTACCAAACCCTGTTCTTTCCCCAGCAGCTAAAAAGCACTCAGAAAAGGGTTTTAAAGAGGAGTTTGATTGTGTTTAACAAAAAAACAATAGTTTAATTATGATATAATCATGGTGTGAAACTTTTTATCTTATAAAAACCTTCAAAAGTACGTTATAATTTAATTCTGTACAAAATTAGACCCTTTAATTACGAGCGAAAAAAAAAATATATATATATATATATTTTCTGAGTAACTTATTTATGTTTCACTAGTTTTAGTTCTTGGAAAGTTTACTTGTAAGGTGGTTAGCCGTTTCATAAAATATTTATTAAAATTTGAGGTTACTCCTAAAAACATTATTGAACAACCGAAAATTGTCATTCTTTATGTTCCTTTCGATAAGTTAATTACAAATCCCTTTCTTTTTGTGTATATCGAGTATAACACATACTAGAAATCACCGCAAAATCATTGCAAGACAAGTATAAAACAAGGCTATTTACTATTTATTTGTTGTCTTAAAACAAACTAGACAATGACGGAGAATTTCAATCATAGAAGTTAGGAGTACTTTTTTGTATTATTAGTCCTGTAGTGTTCCACCTCTTTCGTCCAAGTCTCTAACAATCATTAATGACTGAAGAGTATTCAAACTAATTCTCTGTGAATCTCTACTTTGAAAACATGTTAAGGGTACTTCCTCTTCCTTGCCTAATTCTTCTATCATCATTCAACATGCTTTGGGACCTCGAGAATCATACATGTAATCGTAAATAACTTTTTACTTAAAAAGTAGCACAACATCATTGCATTGAGTAGCTATTGTTCAGAATGAAAATTTCAACCCAATATGAACTCCTTCACCACGATATATGCTTAACTTGGCAGTAGACTTGGGTGGAAAGAAAGGATTCAATCCCTCTTGAGATAATTATCCCATCCTGAGTTATTGCATAATAAGTTTATACATACACAAAAATGCACGCTCCGATACATAACTACTTCAGATGCATGCAGCGCTTATATTGTGTTTTGACTAAGCCAAATCTGAGGTGAATATGGAAGTAAGATGAGCAACTATTCAACATTATTGTGGCTACACACGGCCCCGAGCATTTCTGACTTCTCCAAGACTTCGAGTACAGAAGTAAGCAGCCATAATGTCAAATCATGTATTCTTAGACTAATCCTGAGAATCGCCCACCCGCCATAAACTTCATGAGAAATTTATATCAACAATGGCCAACGATTTCAAAACCCCTTCATATTCCAAACTATCACAGGTCCCTTTTTCATAAGCTCGGATGGATTCAAACTATTCATTGCCTTTCCCATCAGAGCCATGGCAGCAATGCTCGGAAACTGTTTCTTTTGAGACTCTTCTGGCACAGCATTTGAAGACTTTTGTTCACGAAGCTCCCCCAATTCATGCCTCTTTTGGGAAGACGCAGCACGATTATGACTCCATCTCTGAATCCAGGGATGTGAAAGGGTAATTTCTACAGTTTTCTTCGCTTCAGTTAAAGTGGACTTGCCATTTGTTGATACTGTTACAGGTATATGCGGCACCATCTGTCCTTCAGCATGATATATCATTTTCGGTTCCAAACGGATTTTGCTATCTTTCGTAATTTTGCCAAATATACTGTTAACTTTTTCATGCGAGAAAGGTTCTCCTATTCTTGTACTCTCCGTCCCATGAGCAGAGCCCAATCTGCACAACTTGAGTCGTTTGACCCATCTGCTGCTAGGATCTGACCCAAAAGAGCTATTGCCAGAATTTGACCTTACATGTTCATCTGCATGAGAAAGAAAGTGATCCAATTCAAGGCTGTGGGTTCGTGATGTGCTAGCCTCCCTATCAACCACAGGACCCTCCTCAGCAAGAAGGTCACAAGGCTCTTCGTTTATGTCTGGTATAGCTGTATTCATTGATTTTGCTAGGGTTTTGTCTCTGGGAGAAATTGTTGCAACTTTAGACGTGAGCGAATTTTGACTATCCTTGGAGCACTACAAAATACAAAATTTGGTAACTCCTACCTAATTAGCCTCTCAAAGCTTAATATAGTATCACATTTTACAAGGCACGTGGTTGTCAATTTAAAAACCAACTACAAATGCGAATGAAGACAAATATTGGTGCATGTGTGTATTAAAAGTCTAGGTTTGAAGGAATATTGCCACTCAAAGTAGTTGCATCTTGGTATGACACTGTTCAGCATTCATCATAACCAATGTGAATGTATAAATAAGTGACAATTTTATTTTTCATAAAAAGCTACTCCTTGATGCGTAAGTCCTTAAACTTATCTTTTAGAGAAGTTAATATAAGAATATCCATAAATTAATTCATACATAAGTTAATTTTATCTTAAAAAAATATTATATTTTTTCTTCTTATTTTTCTCTTCTGTAAGCATTTATGAGTAAGTTCATCAAAACATACCCTAAATTTCAATCATGAAAAAAAAAATGCATTAAAACCATCCAAATGCTTGAGAAAGAAAGTTATGATTGAAAATTTGATGTCATTGTATGAAGAAGATCAAAATTATAATTTAGAAACGTTACCTTATTTGTATGGAATGAAACATCACCTGCAAAAGACAACAGGAAGAAGCATCAGCTGTATAGCCAGAAAGCCACCCAATTGCAGACAACATGCTCAAAAAACTAATACTACGAGTAAAGTTAACTGAAAAAAAAAATTAACATTATGTATTCAATTAATCAAAATAAGAATATCTGAAATTAAATGAAGCCTTAAGTATAGCATATGGTACATCCTTCAAGAGTGTGCATACATACCGAGAAGATCATTCTTATGTAAAGCATCGATGTCCATAGTATCTGTTTCAGCAGATGACTCATTCTTCAGGCATGTTGGATATTTAAAATCGTGGACATTTTCCTTTCCTCCACTCTTTATGGAGCTTCCTATACCTTCCAGCTTCAGAGCTTCCAGAGCATGGTCACTAGTGGGTGGAGAGAAATCAAGGATCTCATTGAAAGCGTTTCCTTTGAATTTGATGGGTGATATTGACTCTCTAAAGAACTGACCTCTGTCAGAGAAGGTAACATCAGTGTTTTTTGACATTAGAATATGGTGAGTTGCCTGGGAAATTTTGGGACGACCTCTAGACGATTCTTCAACTGAATCTATACTGGTGTATATCTTCATAGATTCCATATCATGAATAGAACAGGGAATTTGATCTACCACAGAGTTTAGTCCAGACAACTTTTGTAGTTTATCTGCCTCGGAGGATTCAGTTTGGCACGTAATATTTGGATTAGAAACATATTTTTCAATCTCATGTTGCTTACCACCAACAAAATATAAGCTATCACCGCTACCAGCTACTGAATCATGCGGTAAACGAGTAATACCACCTTGCATCCATCTCGAAAAAACGGATCTTGGGGGATTTAAGAGGCTGCTCATTTTCTTCTCGCTGATTAAAAGAGACGAAAAGGTATGATATTTGGTACTTGCGAATCGCCCTCTGGCTGCTAAATTGTAGGCGGACTGATAGATTTCAAATGGTTCATGCGTGATTTGGGGCATCACAGCTTTCCCTCTGCCATGTCCATTTGGCACTGCGTCAGAAGCTGATTTTACAAAATCATCCCATAGTGATGATGAAACAGTGAGGTTCTGCTGTTCAACATCCCACGGAGATCTCATCACCAGAGCCGTCGGTAAAACTTCCTGAGACAACACTTGACACTCTTTTACTACGGTTTCCATGTTCAGAGGAACATGTGCAGGTATTGATGATAAGCCTGCTCGGGAAGTCCCACCTCTGTTGAGAGAAACAGTGCCATCTCCAGAGCAGGGTTCAGTTTCAGATTTCCCATCTTCCCCGTCGTGCCGTTCCCTCCGCAGAGGCAATTTTCCATCCAACTTTCCAGTAAATTTCAATGCAGGAAATGATTTGGAATCATAGCCTGCCTTCTTCCCCTTTTCATTGTCTGCCACACTGTTGAAGGTAACACTTGTTGCCCTAACTGCTTCTCCAGCGTGCACAGAACTATATATCCCACCAAGCAAAACATGCTGTTCAGCACCGTTCTCTTCTTTCTCTTCTTTCATTTCACAATCTGCCCCCAAACGATTGCAAGCAGGGGATGCTGATTTATAACCTGACTTCATCCAATGAGCCATCCACGCCGACCGGTTCCTGTTCATTGCTTGAGCTTCACCCCTTCCACCATCATGACATGCTTCTGCAGCAGTATCATCAGGCATCATGATTGATGGATTTCCTCAGACAACACACCACCAATTTCACCTATCCACAAATGTTTCAAATAAAACATAAATTATCAACAACTAAAAATCCATCGCATGCAGCAGCTACAGAAAAACGAACAAAACTAGATCGCAAGATTCAGAACTCAACACCACCACAAGAAGTAAGCAAAATCCAACTCTGGTCATCCCTACACAGAAATCACTACCGTATAATCGAATACATATTAGTAACAACATCTTTCAGCGTCAAATCAAAAATCAAAACAATTCCAGTTTAACTGAATTCAACAAAAACAAACCTGAAAAGGCAGTGAACCGAATTTCCACAGAATTTCACAACCGAAAAAAATAATTGGAAAACTGCACAGTAAGTAAGTACCTTCAAAATTCAGAAACGCGAAAGAGCAAAAATCGGCGAAACTGAGAAGAGAACCACTGAGCTGAGAAGCAGAGAAATGAAAGACATGAAGGAAATAAATAACGACAAAGAAGAAAAAGTGTACGAGTGCATTAAATCAACGGTCAGATGTTGGTCGTAGTTGGGTCCAGTGTGTGTGGGAGAATTCTGAGCGTTGATCTTTGGATGCAGTGTAGTTGGGAAGGATTAGATTGGCGTTGATTCGTTTGGCTTCCTCAGCCACAAGAATCGAACTGGAGCGAGTGGGACGCACCATTCTGCACTTTTCCTTTCTTCCAATTGGCCCGTTCCTTTATTTTTGGGGTCTCTTCTCGTATGTTTCGAATTACGCGTAATAATTGTGACCACTTTTAAACTGCGCGCCAATTCATAAAATAATCCTCTTCTATTTTGTCTTTGTGCTCAAAGGATCTGAATCAACCTTTTGTAAAAAGCAAAACAAAGAAAATAAAATACAAATAAATACCTAAGCAAAAATATCTACTTACAAAAAAAAACATGTTCATCTTTTTGGTCTCTATACACACAACAATTTCTTCAACTAGCACAAATGTTTCAGCTTTGCGTATCATTTACTCCAACAATGTTTTGGTATCTCTCTCATATATTTCTTTTAATTAATACTTAAAACTTATTCATTCTTTTCTTAAAGAAAAACAGCTGAAATAAATTTTCGTTTAATAAATATGATTAGTTATTGCTACGTATGTTAACTTTATATAACTAACTTTGAAACATAAGCTATTAGTATTTTTAATCATGATTTTAAAACCTTATTTATAACAACTAGTGTATCCATAACGTAATTATTAAGTAGCTTTCATGACAATAGTAAAAATGTGAAAATTAGTAGGTGCAACAATATGTTACACGTGGTTTTGTTTTGTATATATATTAATTTGTGTGTTTTATGTAAATATTATTAAAAAAAAAAAAAAAATTGGATACGTGCATACATACACATTCAATGTATGCAACCTGTCTTTCGTATTTTTTTAAGAAATTTTTATGCAATGATTGATTTAAATCATAATTTGTTTAAACCTAACCTTTCACTCAATAAATATACATATTTACTTTAAATGACATAATTACAGAAATTAACTTCAGTTTAGTATGCATAACTTAGTCCTTATGTCATCTTCTCACCATGCATACAAAAATGAAGAATTAATATTTATTTTTAAGTGAAAAAGGTACACTAATTATGATTTACACAAACACACGTGACCGACATGAAAATGACACCTGTAGAACCATTGTAACCTTCTCTCGTCCTAACCCCCACCTTCTTCGTATCTTATAACTTTAAAAATTTCAGCAACATTAAAATTTTAGTAAAAAATCAAATTAATCTTTATTAAAATTTTTAGTCTATTTTAATCTTTCAAATGCATCAATTTACTTATAATTAAATTTTATTTGATTTATTTTTCTTATATTTTAAAAATATCATTTGAATTATTTATATTATTTAAATATAAGTCGAAAAACATATATTTAGAACATCAAACAAATTTAATAAAATATTTGGTTAAAACTATTAAATTTACAATAATTTTAGTAAATTCATAAATTTGTTAAATTTGGATACTAAATTTTACAATGATTTTATTTTTTGATTTTAGAATTGTTTTTAAGATAAACATTTTAGAGAAGGTGAAGTCCATTTATTATTTAGATAGTATTGTAACACACATAACCGAAATATAAAAGTGACTTGTTTACTACATTCTGATTCCATGTATGAACGTGGTTATTAGTTAAGAACTATTAAAATATTTGTATTTGAGTGGCGTTGAGTTTTGTTTTGTTTAATAAATTATTATTTCAAAATATTTTGAATTGAATATTCGTATTAAAACATCCTTGTGCCTCTGGAGGTTCACGATGGAACGATCAAAAAATAAAAAGGGAAAATTGCTCTTTATATAGCAAATAAAAATATTAATTTTATTTATTTAAAAGGATTATGAGTGAAAAAAGAATATGTCTCTTAATTGCTTGTATGAATGGGTAAATTATATATTTTTTCAAATAAACAGTCATATGATAATCTAGCCCGTGGAATATTTAGGCTGTGCAAAATTATAGTAATGACTTCATTTGTCAGATCCTACACAAAAACAAGTAAAAAATAAATCCAAATTCAATAAATATTTATAAATTTTACTTGAATTAAATAAGATAACATTTACATATTGAAAATTGTTCATAAATTTTTGCAGAGTATGAACACTATACTATCTAAAATTATAAATATGATGTTTTTATCAGAGTGAGAACGTTATAAATACTTCCAAATTTAGTCAAAGCATGACATTTATGATATTTAAATTAAAAATGAAATTGTTTTTCTTTTTTACATTTTCATTTAAATTATACCTTTGATTTGAATAATATTTTATTTGTTGTCATTAATAGTAAACAATACATTTGTATTATTAATTTATTAAAATGATAAATAAAATATAGAGTTTGAAAAGCTTTTAAAAATATATTATTGTACGAGTTATTATTATATTAGTATTTTGGGAATAAAAAGAATGTCTTCCATTATTAAAACTAATTCAAAGAACGAAGATCATGATGCTACAATCGATGGAGATCAAAGATTAAGATTATTACCAGTGAAGATTACAGAAAAGTTATTAAACCCTACCCAACTACCCACGTAATTTTTAATTAAATTTTAAGTAATTCACGAATTAAAATATTTTTAATTAAATTTATATTAATTTTTGTATTTTATTAAATATAAAAAAATTAACTTGGAAAATATATTGTTATTTTCATAAAAAGAATAAAAAATATCTTAATTAAATTTCAGGTCTCATGCATTTAAGTATTTTTAATTGAGTCATTAACATATTCAATTTATTATGTAATTTTAAATAAAATAATTAAACAACAATTTTTTAAAACGATAAATATATTTAAAAGAATAACATCCAACTCAGCTGAAAAATATATAAATAAAAATAATCAATAAAACAAAAATTTCAATAAAAACATAATCAAAATAATAGATAATGAAACTTACATTTAATTTAATTTTGTTTTATCAGTCATTACAGACATTAACTAACTGTCACGGGTGCAGTAAACTCAAAAACGTTAAAAACTCATCACATGGCTACGGCCACCCCCGAATATCGATGTCTTGCATTTATTGAGTTATGGGATTCATCAATTTCAATATCTTTCAAATTAATAAAAGTATAAATAAATGGATATTTTTACGCGTTTAAGTATTTTTTTATAATTTTCTAAAGAAATTACTAAAATTTTTATAATAATCCTAAATGAAATAGTATAAAATCTTCAGATATTGCCCACACCATTAAGTTAAATAACACATCACGTTGCACGCCCTTCAAGGATGCTAACCTCCTCAGCACGTTTCTTTATGACCCATCACAGACGAATAGCAAGGAGCCCTTCGTTTCAGATAAAAAAAAAAAGTAAAATAAAATCGCTTCAAACCAGATTTGCCGTTTAAGATTCGGCTAACGATTTTCTTCCCCAAAAAATATAAAAAAAAGTCTATAAACTACAATAGGAGGAAAATAAATAAAAATAGAAAAAACTAAAACTTGGGGCCGAAATTGGCATCGCGTTGTAGATCTGCAACGCGCGGGTTTCGTCATCCATCAATTCAATCCTCTCTTCGATTCGTTTTGGAGATCTAAATTTTGTCCTCGCAGGTCAGCTCTTCTTCTTCGATGCATTTCCCATCTCTCATTCGTTTTCTATATTTCAATTCTCTTTTCGCAGCTTCCATTTCCTCCAAAATTTTAGGGTTTTCAGATTCTGCAAATACCGCCACCAGAACACTAGATCTTGATTCCAACCATGAAAACGACGCCTGTTTTCTCTCCTTTAATTCCTCTAATCGGAATCTATGTAAACTAAACGTTACGATTATAAGAATGTGAACATCTGATTTATGAACTACACATTTCTCGTTATGCAAGTAAATTTAGTGTCGTTTAATTGGCGTGTGTCTGCTTGTGCAAGAAATTAGATGGCGTGCGACTCTATTTTATGTTTCTATTTTTGTCAGATTCGGAATGAATTGGTTGTTTGTAAGTCTCGTGTATGGTTTTTTTTTGTTTGCAGATTGTGAGTTGAATGGAAGGAACTGGAGGCAGCAGTGCCTCGGCTGCTGCACCCGTGAACCAAAAGTGGCAGGAATTAGCGAAGCTATTTCAATATTATCTGGATAAATCTACGCCACACGCCACGTATAGATGGATTGGGACTTTGGTTATTGTGTCGATCTTTGTTTTGCGGGTTTTTTATGTCCAGGGATTTTACATCGTGTCTTATGGATTGGGAATCTACCTGCTGAATCTGTTGATTGGGTTTCTGTCACCGTTGGTCGATCCTGAGCTGGAGCCTTCTGATGGGCCTTTGCTGCCGACTAAAGGTTCTGACGAGTTCAAACCGTTCATTCGCCGACTGCCTGAGTTTAAGTTCTGGTAATTTAGGAATTTTGTTGTGTGGCTGGTATAATATGGTTGTTAACATTTTAATACAGCATGAGCATTGTCGTACATATAAAAACACGAACGTTATCTTTTTGCTGCCGTCAAACCTGCTTTAATAATTTTGAAGCTAAATTTTGATCAAATGTGAGGTTCATGTTAATGGTTTGATATGAACTCCTCCGTTGTATTTGCCGACTTGATGCTTCAATGCCTCTTTACTTGTTCGTACTTTTTTCTTCTTCTTTTTTTCATTGAAAATTGACTTGTAATTTTTGTAATGTTCATTTGTCATTCCGATTACCTGAATATGACTCCGAGCCATTTCTGTATTTCATTTGGCACTAATAAGCTTTATAGAGGTAGTGTAAGCTTTACAGAGGTGATAGCTATGATGAAAATGTTTCTTTATAAGTTAATTGTCACTGACATTTTACTGCAAGCTTTTAGTCATTAACATTGCATACAGAAGCTGATAATTGCATAGGAACAATATTTTATCTTTTTTTTTAAAATGGTACATGAATAATAAATTTTCTATTTGTATTATTCTCTATTGAACAAATTGTTGTTTATCTTTCATGTCTTATTTTCGTGGTTTGATCAGTCATATTGAAGACTTTTGGCCATATCTGTTGCATGATGAATCATAGAATTTGGTTGTGCTTCTTTAGTTAATATGGTTGACATTACCCAAATTCTGTGTCAGTAATCACTTGCATCTATTTGAATTTGGAAATACATAACTATTTGTCCCGACAAATTTCATGCTTCGTCAAAGACTTAGTTTTAAAATCCAAATGACTAAATTTTATCAGGGAACTATTATTGCATAACAAAATATGTGAATATCCCCTTGCCCCCTTTTGAAAAATTGAGGTATATGAAGCAAAACCTGGCTAAATGATGATTGATATTGTATAACTGGAGTAACTTCATAGATGAGTATGGTGGCGTGAGTTGATTTGTTTAATTATGCTTTCTTGAGATAGTGTGCTGCTATTAATCCATATCCCTTTACATATGTCTAACAAGTAATGTCATTTACAATAGTAAGATTAGCATGGTAAAAGCCTACCTGTGTCTAATGAAAACAGTTTAAAAAAATCGTGGTTGACGGATGAGCATAATGATTTGAATTGTTATTGGCTGCAGGTATTCTTTCACAAAGGCTTTCTGCATAGCATTTATGATGACTTTCTTTTCTGTGTTTGATGTTCCTGTGTTCTGGCCAATATTACTCTGTTACTGGGTTGTTCTGTTTGTCCTTACTATGAGGCGCCAAATTGCACACATGATCAAATACAAATACATACCATTCAACATTGGAAAGCAGGTAACCTTACGCTTAAATTGGCTCTCTTCATTTTACTTTTTGCCCCTGCAATTTGTTCTGTACATATTGTCCGGTTCAAGCAACATTTACCTTATATGTATCATTGACCTGAACGATAGTAATTTATTTTGTTTTAATGTGTTGCAGAAGTATACTGGCAAAAGATCCTCTCCAAGTAGCAGTGGCAGTCGTGCAGACTGAAGCTTGGTTTTGTTGCAACTTGAAAAATGCAAATCTCATAGTTAGGTTTTGTGGACCTCCAGGGTAGATTTTTCCCTTTTATTTGAAGGAATTTGTAGTCAGAGTATGACGGATGCCAATATGCAGTTACAGAACTATTATCTGTGTTCCATTCAGAAGACACGCTAAAGCAGGCTTTGAACGTCAATGTGGATATACATTAGTATTTGATTCAGTTTTAGATTTCATCGCAAATCTAGATTGTTTTGCGATGTTGCAGACCATGATTTGAAGACAAACTTCGCATAGCATTCATTTTTCTCCTGTTCAGGGAAAAACTATTTGCCTTTTTGTTCATGCGTCTTATAAGGTTGTAAGATGAACTATTGACAGTTTGACAATATCTCTCTACCTGTGTATTTTTTTTTTTCCAATCAAAAGTAAATTCTATTTATGGGTATGCACGGGCTTCTTATTTTTCGTTGCATCTTTTGAAATGGTCTAAACATTGCTCATTGAACAATTATCATCATTTTAATAATGGCAATTTGTTTATATAGATCCATTATGGTTAAATTCGCATAACAATTTTCTCTTGCTCATTTTTTTTGTTGCAATGGTTGTATATGGTCTCAATCAAAAACTTATCAAGAAGATTGAAGAGTTCGGTAAACTTTGAATCTTGGCAGTGAAATGGTTTTTCATTTTTTTTTTCGTGTTTGAATTAGGTTTCTGTAAATACGAATTATGTATGAGTTTAATTGGTCATAAAATAAAAGTAAATTTTGATCCAAACTTAAGTGTATTTTTTGTAATATTTTTAGAAGACTTTAAACATATAGAAATTGATTATAACCTATTTAATTTATAATAAGTTATTATTTTATGAATAAACATTTTTTTCCTAACAAAATCTTAGAAAAAACTACCGCTAATCCAATCAACACACAAGTTATCATCCTTTACTTCCTGCTCACCCGTCATTTTTAATTTCACCCCCTATCATTTCTAAAATAATGTTTTATCTTTTGTGAAAGTGACTTTTTGATTACCTCTTCTACGATAGAAGAAGCTTTTCAGAAAATTTGAAACATGGTTTTCGGAAAATCTAAAATACATCATAGAAAGATTAAGTTTTTTTTAAACATATGAGATGTTTTTCAAAATGAACTTTCAGAATCTAAAATACGCTTTATAAAACATATGAAGTTTAATAAAATAAATTTGAATTGAATTAAATATTTAATGAAATAGATTGAATTAGAATAAAAGTAGATCAAATCCACATAAATGAATTTTTTATCCAGCATAATTAAAAGTAATCTTATTAAAATATAAAATTGAGTGACCTGTCTTGATATTAGATCTAAATTGGTAGTTTTGTCTCCATCTTTAGTTTTGGTCAACATGTTTCAACTTTTGACTTAGACCAATTAAAAAATTATATTGAAAGTTTAAATTTTTCATATTTAAAAATTAATATTAAAAGAATGAATATCCGATAAAAAATTATAAAAATTGATCACATTAAAATTGAGATTTAATAAAATAAAATAAAATAAATTAAATATTTAATAAAATAGATTGGATTAAAACAAAACTAGACCCGTAATAAATGAATTTTTTATCCATTCTAATTAAAATTAATCTTATAACAGTATAAATGGTAATACAATCTATATCTTTAAAACATTTATTTTTATACTTTTGGTTACAACAATTTATATATTTAAATAAATTTATTTATTATAAATATATGCGTAAACATTTTACCATGGACATTGCACGTGATAAAATATGGATACGATTATACATAATTTTGATAAAATGGGAGCGTTTTATTTTTCTCTTTGTAAAAGAAAAAATACTTATTTTTGGTCATTTTAAAATTAAAAATATTATTTTCTATTCTAATTATTATGGTGTGATGTTTGTTAGCAACAGTGAGCAAGGATCAATTGACTAATGCTTTTAATGTTACCAATCTCTCTTAAAGATTGTGTTAATGGTTCTGTGAATGATATACGAGAATCCTTATTTTTGGACGTAGATCGTATAATTTGTGAGGCTATACAATTATTTTATGAATTGATGGTATTTTCTCTTTTACTTGAAACAAATATTTTTTAAATTATTTTTAGTTTACCCTATATTTTTTAGCCGTAATGTTGTTATTAGAAAATTACCACTAGAAAAGGGATTTACTCCACAAATTAAAATTTTAATCAATCATATCTTTAGTTATATTTCCTAACTTACCTATAAATTAATTCCTACTTTTTTTAGTTGATGAAATATTACATTCGTTTCTATCTTTTAAGAACATAACATATTTCATGTGATTAAAATTTTCGCACCTCTACACAATAAATAATACTCCAAGAAACAGCCAACTGAAAAAAAGTTTAATTAATTATTGAAAACCGTGATTTTTTTGTAATTGAATTTTTTATTAAATTGTTTTAGTACATTGAGTCCTCGATCTTTACATTTTTCAATTAAATATTTATTGTTTAATTTTTCCATTATTTATTTGTTTATAAATATGAATAATTGACGAAAAAATTGCACTAAAAAACTTACGTACAAATCTGTTTCAAATGCATTATCTTTCAAAGGCCAATAACAAAACAACATAGACACAATCATTACAATGTAAAACTACAAAGAGATTATGAGGAGGACATAAACATAACTTTCAACATTCTATCACATTAACATTTTTTGTTCGACAATTCTGTACTAAGTAATCTACTACAGTGTTTAATTCATCTTTAGACATCTTAATTTTAGAATCCATTTTTATTTTGAATGATTCCAATCTAGCAAAGTGAGGAGGTTGAATTTCCAATGTATCCAGATATAAATCCTGTATGATTAGAGAAAAAATTGAAATTATTAGCAAAAATATTTTGAAATGTAAGATTCAACATTGATAAAGATAATAATGAAAGCAAAAAAAGCAAAAAAAACATCTTACCTTTAAGAGTGTATCTAGGGTACGAGAAGAGATTGTCAACGTTCTTACGTTAGAGAACATTTGTAACCAATGTATGATGATGGAAGAATCTACATGAACATGGTTGTTGATTTTCACTTCGGTTAAGAGAGGGAGATCGCAAGTGCATGAGAGTTTATAGCACATGGAAAAGTGACTATTATGGAGTGTGATCGAGGTGAGTTTAGGAACAGAAAGCACAATTTGAGGTTCAAAAGTGTGCCAGTAGAGTATGTTCTCCATGTTCAAAACAGAAATGGTAGGGTTTGATATAAGAAGAGTTTGCGTTGAAGGGCTATGCATGGAACGTCCAAGGACCAGAGTGGTCAACGAAGTGCACCTTGAGAATGGTTCAGCGTAATTATCACCGTCTTTTGGTGTGAAACTGACATTGGAGAGAAGTAGGGTTTTCAAAGATGGTAGCGAAAGAGATGCTGGAAGTGTCAGAGAGACCGAAGAGGAATCGACATAAATGTCAAGAAAGGTTAAAGATTTGCAGTTGATAACGAGGGGAATGAAAGAATTGCGTGTTTGCTTAAACTTCATGTCCATGATAAGTGTCAACGCTTGAAGATGGTGTTGTGAAGCGTATTTGATGGCGTTGTTGAGGACTTTCGGTGCAGTGGAATTGAACACTGTCATGGACATGTGGTGAAGGGAAGTGGAATCATCTCGATTAGAGAGAACATGAGAGACATATTTGTTGTATTTGCGAATTCCATTGAAGAAGCTGAAAGTTAAAGTGGTGAGGCCTTTCCAGAGATTCTTCCATCGTTTAGATAGCACACAGGTTTGAATAGCTTCTCTTGTGGGCAAAAACTCCATTATGTGTTTCAGAACTTCATCTGGTAAATCACTGAGTCTGTCTTCTTTCTTTCTTTCACTAGGTAAATCAACTAGTTTCTCTTTTTTCTTTCTTTCATCACTTTCACAACGTTCACTAGTTCTCTTCCTTTTCATTCTCAACTTTTTATGCCTATTGTTCTTCTCCCAATGAAATGCATAAAACTTTGAATCGTGGACTGTGATGAAGCCTTTTTTCTCTATATGATAACACCTTCGTTCACGGAACTGCAGAGAAAAATCAATGTTTGCATATTATGTATTCTGGTATTCAATGTATTATGCATACAAATATGTCTACATATATATATATATGTTTAAAGCTTTTTTTTAGGGTAGAATAAGTGAAATATAAAATGCGAAGAATATGATATGAAAATAAAATAAAATAAAATAATATATATTTCATTAGAAAATTTAGATAATTGAAAACAATCTACTAATAATTTTTAAAACACATTTCATCTTTTTCAGAAAGACCCTTTGAAACCCTATACCCAAATCAATTATCAAATTCTCCAGGTCTCAACACATTTTAGATAAAAACTCTTTCAAACCTCAAAAGATAATAATAAAACAAAAAATAACCACATTTCAACCCAACTCATCATAAGACGTACAAGAAAGAAAAAAAAAATGTTTGTTTCTCCCCACTACCACCGTTTAGCAAGAAAAATTTAAACTTTAGATTAAAATTATGTAAAAATAAAATCTTTCAACACCTTTACCACCAAAACACACATTTTAATCATCAAATAACAACCTACACAAAAGTCAAAAGAAATCATGATCTAACTTCATTTATAATCACAACTTAATACAATACATATACACGCAAGAAAGTCTGTTTCCCTCACATATAACAATGAACACATTTTGTGTCTTATTAGAAAAAATTAACGTTTAGCATAACAAACCCCACACAATAATAATAATAATAATAATAATAATAATAATAATAATAATAATAATAATAATAATAATAATAATAATAATAATAATAATACAAACTCAATTTACACTCAAAAGAAATACTAATATTAGTTAGTTTTCTTACCTCGATATTCAAATATTTAGATCGATCCTTTAACTTTCACTTTAAACTTGATGGCTTTGCATCTTCCTCCATGTTGCTATTAAAAAAAGTTCTTCAAAAATACATCCAAATCTCCTAAAGAAAACTCTTTCAAGTCTCACTTTTTAAATCATTGAAAAACTAGAAATTTGAGAGTCTTACCACTATCCCAACTTACTTATTTATAATTAAACGTTTAGCCCAAAAATCCAAGTACCTTCTAAAAGAATATTATCTAAAATAACATTTTAGATATATTATTATATTCATGAAATCTATTTCGATTCTTTTACATCCCCTTATAACTAATTTATCTCTTAAATATTCTGTTTAATATATTTTCAATAATTAATTATTATCACTTAACAAGATCTGATAATTACGAGACTCCATTATTTTTTACTTAAAATATTTATTTATTTTCTTAATTATTATAATATTTTAGATCTTATATTTCGTCAACGAAGTAAAATATATGTTATCTTAAATTGTTTTTTTTTAAATATGTATTTATTATTTTGTTTTCAAAATTTAAATATACTTGACACTCGTTTGATATATATATATATATATTATG
>Ga0214543_1000955_pt1 | contig 53625 bp, 24 predicted proteins | sample CNSS2metaG_FD_160094 | JGI IMG/M metagenome (GOLD analysis project Ga0214543, IMG submission 160094) | Root nodule microbial communities from cowpea collected in UCLA plant growth center, Los Angeles, California, USA - CNSS2 | ecosystem: Host-associated > Plants > Roots > Nodule | place: USA... | reverse complement strand
TGAACCGATGGACCCTTAACGTCAGAAGTCCATCGCTGATGCTTTACCGACGGACCGATGGGTATGAGTATGGTTAAGTCGTGACTTATATATTCAACCGTTTGACCGATGGTCTGCTATTTTATCTGTTATTCGTTCGACCGATGGTCCTTTAATGATGCCACGTGGTTGTTCGTTTACCCGTGAGACCGATGGTCCCCTGAGGGTTAGTAATGACCGCCTGACCGACTGGACATACTGTACACTTATGATCATAATGGTACCTTCAATTTTGGATTATGGATTTTTGTGGTTTAAGCTTCGTGTTTTAAACCATAAGCTTTGTTTAGAGTAATAAGCATTTTAAGTAAGGGAAAGTATATTTAATACTATTTTGATGTAGAAATGAAATGAAGTTTTGATTAGTTGGAAGAGTTTCGGTTAGAAAGTTAGGGTAGCATGCATGAAATGAGAACTGATGGAGTATTGTTGTCAAGGTTTTGGTTCCATCTAGTAGATAATGACTTATAAATTATTTTGATAATTAATTGTTATATTTTGAAATGGAGTTCTCCCTTTAAGCTAGTTTGAGGAGAAGGTAATTTTAATTAGGTTTAAATTTTCAGAACCTTCTCGTTTTTGTTCTAAAATTTCAATTGGTTTCTCATATTTTAAGTCGTTCCAATTGGATCTTTATGTTTTAAAATGTGTTCTAATTTGACTATTTTTTGTTAGTGCAACACTGATGACGTCTTTGTACCACGTGTAAGTTTTTGATTTTTTTAATTATTTTTTTATTAAAGAAACAGAAGCTAATACGTGATACAAAGTTAATGTCATCAGTGTTTCACTAACAGAAAGAGTTAAATTAGAAAACGTTTTAAAAAATGAAGACCCAATTGGAACGATTTAAAATCCGAAGATCCAATTAAGATTTTGAAACAAAGATGAGAATGTTTCAACGACGGTTTAAACCTTTTAATTATTATATTAAATTGTTGTTTAAGTAACATTTGAGTTAGAAGTTATCCATAATTTTCTTTTACCAATTAGTTTTAGGATATTTGTTTGCATTTATTTGTTAATGTGCATCGATGACTTTAATGGTTGGGTGTTTGTGTAGTTGGTGTGTGGATTTAAAGATTTAACTTGATTTGGCACATACAGTAAAAAGGAATGATTAGAACAGTGCATAATTTGTGATCTTCTTTTGTGAGAAACATAATGATAAGTGTTAATTAGGGCATGAAAAGGTGAAAGGAAGAAACATGAAGCACATGTTTATGAGAAAGTGAATTTGTAGGAAACTTGTGCAATAGGTTTTTGTTTTTTCAACCATTGATGCATCAACTGCCTCTTCATTGATATATGTTGTATATGGACAACACTTTCCTAACTAACAGCTTTAGATGTGCATCAGAATGAAGAACAACTTGTGGAGAGTATTGCAGCAATAAGTGTTACAATAATGATCAATAAAGAATAATTGAAGGAGTAGTGCTTTCTTGATTTGATACTTCAACCATCATTATTTTACTGGGGAATATACTAACACTCACCATCTCTAACTTCTTATTAATTAATTCACTTTGTTAAATATTCTTCTTCAGATTTATATTGTTTCAATGTTGCTTTGTTTAATTTAGTGATGTTTGGTTTAATAATATAGGTTTAATATTGTCTCATGTCTTGTTTAATATTTAATTAGAATGTTGCAGTTTTATTTAGATCATTAAAAACTTTCTATTGGTAAAAAAAGTGTAGTATAAGGACGAGTACGTCGTTACAATTCAAAGGTGGAGGACATCTCAATGTAGAAGGAAGGACAAACACGTATGTCATTATCGCAGTGCAAATCCACCTAGACAAAAGGATGAGTCACAAAGTAATTAAAGGTAAATAAACATGTTAAGCGAAAAACTAAAACAATCTAATCATGCATAAGTCAGGCTTAACAATCTGAGCTCATTCAGGTATAAAGAGCATTGTTCATGAGGTAAGAATCGGATGTTATTTATTACAACCATCCTATTTACTGCAGTAGCTAACTTAAACATCAGAATGTTTTTGCAAGCACCCATACCGTTGTCAACTCATCGAAAAAGAACATCTCGATAGGAAGGAGTAAAGAGTTCTCTTAAGTTAAAAGAAAGATTGAAAAGTAGGTTCAAGTGTCGACCTAAGACATCTCGGCCTGAGTAAAAAATTTGTCCCTTGAACATATTTAGTCCCATATAAACAAAAGTTTATTTATCAATATCTTTGGTTTGAGCTTAGTTCATATTTTTTAAATTATCTACAGAAACATATTAAATTTGAAACTTTGGTCCTAATTCTCATGAAACCATGTATTATTATAATAAAGCCACTAATAAAAATCTATTTTGTGTACATATATATGTCATAAGTTCTTTCTAAAGTTTTTACGCTAAATTAATTCAAACCAATATTAATTTGTTTCTTAATTTGATATTCAAATAAACAAGATTCTTACCTTTCATGATTTTTTTTCAACATTTAAATATATATATATATATATATATATATATATATATATATATTCAGCATTAAATATAAAAGAGTATTTTCAAATCATCGATGAAATAACACTTAACTTTTTAATTCGATTTATTTGAATAATCGAAAGAAAATATATGTACATGACCATTTCTTATTTTGGTAAAGTTAAAGGTGAAAGCTAAATGTGTTGAAAAGTCCACATGCTGTGTTTGGTGAGTAGCAATGAATAAGTAAATGTTGTTATACCTATACCTTACTTAATTCATCTTAAATAATTTCTTAGGTTGACGGGTATTAAAAACTTGTCAAACCATTGCTTAATTTGTCCTAACTTTCACAGCATTTATTAACCCATTTATTCAACCAATATTAATACATGTAAGATTAAATTTATATTCTTTCAAAACTTATACACTAGTATTTTGGATTATCATGTTTAATATATACCACTCAAAATATTTATCAGTTCTATTGTTAATTATTATTTTTTAACTATTTTTAGTGTCACATTAATTTTTCTACAATCATGTGTTCTTTTTTCATACACAAGAAGCTATTTGTGACCAAGAATGCTTTTATATATGGTAAATATGCTTACTTCTATAAAAAAAACATATAAATAATTTTTATTTGATAAATAAAAGGATTTTTAAAATATCATATCGGAGTAAATTTTAAAATTATTCAATGATTTTATAGTCAAAATAAATAATGAGTCGATAACTTGTGGTTTATCACTTAAATAATTGTAGATGAATAATGCACTTGATATTCAACTTGCTTTTCTTCATGTAACCAGTGATGAGACATTAACTAATAAAAGATTTTAAACACAAAACATAAAAAAGTTTTTAAAATATATTTATTTAGTCCATTTCTCAACATTTTACAATCATTATTAATTGGTAGAAAAAGTAAAATCAAATGAGTGACAAAAAATATGATTCCTCGCTGAAAGAAACCAGTTTTTTTTTTTTCGGAAAAAAAGATAATTTTGTGACTGAGTCGAAGTTGTTATTTAATGATTGAATAAGCGATAAATTTACTTTCCTCTTAATAATGTTACTAAATAAAAATTATTTCAGCAGTAATTTTGTAAGAGAATATTTTATCACCTAACGAAATTTATCGCAGAATAAATTTAATTATTCATGAGATTAAACTATGAAAATAGTTTTTGTCCTTATTCTTTGGTAATTAATAATGAATTATATTTTCTCCCTTCCTTTTTAATTTTTAAAATATTTTTATTTCTTTTTAAAACAGGCTTAAATCTTTTATTATTCATATATTTATTGTGATGTTATAATGAAAAGAGAAACAAAAAGTTTATAAATATTTACTAAAATGAAAGAAAATTTATTACTGCATTAATTAAATTCACGAAGAAAAAAAAAACGAGTATTACATTTGTTTGTTTCAAACGAAATGCATTGAAATGGAAGCTCGATTAAAGGAATCTCACTTGCGTGCAGAGAAGAGGTGAGAAAGACAACTCACCATTGTTGAAGTTACAGAATTGTCTTTAAAATGAGGGAGAATTTGGATGGAAGAGGAAGATACATGATTTAGGAGTTATGCGCGATGAGAATCGATTCTCTTATCTCTTTATTCCTAAGAATAGATTCTCTCCCATGTGTTTGACATCAGAATTGGTTGTTGGTGCTAGTGTTTGGTTGCTAAGTTGTGCTGGTGTATGACTTGGTTTCATGCGTTGTAGTGGCCGGTCACGGTGTGATTCTATTGAACTATGGAAGGAGAATTGATTCTCCATTTGGTAGGGGTCATTATGGATTGTATTTTTAAAGATTCAATTCATATTAGGTCTAAATAATTGGATCAGATTTTGGATTTAAATTCATTTTTCTGTAGAACTGGTATAAAATCCAAATCTAAATATCTGGATCAAGATTTAAATCTAGATTCAAATAATTGGATCAAGTTCAAAATCCATAATTCATTTTTTATAAAAGAAATTTAAATTGAATTTTCTAAGACTTGTCGTCGAAAATGACATGACAAAATTTGGTAGAAATGAGGATGAGACGACTTAGTTGAATTTTGACTGCGCCAACTCGGTTGAGTTTTGGCATGGGCTGACGTGACCGACTGTTGACTGGGTCAACTCAGTTAAATTTCAGACGAATTTTAGTAGGGTTGACTTTGCCGAATCGAGCCGAATATTAACTAGGCCGACTTGTTCAAATTCGAATGAATTACGATCAAGACTGACTTGCTCAAATTTGACCGTAGGAGTAATTTATAAATACATGTTAAATAAATAAAGTGGTTAACATGCATAAGATAAGCATAAAGAGGGTACTAGTAGGAATAATTTAGGTAGCTCCAACCTATGTTCAAAATAATAAAGACTCAATCGATGCCAAACTCTATTTAGGCAAATTCATTAACATCACTACAAGAAAATGTTTCATTAGTAACTAATTTTAGTGACCAAAAGTTATTAGTCACTATAGTAACTAACTTAGAACCAATTTATAAAGTAAAAAATTATTGGTTACTAAAATAGTCACTATTATGAATAAAAAATTATAATTGACCACTAAATTAGTTTTTAAAATTAGCTACCATAATTTTGGCTACCAAAGGAAATTAGTCACTCAAAATTAGCTACCTAAGTTTTGACTACCAAAATGACTTAGTTAATAAATTGGTCTCTAATTAATTAGCGACTAATTTAGTGAATAATTATATTTTTTATTTATAATAGTGACTATTTTAGTAACCAATAATTTTTTATTTTTTAAATTGGCATTTAAATTGGTTATTATAGTGACTAACAACTTTTGGTCACTAAAATTGATTACTAATAAAATATTTTCTTGTAGTGATGTTTTTTTTGTTATAACCACTTTAAGTTGACTAGGAATATAATACATAACTTTATTGTCATCTTTCATAGATGTCAAAATATATTTGATATATGAGTTAACTCAACTCACTATGGGGTTTAAGTCAGTTGGTTGAAAAAAAGTAGTTTTTCAAAATGTGGATAAATTAGACTCGATTTGCTTAACTCGTGAATTTGAGTTGGTTGATCCACAACCCACCAATAACAATCTTCATTAATTTTTTTACAAGTTTTTTATTATAATTTTTTACTACTTCTTATTATGTAGGTTGACAATTGATTTTTTTTATATTATATGTTGTTCAATAATCTTTGAATAGTTTAAATGTTTAACTTATTTGTCTGTTAGGGTAGTTTACTTTAATTTTCAACCATTATCTTTATAATAATGTTTAATAAAACGAACAAACATTTTAATTGTACTATTATAAAATAATGAGTTGAATGACAAACATTTTAATTGTACTGTTATAAAATAATGAGTTGAATCAATCTACTTTGATTGTAATATAATAAATATATATAAAAATAAATTGAAATAACAAATTATTCTTAAGTGAATCAATCAACTAATCCACCAATCTATATGGTGGGTCGAGCTGAATCACAAAACTTTTAGTTTATCAAAAGGTAAGTCAGATGAAACTAACTCATGTTTAACTCAATCCATGGTAAACAAACCCATCTGAACTGGATTAATTCATTTTGACACTAGTCTAATTCAATTTTCATATGTCAAATTGTAAAATGAAATTTTCATTTATTCATATGTCATAAATTTATTTATTTTATTTTTAATCGATGTAGAACGGATAATTCAAGTCACTGAAAACGCAAACCTTAACATCCACACAAAACAAATGTTCTGATCTGGAAATAGGAAATCCTCAATGACTGTTATTTTCTTAGTTTACTGTTGTTATAGTGCATGTGATTATTGCAGAGAACATGGTAAGTGATTGAAGGTTCTTAACATGATTCTTTAATCAAGTTGTGTGAGCATCCCAATTCATCAGATGAAGCCAAAGAAGAATGATCCTTCAATTTCATGTTGCTAACTCTTGTCCTGTTTGTTTTGATTTGTAGTCCATAAAGCAATATCAACAGTGCATCTATTTATTTTCTTGCCCCACTGCAGCATGCTTTCCAACTGTGTTAACTTTCTATGTAGTTTTTAGGTTATGTATTTCACATTCTTTTATTAATCAGAATGATAAGGTGGTTTAATGGATGAAAAAAATAATAAAGAGAAAAGTCGTGGATTCAATTCCCTACTAACAATTTAAAGAAATAATGTTAGTTGGATGAATTTTAAAAGAATGGTAAGAAAAAGTATAGGTTCTACAAATATAGTTTTATTTAATGTATTTGTATTGTTAGATAAAGGTAATTAAAATCCAGATATAATGTGAATATAAGCTTTATTTTTTCCCTTATTTTATAAAAATACAAGAAAAATATTTGAAAGAAGAAGTGAAATTCGAATGCTATAGGGTTTGGAAGCACAATGTTTGTTCTTAAAAGATTTATTGTAAAAAAATATTTAGTTTTAAGTGATTCTTAAGTGTATGATAAAAAAACTGATGAGTTTTGGGTTACTTCTTTACAGCCATGAAAAAGACATTTTTAATAAGGTTATAGTAATCACGTGAAGAAAAAGTAAACAAAGATAGAAAGAAGAGAAACAAATGCATAAGTTAGTTCTTAAAAAGAGCATTTTTACGGTTTTTTATTACGAAAAAAATCTAAATTTTTTTCTAAGTCGTTATTTTATTAATAAAAGTAACTTTTTTACTTTAGATAAAATTAAACATATTGCTTCTTTTTTTTTTGCTTTAGTTTATAATAATGGTTGTGTTTTTACCCATTTCCAACCAATTTCTTTGCAAATTATGTTAGATTTTTTTTTCAGTTATTTCTCGTGAACTAGTTTAACGAGTTTATTTAAAATTTTAAAAATTACTCCGGAAAACCATAAGTTTCTGAATATTTTAAGAAATTGTTTTGAGTAGTTAAAAAAAAGAAACTAAATAAAGTAAAAGTTATTATTAACTACCACCTAAAATCGGAAACAATAATCAACTAAATACAATAAATTCGTTCAGAGATTTTGAATAACTTGCAGAATTAATGAGATTTGAATGTTGAATCTTATTCAAACTTTTCATTATTATAGTGACCCTACTATCTAAGCTAATTCATAATACTTTCATGTCTAATAAGATATGTCACATGGGAAGGAAGTAATGATAAGGATGTATCAATATAACAAAATAATAATGAAATAAGTAGTAGAATAAAATTCTCTTGAAAGAATATGTGAAAAAAAATTATAAAAGGAAGATTTTCTACATAAGAGACACATTTTTTTACATTAACTATAAAATATGTCAATATAAGATAATAAATCATGAGCGGCCACTTAAAACAATTCATTATATTGAATAAAAATATAAGTTTTTTACTTAATATAGAAACAATGCATTCAATTAGACAAAAACAAACCAAATTATTCCTCTCTCAAATAAGAAATAAGATAAAATGTCAAAACAGAATTACTATTCTATTCCTGAAGAAACTTTTTTCTATTTTTATATCTCAAATTAATGATCCAACCATTCGAAATAACCCACCACCCTTGATAATTTGTTTTTAGTTCTTCTTTCATGCTAACAAATCTAGTTTAATCTCTTTACTTAAATAAATAAAAGGAAAATGATTTTTTGACTACTAAATTTTAACAACTTTCTCTTATAACTTTAGGTGTCATCTTCTAAGTGATTTTCCATTTTTTTCTTTTTCTCATTCTCAATATTCAAAAACCACATAGAAGATGACATATCATGTTGTAAGAAAAAGTTGTCAAAATTTAGTAGTCAAAATATCATTGTCTACCGGTAAACTAATTATTATACCGAAGAAGAATTGACTGAATTATGAATTTTAGGTTCACTTGTATAAAGTTTAAAGTTTAAGTATATATAATTATATAAAGGGTTAAATACGTTTTTAGTTTCAGAACTTTGATCCAAACTTAAAATTCATCCATGTTAACTACGATACATTTTTGTCCCTAAATTTTAAAAATAAATGAATATAGTCATTTTAATTCAATTACATTAATTATTTTTTGAGGTGTCAAACGCATTTTTTTGCAAATATTGAACCAGAAATATGTTAAATGATATAAACAACTTCAATACTAACATGAAACATGTTCTACACATAAAAAAGGTTAAAAGTACTATATTCATTCATTTTTAAAATTTAAAGACCAAAATGTATAAAAATTTCAAACATGGACAAATTCTAATTTTTTATCAAAGTTCAAAAAATAAAAAGATACTATCACTTATGTGACAGACAAACATATAATTAATTTATATTAGTATATAAAATCATATTAAATTCTTTAACATAACAAAAATTGCAAATAAAAACATAAAACCTAAACAGAATTATAAATTGAATATCACCATTCTCATTCTCATCCATGGACAAAGAAAAATACTTATAAAAGAATTACTATTTTAAGAACACTAGGTATGATTGAACACCAACATCTCACATTTTGCTCTCATCTTTATTACTACTCTTGCTGTTCAACAAAAGAAGATCATATATACAACAACTATATATAGTTCCAACAGATAGAAATAAGTACTCAATAACGTGTATTGATACAGGTACACATATCCCTATATATGTACGACTTGACCTTTTTAAGAGTGCCCTAATTTGTAGGTCATTGTTCACTGCCATAGAAGCCCAGCTATAATAATCCTTGCTTTATTGTTTATTTCATAAACAGACAAAGGAAAACTATATAAAGATGAATAGTTATTGATTTGAGATGGTATAAACTTCAAAACTGGAATGAAATATGAAGAAATCGATGGAATGGAATATGCTGACACCCTGTTGTTCTGGTTGGGAAATTGAAACCACAAAAACTGAATAATAATAATAGGTTATTGCATAGAAATAGGAACTCATGATAGTGAAGATATATGTGAAGGTCTGCGTTGAGTTTTCCATTCAAAGAGCAACAATCCCACATGACCTTTTCAGACCAAAAGTTGTGTGCATAGGAAATAGACAGCTTCATCATCTTTCCATGCTGTGCCTTATCTATCTTAGATTTGACTATTGTAAGAGAGAGAGAGTGCAATAAGCTTTGGTTATAATGGTGTAGATCAAGGACCACCAAGTTTTGGTTAATTAGTTTGCCTTTTTCTGCTTGTTTTTATATGCATGCATGACACTCTTTTCACCTTTCACCGTGTTGAGTCTAAGTTTCATATCGAGTATTAAAATACAAGTTTTGAATATAAAAAGACACATAAACTCATTGTCTTAAGGTTTTATGTTGAAGATAATATAATACTGACTCATGTCTCGTTGATATTGTATTTCTGAATAAGGAAAAAACCAGTGAGCTTGTTGAAGTTCAAGTTTCTTAGTAGCCCCCACCTTGATGATGTTCCAGCCTATTCTCTCTGCCTGTTTCTGGGTGCAACAAATGCTTTTAATAAGGGCCAGCCAAATTTGTAGTGTTTTATTTTGCTTCCTGATATCTGATGAAACTAAGATGGTTCAAACTCTGCCTCTGAAATTTTCTTCCTCAACTGATAATTGGTATAGCTTAGGATCATTAATGATCTATGATGTTGTTGTTGTTGGTGTATTGTTGTAGTAATATAGTTGTGGTTTGATCCTTTATGCACACAACATCATGTGAAAACATAATGACCCGTAGGCTCCTATAGCTAACATTATGCATACACCCCATTTCTTCTTCTTTCTCAAAAATCTTATTCGAGATGTAGTTGTTTTAATGCAGAACATGTGCATCTGTCTCGATTTCAAATTTTTATTGGTTTATGATCGTGTGGAGAACTAAGATCTTTTCCTAAATGTTTCATTTTAGATGATGATATAGAAACATCCCACTTTTCACTTAACATTAATCTAATACCAATGAAATAATATTTTTATTTTAAAATATAAAAAATTTGGAATGAAAAAATTCAAAAAGTAAATTATTATTTTCTATTACATATTATTAAGAAGTGACTTTTAAGTATAATTTAATTCTATAAAATCTAATCTATAAAATCTAATCGTAAAATAAGGTTTATATTCATAGAATAAATTTGTTTTATATCTGATTGATATGAGATTAAAGATTTAGTATATCATATTTTAAGATAATGAGATAACATTAAATTAATGTCTTTGTTTATAGATTACAATTATGTTTTAGTAAAACCAACAAGGATCAACTGTTTTATATATGAATTGTTTGATTGTAGTATTAAATTGTGTTTTTAACCAAGTTGAAAAAATAATTGAAGAAATCTAGGGGTCTATATGACAATATATGCATAAAAAAATTTAAGTTTAATTTTGAGTGGCATGAATAAATGTATAGCGAAGTAGTATTTTCCATCATAAGTAGGTTTATGAAAGGAGATAGATATTGCAGTGAATTAAATCACGACAGAAAATTATTGTGGACACTTTACCCGATTTAATGTTTGTCTGAAGAGGAACAAGTGGAATTTTTTTTTCATCTTTTAATTTAAATGGATTTGAGATGATGGAAATGCGGGGTGTGAGATTTTGATTTCTATCATGAGGTGAAAAAGAAGATAAAATCAACATTTGAAAATTTTCCCTGTTGGAAAAAGATTTTGATTTCTATCAGGTTAGGTTTTGTTTTTTAAAATTTTTTACATTTGTGATATATTATTTAATTTTCTCATTTTGATGTCAATATTTTTAAATTGAGACGAGAAGGAGAAAAATAATTGAACCTTAATTTATTAATAATTTAGTAAACACAATCCATTATGTTTTTCGCTTTACACTATTAACAATATTAACAAAATTAATTAATCAATCCAATAATTATGGATTTAAACACCATTTAAAATAGTTTAAATTTACTTTAAATTTTAAAAAGATATAAAAATTAAGACAAAAATTAAATATAATTAAAGTATCTAACGTGAAATCACGTTAGATAATTAATATTTTGATTTACTTTGATTTTAAACAAAATTCAATTTTCTTCTATTTAAAATTCAAATAAATTAATTAAATTTCAATGATTTATTTTGTTTTTTTAAATAATATTAATAAAATAAACTAAATTTATATAGAAGTATAAAATTACATATATTAAAACTTTAATTGTTTTTTAAATCTGTGTAAATTGATGAAAATTATTAAAATAAATTTAAATATTATTTGAAATTTTATAAATTAATTATTTTTAAATTTTAATTCATACTCACTCATAAATATAAATTTTATTATAACTTAATAATATTACTTAACTATTCTTTCTTCTACAACATCATCCAATTTTATTATAAACATTTCATCTTAACTCTCTTTCCTCCTATTTTCTCTTAAATCAATTAAAATCATTTTTTTATTTTTTTTACTTTCACCTCCGATCCAAAAACATCACAATGGATGATCTTTTTAAAGAAGAAAAACATTATGAGAGAATGAAAAGTTGAGATTCATTGTCTGAGAAGGTTGAGACACTCATAACACAGATGACCTAAATAAGCATGTCATCATCATTCATGTGTTCATTAACATTATTCAAAGCATTGACACATGGAATATTAAATAGGGAAACAAAAGGTGAATCAATTTTGAAGTCATAAAATACTTTCTCCAACTTACATATGCCAATCATATCTTCCTTTGACACATATATATCCTTTATCATCACAAAGAAAGTACACAAATTATGATTTCACAACAAACCACCAATGTCAATGCCAAAGTTAATTATGTCTCCTGCTAATCCTTATTATTACATATTCTCATGTAATAACAACATAAAATTCACCCCAACTTGATATACACTAAAAACTATTGAATCATAATTTTGGTTAAATTAGTGTATTTGTTGGTTAACTTAGTATTTGAAATTACATATGTCAATCGTAACACATCCAAATATTATATAACCATTAAAAAAAATCTTCTTAAACTCTCATAACCATTATGTGACATAGTTATCATGGAAATACATGACATCTTAAACTTTTTTCATAACAACAATTATTTAGATAGTATAATATTTTAGTTAAATTAATATAATTATAGATTTATATTTAAATAAATAGATATGAAGCTGGTATATGCAATTTTACGCTGTATTCTAATGGGAGGATTTACTGTTTATGTGAGATGGAAATAGAGGATTAATATGTGATCACTTTGTTCTTTTGGGATGATAAAAGGTCACGTTGGCGATGATAGGAAGATTCATTCCAAATGCAATACCTTGTGCAGGATGAGATTAGAGTGTGATACATTTCAATTTACTAAATTATTCTCTTATATTTTAGTTTTTTTCACATGATTTATTCATTTTTCCTAATTATGAAAACAACATAATAAAAATTAATAACACAAATAAAAAATTATTATGGTGATAATAAAAATTTATTACTTCTAAAATTATTATTAAAAATAAAATAAAATACTCATATAAATAAATTATTTCCTACCTTACATATTAAATTTATTTTCAAACTAAATATATTGTATTATTTATTTTTTATAAATAATTTTTTTTATAATTTCAATAAATCAATAAAATTTATAAAAATAATTCTAAATACTTCATATATCATTTTATATTACTTTTAACAATAAAAATATTTTGATAATCTAATTTTTTTATTTATTAAATTTTTATAATATATCAAATTAGTCTATACAATCACAAATTTCACTTTTTAAATAACTCTAAAATCATTTCTAACCTTTTAAAAGGAACAAAACCAATCTCATTTTCTGATCCTTCCGATCTGATCTCTTTCTCTGGTATCATTCTTCCAAAAAAAAAAACCAGTCTTAATGATGTATATGGATTAACACTCTTATTATAAAGACATTTCAGTGACAGTGGGAACAAACTTTTCTCTCTGTAACTTTTTAACGTTGGATTTTTGTTAAACATTGAAGTAAAAAGTGTTAGAAAGGTGAGAGAAATGACATGCATATAGAAGAATGTTAAACCTAACGTGCGCGTGTGGCACACACATTGAATGCATCACAAGGCAGTGTTGAAGAAGAAGATGACAAGAGTTAATGCTTCATCATATCTTAACTGTGTTTTCTTCTTTCTCAATGCCAACACATTTTGGGGACTTGTAGAGCAACTTTTACTGTTTTATTAACTTTAAAAATATTATTTTATTTTCGAATTGAAATTTTCTTTTAGAAATTAAGATTTGAAATATAATGTTTAGGATATTATTCTTAATATTTAGAGACTAAAATTATATTTTTCTTTCTTTGGTCTTTTGGGGGAATAGGTTTCTTAAAATTCATGGAATTAAAATTACAAACATTCCAAATTTTTACTAAAAACATAATCAACCAATTATAAAATTATTTTTGTTTCTTTACTTTGTAAGTAGGGAAATTATTAATGGAAGTTTATGATCAGGCTATTAATTTATTCTCAATAAATAATGTAGTTATCTATTCAAATTTATAGTGTAAATTATAGAATTAAGATAAGATTCCAGTAATTTTAACTTTAAACTTTGTTTGTGAATAGTAATTGTTACCGATATTATTAACAAAAATTAAAATAAATGTGAAAAATAATACATATACTTTTTTAGGTTACTTAATAAACTATTTTAGTAATTAATTTAAATCAGAACGAGAATAAATGAGTATAAATAAAAAATATATATATATATATATATATATATATATATTTAAATTGAAAAAATTGAAGTATTACTTATATTATATTTATCCCGTATTCGATTAATGGAGCTCCTCAGATAAAACGGAAATGAGTTTAGATGGACGTAGTATTCATTTTAACCTAGATTTTTTTGTAAATAATTAGATAAGTGTGAAAACTAAAATAAAAATAAATAAATTATTTTAAAAAAATGGTAAAGAAACAATAATATATCCTCTTCAATGTATTATTATATGTGCTCCCTCCACAGCAATAGTTTATTTCTAAAGAAAATCTTCATGTGATGATTTACTCTAAGTATTAAACATCAAACAAACATATTAAATATTTTGATAAGTGATCCAACACTTTTTTTCACTTCAAAAAATATTTTTTTTATAAAAAAAATAGGATATAAAAGCTTAACAATATAAGAATTGCTTTATGAAGACTCGATGTTCTTATAAATCCACGTCTTCATTAATCTTTTATAAGATAAATCACATCACACTTATATCTCTTTATAATTTTAAAAAAAATATGTATCTCCCAAATTTTTGTTAATGAAATAACACTTACAGTCTTATTATTTAAATTTTAAAAGTATTTATCTCTCAAATTTATTAATAAATCTTTAATTTAATAAAATAATTTTTGTTAATAAAATAATACCTTTATTATTATTATTATTATTATTATTATTATTATTTTGCAAAGGATGTAAAGAAAAAACAAAAATAGGAAGCTCATATTAGATGCTCCCAACAGGGCTCTGCATTGTTGCAGAGCTTTGAATTTCTGCAACAAAAACCAGTTGCAGATGCACTTCTCTGCAGTATTAATTATGTTATATGAATTTAGATGAAAAGGGTAGAAATTTTTGCTCAATAATTTGCCTTCCCTTTTTGTTTTTATACATATCTCATGGCCCTGTGTTTCCCAATCTTCAACCACCTTCAACTTCCTTCTGCACCCAACTTTTTTTTGGGATCATGTTTCCCAGATACTCTTTATAATTAATTCACTTCAATCACTTCACAGATTTTGTTGTTATGTGCACTTCGTTGTGAACAAGTTCAGCAATGTTCTTGGCCATTATTACAGTTTAGAACAATATCAGATCATGAAACCTTTACCTGAAAGCTGAAGGGTTCTTGTTTCATGAGTTGGGACACGTGCACTACCAAATCATGATTTTAGTTGGTGTTGGACATCAAATTAAAATCAATTTCAACCATGATTTCGCTTTCTTAATTTTTGTATATTTCAGTCTGCATGTATCAGCATAGTAGTAATATAACACAAATGAAACATGATGGGTTTATTCGGAAAATATTATATGATCTGAGTTGAGTTTATATGAGGAATTGAAATCACTTTTTAACTGAAATATAATGAAATGTAAATTATTTCCAATGGTGTATACTTAACAATGTTATAATTTACCAAATCAAAGCAATTAACTACCTATGTTTCATTCATGGCCTATTCCATTTGACAACGGGTGGTAAAACATATTGTGCTTATATAGTACTTAAATTCCCAGTAATGAAATCAAAGAGCACCAGTGGTCTAGTGGTAGAATAGTACCCTGCCACGGTACAGACCCGGGTTCGATTCCCGGCTGGTGCACATTTATGAGAGCTGTGATGATCAAAGCATTTGATTGAAGAGTCCGTCAGTGTTCATCTCAAAAACATAGATGAAACAAATGCACCCTCTGAGCTCTCTTTTTTTCTGTGTGGAAACGACGATTAATATCATGTAAAATATGTAGGACTATAATTTATACAACTAAACGAAAATGTGAGTTTTTTTTTATTATTTACTTGATAGATGTAAGATATACATATTTTATATATGGTTTGAGGCTAAGTTAACTTAATTCATCGTTTTAGGTTCAAAAAATTTAAAACTTATGGGTTTTAAGTTAATAATTTTTTACCTATTTGAATTTAATATTTAAATTCTTAAATTGTAATAATGTATTTTTATTTTTTAAAATATATTAACCATTTTTAAAATGTTTTTTTATCTGAATTCAAAATAACGATTTTGGAAAAATCTTCTATATCTAATGTATAGCTAGCTTGTTATCTCTTTATGGGCTTGGTTTTAGTTTGGTCTCTAGTCAATTTTGTTATTCTTTAATAATATTTTCATGTAATGGTAAATTATAGATATTTTTTAGGGTTTCTTGTGAGAGCTGTGATGATGAGTTTCTGTCCAACTGAGGGGTCAGTTGTTAGTGATCGTTCACATTTCTTCTCCTTTTTATAGATACAGAACAATTCAAACAATATTTCCAAAGATGAGAATAAATAATTATGGAATGTTATTGGGTTTGAACTAACCCTTTGTTTTCTACGTGACTTTAGAATTAAGTCTATGTAAAATTAGTTCAATAGTTTACTTGCGTTAAAAAAGAATATTGAAAAGTGAAAAGATAATTTTGTAGAGAAAGTCATCATCGCTAAAATTAGGGTGAAAAAATGTATCTGAGTTCCTTAGATTTATTCCGAAGTTCTTAATTTAACGAACGAAAAATATATTTTATAATTACATTTTTCCTCTACAGCTTTAATTACTTTTTCTCCACATCTCCCATTTGAGACAAATGTTATATATTTACAAATTGATGTATCTTTCTTTCGGGTAAAATCTGATTTCTATGTCTTTTATTAAAAAAATAATTGTAACTTCTTATTTGGATTAACAACTTCTGAAGTTTTAAACTTATACGACGAACAAAAATAAATAAATTTATAGAAAAAGATGATTTTACTGTACAAGTCATTATTGAGAGGATTGTACATAATATTTATAATTATTAATATATCTTTTTGAATAATAAATATAGGAAATTAAAAATTATCTTTATATAAATTTTCAATTATTTATCCGTAAATTACCATTTAACAAAAGCATTAAATGAGAAAGAAAAATAATTTATTAAGATGAACATTAAAATAAACTTTTGCTTGAATGTGGTGAAATGTCTAAACATAAAGATTAAATATATGCTATGAAACTTAAACTAAAACAAGTGAAACTAAATTAAAAGCAAAAGACATGCAATTATATTTGAAGAACAAAATAAAATAAAATTAGACTGGTGAGAAGACATATATAGCAAGTGCACTTTCAATGAAGAAGAAAATAAGATAGAATTAGAATGGTGAAAAGACATACGTTACAACTGCACTTTCAATGAAGAGCAAAATAAGACAAAACTATAGTTATGATTTATTTTGTTTTGTCTATTTTCCAAATGATGAAATAAAAGATTTGTTTCATGACATTACAAATATTCAAATAATATGATGACATTTTTAATCAACTTCAGTCCAATTCATTCCTCTATATTATGTTCTGATCCACTCTGATCCATTTTCTATCATCAAACATTGAGTACAATTTTCATAAGAAAAAACAATGACTAAAGCTTGAAGAGCACAGCCTCTACTGGGAATCTTAGAAAAAATGTAGTTGTAGTTGGAAACAAAATCAGGGAAGAAGTCTTCATAGACATGGGAATTAGGGGTGAGTTAGATAGCTAATTAGATCAGTGATGGATGTTTTCAATAAATAAACAATGATAAATAAAAGTACTGAATTACAAGTTATCCTTATGGTTATAGAGAAAATATAACACTAGCTTGTGCTTTCCATATAAAACTGCACAAAATCCTCACATCTTTTTTCATTTTCTCAGATCCTAACCTTACTCTCTCTTTATATAAACACTGAACAGGAAAGGAAACTGCATCCTTTTGATGCACAGATAAGATAGCCTTAAAAACCGCATCCACCGAAACGGTGAGAAGGAAATTTTACCTAAATGACGCAGCTATGTTAGTTGGATGAACATTAGAGCTTCCACAAAGTCTTGGTTGCAACTAGAATGTTCTCCCTGCCGTGTGATTCGGGTTCTTTATTATATATAGTGGGCTCCCACCTCACTGCACGTGCAACACGAGCTACTCTTTCAATTACTTCAGGGGTATCCCTCACCACCAAAGTTCCTTCTGGGCGTAAAATTCGATCCAATTCCACTATCAAATCAACAAGGTTACATCTGCAATGAATTCATGAAGCAGTCAGGGTGAGTTTATAACTTATGTGAATAGTTTCTCTGCAAGGATGATACAGTATGACAAATACTCTCACTTTGTGTTTGCTAGCATCTGAAACTTAATAGAAGAAAATTGGAAATCTAGGCAACTTAGAACTACATTTGACTTTAATCTTTTGTTTATTAAGTAGTAAAACCATGACCGTAAGAACATGCATACTTTACTTTGGTACAAAACTAAGATGAAACTAACGAGCTACAAGTCACTTAATGTAGCAGCAAGTTTTTGCTAACGTTTTACCCAATTGTTCGTGTTAACAAATATTTGAAAACAACGATTGAAATTTAAAATTAATAAACGAAAATTCCATCACATTATCAGGACCCCAAATAGTCCCATGACGAGTATGGAAAATGCAGAAGAAGCCGGGACTGTGACTTTGAATGAGCACTTCAGAATGAAAATACCTGTTTTTGGCAGAGGCAGGATCCTTTATAAGTGATTCAATGCTTGTTGCATGGATCAGATCATAGGTGCGAGGATATGTTGAGAAAGGTTCACACCTGGGAGCATTAATCAAACAACTCAAATTTCAAATATTTGTACATTCTAAACGCTAATGCACGTTCAAAGGCTCTACCTAAAAGAAGGATCCTAATTAACAATCTAAAACAAGAGGTGAGTTACTTCAGTTTTCATTTTTATAATAAAAACTAGAAAATTATCACTACTTTTTTAAAGAGCATAGAAAAGCACAAGATAAAATATAGAAGTAGTAAGCGCCAGGAAAAGAAAAAGCCACTAAACAAGTCAAACTTCAGAACAGGAATCAACTTGTAAGCAAAATAATTACAGAAACAGAAGTCGAATTAAATAGTCTACAGTGTAACGGTAAGAAAAATCTTTATCATCAAGTACAATGATATTTCCCACACTAGAGTAACTTTTAAGTCATATTAACACTTGTGAAGTATATAAGGTAAGGTAAACCATTGACTAACAAAAGTGAAATGATAAAACAAAAAGGCCTTTTAAGAGAAACACATGAAAAATATGCAGCATAAAACTTACCAATCATGATAGACTCCAATAAGGCCTCTATCAAAGATTGCATCAAGAGTGGGTGGCTTGTGAGATGGAACAACATTCATTACCCACACAGGATCAGAATTCAGTGCTGCCGCAAATCCCCCAAAAAATGCATTCATGTCCATAACATTGCGTATAGCTGGAGTCCCCAACTTTATTTTTAGAGAATTCTTATAGAATGCAACTCTTCTTACCCATCGCTTAGTGTCAGCCTCATATACATCAGCACCATTTTTTAGGATCGTGGACCTTACTGGAGGAGCAGTGAGCCTTTCTGGCCATTTGGAAATTGTACCAACAATACCTTTGACAGAAGACATCCTAGTGACACATTTTTTCAATTTGAAGTACCTGCAAAATAAATCATCTTAATTGCGGAATCTCAATTAAACACTATGAGAAGTCCATACACAAATAACAACAGCATTCTCCCAAGTGCCATTACACCATGTCCGTATGAAACAAATGCGTAGCAAGCACAAACAATGGATGTTAACACATTATCAATGTCAACCAATGTGAAGCAAAGACAGTTGGAGGAAAAATTAACTAGCAATAACCTACTGGAAATTACCATGCGATATTTGGGTCATCTGAATCATCACACATGCCTAGACCAAATTCATTTTGGTTGGGGAGACACGTGTCCATTGCTGGCTTTTTCCAGATCACAGTGTTACCATCTACAGCAATCAGTTCATAACACAAAGCTCTTGCCACAGCCTGAAGATCTGACCATTCTTTATCTTGCTTAGGCCACTGAACAGGGGGACCAGAAATGACTAAATATCCACCAGGGCGAAGTAATCTGTCCACTTCAATGAAATAAGTTGCATCTGCAAGGCAAGGTTTCTGCATTAGGCTAGTGATGCCTATTTAGAAGATTGCAAGATCTGCAAAGGTCAGCTTCGATAATGAACTTACTGTAGGCTGTAAAAGGGATTAAACACCGAGAACAATGGACTAAGTCAAAGCCAAATGCAGGAAATGGTAGTCTGCGAGTACCAAGCATGGCAACAAAAGCCGGTATTCCTCTTTCAAGTGCAAATTGTATCTGTGATTTGTGTGAATCTCTTGGAGCAAAAGACATGGTTAATATGTTTTGAGCTAGTAAATATCCTCCAAAACTGGCAACCTGTAAACATGAGAAAAAATTTTCATGCTAAATAACAACAAATTTTAGTAATAAAAGGTCTCAAGGAAACAGTAAAATAGATCCTACCCCACATCCCATATCAAGAGCAGTCCTCAGAACACCACCATTCATTGGAATGTATTGACCAAGTTTTTCAATATACTGCTCTGCTCCATCTGGAAACATTGTGCCACCTCCAGGAAATATAAAGTACGGACCTTCAATCTTCATCCATCCCTGGTGACCTTTCCTGTCAGCAATCTTGTTGTATGGCATGTTGCTATACCATATCTACAGAGATCGCATGAGTGCTTTCAGAAAGGTGGATCACTGATGACAAATATCGAAAACATTTTTCTGAAACACATAATTGCCTATGTCTTGGACGCAGACAGTTTTTTTTATATCGTAGGTTGCTCCAAAACTTGGCTTCCAAATAATTTTACCAGCATTAAAATTATTATTTATTTTTAAAAAGTCTCTGCTCAAACACCAAAAAATTTACTAAATGCTAACAGTTAAACGAAACCAATCACATGCCTGAAAACACTAAAAAGAAACTCCTATCTTCCAAACGTGAAAATTATTCAGTTGTCAAACACTAACATAATAGCTCCCTTAGTAGAACTAGTGCAAAGCACCATAAGTGAAAAAAGTGTCCTTCTATTGACTGCCCTAAAATAATAGGAACATTTTATTAGAAATTTCCTGCGGTTTTATTCCACATTCTACTCAAAATATAGAGCTCTAATTGCAATGTACTTATTATAATGCACAGCTTTTTACTTTTATACTACCATTCTCGTAAGATTGTTAACTTTTTGTATTATCCATTCTATAAGTTTTTTTATGCTCACAACAGCTCTCAGTCAGGAGTTAAAGACTAAAGCTATGTTTGGATAAAAGTTAGAAACACGCTTTTTGAAATCAATGCACATTCCCCAATTCCCAGATACAAAATGAAGAAGAAAAAGATTATAGCTTCAAGAGCGAAAATACTTTAGAACTCTAAATATTTACATCCAAACATACACTAATATGTTATGTTAGAGAAATTCATTTAAGAAATTTCTCTAAACGAGCATCTTTTTTTCCATACACACAATCTTAGGGATAAATACTCCACATATTTAACTATGCCAATTATATCACCTCATATAGGTCAGACATCTAGAGTAGTTTCTAATTAGTTAACAATGTAAAAATCTCAGTCTAATAATGGCTATATACTGACACTTACAGCAGTTTTGCACTAACATTCAATAAGAATTCACCTCTATGGTAATTATTATAAAAATCAACAAACTTCCTGATATGACGGCATAACACTGTAAAACTATTTTAAACTTTATATAACCTATTTTCTCAAGCATTTAACACACTTGTAATTAACGAATTAAACATCATTCACCAACTTTGTATCACTTTCTCACGATTAAGAACACTGCACATACCTTATGCAAGCTCTCCGGCCACTGCACCGACACCTTGTACCCGGGGGGCGGCGGGACGAGGCAGAGTGGCGTGTTCTCCAGCGGCGGGCAGTGCCTCTCTCGGTAGTAATTCATCTCCCTGCTCAGCTGGCTGTTCAGCCTCGGATCCTCGCACGGCATGTGGTCGGCGGTGTCGGCGGGGCAGGCCTCGATCACGAGCGGCTGCCCAGCCTCAATGGCCGCCGACACGCGGAGGCGCTGAAGCGGATCGGAGGTGGAGAGGTGCAGCGTCTGGCGGCCTGAGGAGGCGAGCGAGTCCCCCAGGGACGTGAAGACGAGGACGAAGAAGAGGAAGACAAGGCCGAAGAACGCCGCGGTGACGACGTCCAGCACGCGCCACTGGCGAGGGCCACCCACGCGCTTTGAGGCAGGGAGGTTCACGTGACCCATCGGAAACCGTATTGGATGGGATCAAAACAGCATTGGGGTATGGCGTTTTGGAGCTGGGCGCGTTGATGAATGCAAGTGGGAATGAATGAAAGTGAAGAAGGGTTTATTGGAAGATGAAGAGTGTGAATGCTTTATTGTTTTGCATGTGTTGAGATGAGTGAAACTCCTACATCACTCTTTCACCGGTCGGCAATGTGGGATATAGATCTCATTGCAACACCACATCTTCCATACACTCCACACACACTGTATTATTAATTAAGCTTGTAAAATTTTAAAACACTTTTAAATTCTAGGTTTTAAACTATAAATAAAATTTTAAAACTTATTTTAGTTCCTCGTATATTATATTTCAATATTCATTTATTAAATTTAAGGAATTAGAAACTAAAATTTAGTTTGAGAAATAAATTCAGAGATAGTCTAAATTTTAAGGATTAAAAGGTAATTAAACTGTAATTTTATTTTCATAACTATAATTTAAATTATTATAGAAATTTACTTTTACATCATGACTTACTATTATTTTTAAATTTAAACAAATGAATACATGAACTCAATTGATATTACTGACAAATATTTATTGGTAGCTGACTCTTAGAGTGAAATGTAAAATGTATATTCTACAGGGAAGAGAAAGAATATTAAGAAATTAATTGAGAGTATGTACCGTAAATGAATAGGTGGAACAGATAAATAAAGCAAATAAATATAAAATAGGTGTAATGAAATAGAAAGAGACTTCAAGCTTAAGTAAGTGCAAGTTGGAATCTGGAACAGCATGTGCTTCAGAACTGCCACAAAAATAGTGCAAGATATGTCCGCCATTTTCTCAAATAAAAATTTAACATCATCTTAAAACGAATTGAGGGTAAAACGAAGTTCATAAATCATTTAGAATTTGGGTTTTTGTGTTATGTTTTTTATTTCCCACCTTGATTTTATGTTTGGAATTAGAAACAAAATTCATCGTAGAATATGTGGTTATGAGTATAATTAATAGTAATTTATAGTTTTATATAAGTTTTTAAAGTTCAAACGAAATCATTTAAATACTTACGCTCATATAAAAGTACACCATCAATATAATAAATTACAAAGAATCCATATTTTTTTGAATTTTTAATTAAAGTTAGAATGTCTTTTTTTGGTGGATACAGGTAATATGGTAAACCCCTTGTAGCCTTGCTGACAAAATTACGTGCATATAAAAAAGTCCATGTTCATTTAATATCTGTCAGATGATTTTATCCACATGTCTGTAATTGATGTACAATGTGAAAGTGGAGTTGAGAAACGCAATAGTAATTTAGAATTGAGAGATATCAAACAGTTTAGATTTAAAGTTTAAGCGTGGCTCAGCTATTCACAGTAAATGTCAAAGTTGGAAATTTATACTACTAGAAGTGCATAAAATTATATCCTTAAATTGTCCTTTCAATTCTGGAAACTATACGCATATTACATAGGACAAACGAACATTAATGGTGTACAAAATTGTAGTCACTAAAACATTTCACCGTCAAAGCTTGGCTGTGTAACCATACCATTTTAGTATATTAGTGAAAAGTAAACTTTTAATTAAAGGATTAAAATTTCCCTTTTATAAAAGGATATTTATTACTCACGAAAAAATATACAAAGTTCCTTGGTATAAACGGTTAATTTTGCTTTCTTTTATGTAGTACGATAACTTTACTTTTCAGCATTTGATCATATAAATAACACAGCCTAATATTAAACTCAATTATTAGTAAAGATAATATACCCCTAGTACGTAACAAAAAAATGTACAAGCACTTGTTTGCATCATGCAACAAAACATGAAATGAGACACTTGAACCAAATCAATCAGATTTCACCATCTATAGTATAAAGTCCCATGGTAATTGGTTCCTTTAATTTCCATAAAACCATTAAAATAAGTAAAATTCGTCATAATACTACTACTAAGATTAAGAATCATCAAACAATTAAAACTTAAAGCAGATAAACCCAATCAGCCAACCCCCCTCCAACAGTTTTTTGATAGGTAAGAAAAGGGTTACTTGGTTGGAAACTTCAATGCCAAATAGGCTAGTTAAAGGAGTTGAAATAACAGGTCATGAGAATGATTTTTAGACCATCAAGACTCTGTCTTACGCAACGGAGTTACCGAAAAAGAGATGCGGGTTAAAACCAGAAAATGAATATCTTGTGACAAAATAATCGAAATTATGAAAGAGTATATACAAAAAGAAAGCATAATATGCCGTTCCGTTAAATGTTTGCACAAACGTACGTTTTGCAACGTTGATTGAATCCAGCATGAGGTAAGGCAATCTTACCTTCACTCTAGAAACTTGCTCCATCACAGTTGACCAATACCTGTGCCCGGTGATATGTATAAAACCACAACTTCATTCCATTATCGGTGGTTCATAATTAAAGTTTCCTTAATGCTCTAAGATTGTAATCATGCTTGATAAGATTTGATCTCAGTAACATGGAACGAACATCACGATCAAATTCTCTTCCAGTTTCTAGAACCCTTTGGAAGGTGGCATTCCTTTGATCCGCATGCCGTGCATACAAAATTTTGTTGTGTGAATCAATTCGAGCCTGCAAAAGGTTCCACCAATAATACTGTTTAAATCTTGTTTAGACTGTTTGATTGTAACGGTACAAAAAGAAAATTGTAACCCCCAATCACTAGGCCGACCCTAGTGGGCTAAAGGTATAAAAAATAGAATCATCTCCAAAGTTATTTGGCCACAGACATATTGAAAAAGGAGAAGTATGCAGATATGTTGATTTTTTTCATTATAAACTCAACCTAATCGAGGCAAATTAAGTCAACCAGACCTGTATCTGATTATCAGTAATCAATGCTTCTAGCTCTTTCTCAAGTCCAGCAACAGTTGTCTTGAATGCATTAGCCATCATGTTCAAATCAACAGACACAAATGGGTGTGTGTACTGGATAAGGGCTTTGTGACGAATTTGATCATAAAGTGTCTCAACATGGTCATGCAAATGTATATCAAGTAATAGGTTTGCTTTGAGGTTCCCAAGGTATTCCAGACATGAAGCATAGTGGCTGTTAAAAGGAAGCAAAGAGATCGAAATAAATATATTCTCCCCATAAAACCACAGAAAAGATATTTAAGGACAGTAAGTAAGCCACTGCAAGGAAACAATTTGAGCAAGATATACATATTTGAATATACATAAATATTTTAATGTAAAACAATTAAGAGTAAAATAAATATTGAAATATGTAACCATGTAACAAGCCCTTTGTCGGATTTCATCAATTCAACAATATTAAAAATGAGAATTTAATTTGTATGCACAGCACTCAGACATTAATCACATTGTTATGTATCATAACTTCATTGACTTATCTCATGGTTGAGACGATTTCTAAGTAGTTGACAGTTCAAATTTTATTACATCAACACATGAAAATTGAATTCTTAAAATACAATGTCTTAATTTGCAGAACACAACTCAAAAGGACTTGAACTATAACCAACCACTTATTAAGCCAAAAGAAAAGGTTTAATTGTATCAATAATCAATAATCAATATAACACACATAGTTAACCTCGCAGCAATCGATTACCGTCTAACTGTCTAAGAAATTGATGTCATACTCTCCACGCAAACCTTCCAATCCAACTTTTTAAAAATCCGATATTTTTTTCAGACAGCTTAGCACCACAAATGAAGAACTTCATGTATTTTCGTAATTTAATTCGAATTAAGTTAACCAAAAAAATAAAAAGTGATGCCTAGTGACTAGTTCCAACTTCGTGACATAATAGAACGACAATAAATGAGAAGACCAACTTACCTCGAGTAAAAATCATTTATCAGTTCCCTTACTTCGGGTACTAGCTCTAAGAAATTGCGGAAGTTGGAATTGTCTATAACTTTGCTCTGCCAAGCATTGAACAATTAAATAAATAAAGATGACATCATCAATGTCTCTGGGAAGTCATTGATAAGAAGAAACATCATAATAATATATTGGAGTACTTGCCTTTAACTCTGCCCTATCAAATGTAGCAAGTGCACAAAGTCCTCCATATGTTGCAACATCTTGAGGTGCGATTACATCATTATAGTGACTTCCCAGTTCAGGTCCTGTTTCTAGAAACTGCATTAATAAATGAAAATGAGGTTCACAGAGTTATAAGCAATTATGTTAATATGTTATCACACATCAAAAATAATAAATGAATAGTTGAATCCCTAAATCCAAGTCAGGGATTTCATAGATCATGACCTTTCGGGCAGCAAGTTTGTACTTTTTGGCCTCTAGATTAGCCAATCCAGCAGCACATCGTAGCTTTGCAACAATTATTGAGTCATGGACATCCAGTGCCTGTTCTGCCTTGCTAACATAGCTTGTAACATGAGGAAATTGACCCATCTCTATGCTGACAAGAATTGCACTCATACACATGTGAATAATGTGCTTTGATGTGGTGCAATAATCCCGAGTTCGGACATAACTTTTAAAAGCTTCCCCCAATTGACCATGAGCATAATAAAAGTCTCCAAAATCATTGTATCCCATTCTAATGCTTTCTTTAATCAAGTTTGTCTGCAAAATTGAAATTCAAGATGAACAAATTGACAGGATAAGAAAGCAATGGCAGTTTATGAAAAAGCGGGTCTAATCAAAACACCATACAAGGGAATGTCATCACAAGTGAACATAATCACAAAACCTATCTAATATCCACTTAGCTTCAAATTTTTATTCATTTATACCTTTGTTTGGGAAGAGTCCAACTAGATTCTTTACCATGTCAATTGTAGGGACACAAAACACATTTACGTGACAAACATAAGGTGAAGCTCCACTGGGAAACTACTTCAGGATCCACAACCATGTCAAACAGAAATGAAGCAACAATTTGTTTCAACATAATGTACATTATATTCATTGATACACTGGTGTTGCTTCTTCAATTTCTGTCTTAGAATGTAAAAATGTACCATTTAGTCACTCAAAAAGCAATCCAAACACATTATAATTTTTAAATCTTGCATGTTGAACACATCTGAACCAAGCCCAAACACAACCACCAATTACAAGATACTTCAGAGTTTGCTATCCAGTACCATACAACTGCTCACAACAACCGTCCACCAAGAACCGTAAACAAAACTATTTGCCCATAAAAACACACAACTCTTCAATGCTCATTGCTCATAAATAAGCACCAGAGTACAAATAAAGCTTGAAAGCAAAGCAATACATACTAATCACCAGACAAAAGCTAATCAGTGAATGTGTACAAAACACAATAGTTGGCGGCAGAAGACCACCATAAACAAATGTTATAATAAAACTCAAACTCTCAGCCAACGGCCAACAGAAGAGCTTGAAAGAAACAAGGCAATTCATAAAAAATAGATAAAAAAAGTAACTATTCAGTCTCCACTACAAGGTTTAAAAAAAAACAGTTTAAGACCACGTTTTAGTGATCAGAACATCAAGGTTTGTTCGCGTAAATGCACTATACCAACAATAGCCACGAAACCTTAGCTTGCAATTGCAGCCAAGGTCGCATAATTTTCCCGTATAATTTTAAACCATAGCATTCACAGACAATAATTAGCATCAACTACACGTGCGGTTAAAACATCCTACGATCAAAATCTAAAAACAAGTTTAGTGACACACCTAAATTCTAAAAATTAATAGCCTAGATTCAAATAAGCTGAAAATAATTATGAGATTATATTTTAAAATAAATTAGTAAATCAACCAAAGATAGGAGAACAGAAGTAAAAAATCAAAAACGGACCCGATACGCATTGAGTTCATTCTCCAGTTTCTCCTTCTTCTGCTCCGCTCTCCGATCCACGGCTTCACACCACGCTGTGTCCATGCCATAACTCGCTCCCAACCTTCCATCGATCTTCTGCACGACCTCCCTGAACAGCTGCGTGTTCTCGCCCTTCTTAATCTCGTCGTAGGCCATGCGCAGCGCCTCGAGCTGCGTCGTAGCGTTGTTCATCTTGTCGGCGATGAAGATGAGCCGCATGATCTTCGTACGCCCCGAGTACAGCGCCGCGTACGCCTCGACATCGAGCTGGTCGCCGCTCATGATCGCGCGACGGCTCCGCTTGTCTCCATCGTCGGCCCCGCCGTTGGCATAGAATTCGTCGATCATCGGACCAGAGGTCTCGTCGTCGCCGTCCATTTCGGTCGGAGCTAGGGTTAGAGTTAGGGTTTTCGGGAACAGGGGTTTGTTTCGGTGCGGGGGGGTTCACGGGGTAAGGGTGGGTCGCGCAGGAGTGGTTTCTACTTCCTTTGTGTCACTATCTATGTATGCACGGAGATTGCTAAGTAACGCTTTCCGTGCTCTTGTTCTACTTCTTAGTACTGTCAATGCAACACGGCGTCGTTTCCTGCATTTTCGGTGACATTGTAGTCAGAATAGCCGAGTATTTTTCTAAATAAAGTTGAAACTAATTTCTCCTTTGTTCCGGATTATAAAAATCTATGAGCAAATATGATTTTTTGGGTTTTTAAAATCAAACAACTTTATTCCAGCATAATATATCATCTAACTAATTAAAAAATATTAATATACTTTTTAACAATTATTGTTTAGGGTGTCAATAGGTACATTGTCATCTAAGATATGGAAGAGAAATGTGGTAAGATAAGAATAACGGTAAGAATAAGGAAAAATGTTTTTTTTTTATTTATATATATTTTTTTTATTTGTTGTATGGAATAATGTCATGATAATAGAAAATATATAAATAGAGAGAACAAATGGAAATAAATGGATGACAAATTGGGAATAATTTTCAAAATATTATGAGAATATTGCGAATAGAAATAAAAAGCAAAAACAGTATTGAATGTAACTATTTGAGTTACTGCTTTTATATTTATTTACTTTATTTGTTCTTGTTTTATCCTTAATAGAAAAAAAATTATCATTTACATTTTTGCAAATTCTTCATCTTCATTTTTTTTTTGTCCTTTTTCCTTTTATCCAATATTCTATTTATACAAAAAAAAAATACCAAAAGTATAAATATTGAAAAGAAATGTTTGAATTGTTGATTGAGATCATATTAAAAGATTATTCAGTAATATGGAAATATTTAAAATTTTGGTGAATTATTTGTTAATTTCATTTTTTTACGGTGAGTGCATCAATACTCAAATACTTTAAATTATATTCAAAATTGCATAAGGTTGCTAGTCTACTTTAAATGAATCTATATTAGATAGATTGTATTTATCAAGAGACATTGTAAAAACATCAAATCCAAATACTTGAAAAACATTTATCAAAGTATAATTAGTGTAAGGGTCTAGAAATTGGTATATTAGAATGGATAATATGTTTAAAAATAACGAGACTTGATTATTTGAATATTAAAAAGTTAAAATATATATAGAAGTTTTATAAACGAATTTCATTATTTAAAAACATATCATCTTACCATTTACATTTTTGCAAATCCTTCATCTTCATTCTTCTTTTTTTGTCTTTTTTCCTTTTATCCAATATCTTACTTGTATGAAAAAAAAAATAAAAAATATAAATGTTGGAAAGAAATGTTCAAATTGTTGATTGAGATCCATATTAAGAGATGATTCAGTAATATGGAGATATTTGGAATTTTGGTGAATTATTTGTTAATTTCATTTTTATAGTGAGTGTATATACACTCAAATACTTTAAATTATATTTAAAATTGCATAATGTTGCTAGTCTACTTTAAACGAATCAACGCCATGTAGATTGTATTCATTGAGAGACATTGTAAAAGCATCGGATCCAAATACTTGAAAAACATTTATTAAAGTATAATTAGTATAAGGGTCTAGAAATTTGTATATTAGAATTGATAATATGTTTAAAAATAACGAGACTGAATTATTTTAATATTAAAAGTTAAAGTATACGTAGAAGTTTTATAAACGAGTTTCATTATTTAAAAACACACAATCTTTCTAAAAACTATTTTTCTAGAGTTTTCTCGCTTCTCTCTAGGTTTTCTCGCCCATAGTTCATATGTTTGAATATTGGAAACCACCAGGGTGATCCTCGCAACGAATTTTTCAGTTCTAACCGATTAATTTCTCTATTATAGTAAGTTGGTTTTCTGTCATTTTTCCTTGGTCTGTTTGTTCTTCCTTGTGCATGCAAGTAATTTTAGCTTGCATGTGGTGTTCCAGACTTCTTTATGAGTCTTTGCTAATTAATGGTGTGGCTTGTGTTGTTTCTAGGTATAGATAGTTATCATCACATTTTGATCTAGATTTTTCACACTTTAAGAAAATAGTTATCTTTTTTTCTATAATTTGTCTGTAAATAGTATTCTTTTTTGGGTTAATTATGTTTTTCGTCCCTCAAGTATGGGTAATTTTTGGTTTTAGTCCCCCACGTAACGTTTGCTCATATTCAGTCCTCCACATTTTAAATCTAATGGAATTGGTCCTCAATTTTAAACTCCGTTAATTTTAATTGACACGTGTCTAACGGATGGCCACGTAAGAATCACGTTTTCAGCTGAGAGGATTTTTTTTGCACGTTTTAGTTACTCATTAATAAGGCACATGTCCTTAATGTGATTAAAAGAACTTAGCTGAGGTTTTTGTTAGTATAAAATGTCATTAACTTCACTAAAACAACTTAGCTGCTGAGTGGCGGTTATGTTAGAAAGTGATTAAGCTGTTATCATTTGTAAAAATCTCAGCTGAGGAGATTTGGAAGAACCCTAGACACGACGAAGAAGACAGTCCGTAATCAAAGCATTTCAATTTCTTTGGAAGAAGCAAGCTTTGAACGACGAAGAAGGTGGTGGTAACTGCTCGCATTTGGTGGACGAAGAAGTGAGGTTAGTCGTTTATGCATTTTGAATTTCTTTGGTTGAATGTTCACTTTTCTCTTCACCGTTTATGTGGTTGAATGTTGGATTGGGTTGGTTTGTGATGCGATTTGAAATGTAGGGCTGAAAATGGGGTTCGCGGTTGCGTTCCATCACATGGGTAGGTTTGAACGGAATAGGGGATTGAAGTATGTGGGGGGTGAAATCCATGTGGTATCGGGTATCGATCCAGATTTCTGATCATTCTTTGAAGCATTAGGCATCCTGAAGGAGTTCAAATACGCTGAAGATGTTAGACTTTGGTGGAAGGGCTCGAAGGAAACGTTGTTGAACAACCTAAGATTGTTGAGTGACGATAAGGAGGCATTGGCATTGGCTAAGTATGCGGAGGATAGGAATGAAGAAGTAGATATATATGTCCAGCACATTCCTTCTCAGTCTGAGGTAGTTCATTTTATTATTGGTCCTGGAATAGATCTGAGTAACCATACTTGCACGTGTTATTTTTGGGATTTGATAGGCATACCTTGTAGACATGTTGTAGCAGCAATTAATTATAAGGTGAAAAACCCTGAAGCTTATGTGCATCCATATTACAAAAGAGCTGCATATGAGGCATGCTATTGCCTAGAAATAACCCCAATCAATGGACAACAATTGTGGCCTAAAAGCACTCAACCTGAACTACTCTCACCAATTTATAAAACACCACCTGGGAGACCCAAAAAACTGAGAATAAGGGAAGCTGATGAACATGTCAGTCATTCCAAGCTATCAAAGAAAAATCTTATCATGAAGTGCAGCAGGTGTAAGCAGATGGGACACAACATTAGGAGTTGTAAGGGGAATCAGGCATAGAAAGGTAAGAACACAAACTGGACCTCTAATTCATTTTTTTTTTTCATTCAAACAAACAAAATCTGGAGCTGTAATACATACCCAATTCACAGGCACAATCACAAGGAACTCCAAGTGTTAGTGCATCTAGCAGCGCTGCAGGACCATCTACCCAAAGCGGCAGTAGTAGAAGAAGATCCAGACTGAGGGTTGCTGCAAACGTGAACCAGGGAGAAAGACCACCAACACCCAAACCAGAAGCATGGCTGCACAAGTGATAGGGTCTCAAGCAAGTACTGCAACCTCTGCTCAACCCACGTGAAATAGAAGGAGGAATCAAACTGTTTTTGTTGCTCTTAATGGTGGACCACTATTTTTTGTAGCAGTGGGCATTGTCATAGTGGACAACTTTTTGGATTAAAGCAATATTGTATTCAGATGTATGGACCACATGTCTGGTGTCCAATACTTTATTCAATGTAGTAAAACTTATTGTATTCAGATTTATGGACCACATGTCTGGTGTCCATTAAACCTTGTGTATGGATTACTTGTGTTTTGTGATAATGCAGTAAAACTTTGTGTATGGATTACTTGTGTTTTGTGATAATGCAATAAAACTTCGTGTATGGATTAAATGTATATCCTGTTTACATCAAACGAAACCTTACAGGATAAAAGTCACAACAAATAATCACTGCTATTTAACAATGAATTAAATTACAGCACAGTTGTTAAGTAAAAATTATCTCATAAATTACAACACACTTGTTTCTACGCATAAACTTCTCAGTTTAAAACACCACCATGTAAAACACAATTGAACTTCTCATTTCATTATTACTGCCATATTACAAATACAAAACACTTCCCCACCAGAAGTTACCTCAAACATACTTAACCATTAAAGTTCCATACATAACTAATCACTACTAAATAGTAGTTACTAAAAAACTAGTTGCAATTGAACTTGAACAACAACATAAAAACAAAGACAACTGTTAATGTCCACGACAAAAGGAAAAAAAAACTTGCAGGAATCTCCCAAACTTTTTCTCCTTTTGCAATTTCGCCTTCAATTTCTCATTTTTCTTTATCAACTCCAATATAACTTTCTCCTTCTCCAAACACACTTCATCTTCTTCAGTTCGTGTTCTACCACTGTCTTGAAAGTCCGGTGCATTCCCTTCATATTTAGAATCCTCTTCATTAAACCATTCAAAGAAATTACAATGAGAATTGGACTGCATAAATAAAACAAAACCATTAAGACATCAAACGAAATCAAGTTCGCCCAATAAATACCAAATTTGTCACTTACAGCCCAGTTTCTACATCTCCAAAATAATCTCCCCTTGTTCTTCACAGTCGTTGCCTTTAGGAGCAGTAATCTTTCCCCACACCCACACAGTTTGGATATCATATCCGACGACGATGAACAGGTCTGCGAAATTTTTGAACCACTACTCCTCTGCGTACAATGAATCCCTCTGCTCCCACTTTTCATCACCCTACAACGATGTTCAAACTTCAATTTTGGCTGTCAATGAATTCAATACTATATCCCCCCAAACCAACACGAACGCTCCAATTTTAGGGTTTCAGAAAGACCCCAAATCCCTCTTTTAAAACGGTCCTAAAATATCAAGACCACGTGTTGTTCATCAATTCCTAACGAGATCCTTACGTGACCATCCGTTAGACACCTATCAATTAAAATTAACGGAGTTTAAAATTGAGGACCAATTCCATTAGATTTAAAACGTGGAAGATTGAATATGAGCAAACGTTACGTGGGGACTAAAACAAAAAATTAACCATACTTGAGGGACGAAAAACATAATTAATTCTTTTTTTTTTATCCTTATAATGTGTTTTCAATGGATTTAGGTTTTTATTGAAAAAGAAAATTCCAATAATGTTTTATTTATTTAGACTAACAGGTTTAAAGATTTCCAACTTGAATGAAATAATAAAAATAGTATAAAATAACTTATATTTATATAAAAGAAATAAACTTTTGTGAAACTATTATATTCTAAAAATATAACTTTTATTTTCATTCTCATAGAAGTTTCGATTTTTTAAATAAACATAAAAATAAATGTTACAGATATTTTTTACTTTTCTGTTCCAAAAGAAAATTGCAAGAAATTACCTGATATGGTAATATTGAAATTAATATGACTTAGAAAAAAAATAAAAGCCACTAGGGTTTAGGGTACGTCAATGATTATTAAGCCGCAAAGGATGAATAGAAACGAACCATTTCATACTTTAAATAATGCAAAAAAATATAAAAATAAAGAAAGTAAAATATTAATGGCTTAAATAACTTATCATGAAATTTGTGAATACAGAACTTATAAAAAGACTTGATGATAAAAAAATATGAAAGATGTTATATCATTAGTTCTTCTAGTTACATATAATTTACTGTATATAATTTAATATCTGTTATTGTTTTAACATGATTACCTTTTAATTTGATGAAACTCGTTTATGAAAAATGAAAAAAATCTGAAAAATTATGTTAGAGAAAAGTAAAAGGCTACATTAAAAGCTAGTTATTTATTTTGAATAAAGAACAGTGCAGTTTTTATTTTCAGCAAGAACAGTGCAGAGTGTTGCGTTGCGTTGCGTCACAGAGTTGAATCGAAGTATAAAGGTGGCGCGCATTACACAAAGATTCTGTACAATACACTTCTTCACTGCACAATCAAACACTAACTTTTGGGTTTCTTCCAGAGATCCACCCACTCATGGCCACGCCGGAAGCCGTCGCAGCCTTCCAACGCATCACCGGAGCACCGGAATTCGTCGCCGTTCAGAAATTAGAGGTCCACCTCTTCACATTCCCACTCTTTACTTTTTTACTTTCATGTTTTCTGTTATTTCTCGTTCTTTAAGTTTCATTTTCCGAATGTGAAGAGTCTCGCGCTGTTCTTGCTAGAAGAAGCGCCGATCTAAAAGAAATAAAAGAAACGATCAAGAGGAAAAACTATAAACAATTTTTAATTATTAATTAATCGTATTTTAAGTTGCTTAATTGTTTAACTTAGTTCGTTCAACTTATAATTTAGTCTCATGTTACTGTAAAACCCTTTTAAATTTCACTGCATTACCGGTTTGGTCCAGCTGTCGTGCATATTTTTACTTTCCTTCTAGGAGAGAAAAATAATAAAAAAAAAAATGAAATGTGGTTGAGTTTATTTTCTTTAAACTCCTATTTTTAACTTCTACATAAACTATAACATTTTTAGTTTAGTCATTTCATTTCTTTCTATTTTTTCTCTCCTAAAAATGGTTTGGAAGAAATTTATTCACATTGATCATTTGTACTTTTAATTTTTAATATGGTCCTTGTGCATTTAGAGTGATCTTGGTTAATTTTGGACAGAGACAATGTTAAGAATGCAATGCGCTATATCTGCAGAATTCGTGATATGCTGTGCATTTTCAAGAATAAAATAGAAGACCTTTATATTATTTTGACCTTTTTGTTTAACTGGTTGCAGGAATATGGGGGCAATCTAAATGAAGCTATTAATGCCCATTTTCTTGAAGGGGATAGGCACATGTATGGCAAAGTGGTTTATAGTTTTTCTTTTGTTCTCTTTCATCTTAATGCCTTTCTGGGAAAGAAAAATGATATTTTAACCTATATTTTTGACCATTTTTAACCTAGTATTTAGATCATCTTTCGGGAAATGGGAATCCTTAATGATATTACTAAACATGGTCTAAAGTAGCTGAGTTTTCTTTGAAGTTGTATTGTCCTTTTACTCAGAGTTTGTTTGATTCCTGGACTAGATTATCAGGTCAAGGGCAAAATCTTGCTGCTGCCCCACGACATAATAACACTGGCGCAAGTAATCAAGATCGTGGCAGTGGATCAAATGGAATCTTGCCTTTTCTTAATGCTGCTAGAAGATTTCGACCTTCACTCTTACTTGACCCAAATTATAGGAGAGAGCTTAGAGATCTATATAATGGGACTGGTGGTGCTGGTGCTACTGCGTATACAAATCGCCCACCGCCTCTTACTTCCCATCCGGCAGAGGTGAGGGAAGTTCCTGCATGGATCAATAATCCGTTTGAGCCGCATTATCAATCAGGATTGAGCACTACAGGTGAAGATTTATCTTCTCATGGTTTAGGAATCCGTGGGACAGATGGTTATCAGAACCAATACCCTTTAGCTCAGTCAAATGCTTCACATGGTCCTGATACTGAAACAGAGGAAGCAATGCTTCAGGCAGCTATTGAGGCCTCGAAAATGGAGACGAGAGGAGGTTCTTCATGGGAGCGAATTGGCGTTGTCAATGTATACTTAGTGAAATTTACCATATTGCTTTTACTTCTATTTCTATATGCTTTCTAAAGTTCCCCTGCTTTCAATAAACCATTGTTTCAGAATTCATCTGATGGTGGGCTTCCTCAAACTCTTGTTCAACAAGAAGATGATGATTTGGCCCGTGCAATTGCGTCATCTTTAGAGGTTTTATAAATATTCATTATATTTGTACAATTCAATTTCTTCTTTTCCAATCTTTCTGATTCTTAGCTGTGTTGAATTTAGACAGCAGAGCAAGAGAAAACCAGACGTGAGCTTTTAGTAGAAGAGGGAAAGGAAGGGCAGCTTGGAGTTCACCATTTATTAGACAAGGGAAAGAAAACTAACAGTAGCAGAAACCAATTAGAGGTGTGTATCTTATAAGCCCGTCTATATTTCTCGCACACACATAGAAGGGATGCATGGGTGTTAGGGAAGAAATGTATGCGTGCACTAAGTGAATCTACATTAAGTGTAAAAAAATTCAATTATGTCTTATTTTCTATCTTTTTTTGGCCATTGTCCACTCCCACTGACATGTTTTACTTAAAAGCCTATAGGGTTATATAATCTGGTTCAAATTCCTCCAACTTTCTCTGCTTAGATTTGCCTAATGTACATTTCTGTTTTCTAATCAGTACTGTATTATTTAAAATGCATAGAAAATTCTTCTGCACCATTTCAGGTTACAGATTTGTCATAGTTAGTTTAAAATGCTTTATAGTAAATTTACAGAACTAGAAACTTTCGAGTATATCAATTAAACATGAAATGGTGGCTCAAGGGTGACATAGGACTTCTAAAAGCAATCTTGACCATGCGTACATCACTCAGCTGAATGAGATACTTACACTAGGATCCCCAAAGAACGGATGTACATGTATTATCGTACAACCTTCTTATACAACAAGAAGAGCAAATTTTACTAGACCAATTTTTAACACTAAACTTAGCACTGAGCTCTATTAGTGTATATAAGGTTTACACCCATTCACCCTAGTTTCTTTCAAGAGATAAATAATGTACTTTTGTTGTGACACCATAATGCCTTTTTTTTTAATCTTGCAGCCTCCATTCCGAGAAAGTACCTTAGCTGTCCTAAGTCTTTAATCTCAAATTCCTTGTATATGGCTGTTATTATAGTATGAGGTTCCTGAATAAAGTACCACCAATAGAAATAATCATTTTTCCAAAACTGGATAATAGCATTTGTAATCTCGTTGGTTGGTAGGAAAGCCTGCAAAAAATACATTTAGGTGCCTTTGGGTCATGTTTTGAGCCCTTTGGCTCATGATTGTGAGCCAAAGCTTTGCAGTAAAAAACTTTGAACGGGATGTATTGTTAGCCAAGAATCGGAAAACAATTTAGAAAAGCTGTAAAGGAGTATTATGGCTCAAGATTCATGTAGGAAGTCTATTAACTAACTAAGTGGCTGTGAAAATAGCTTCTCCCCATAAAAATTAAGGAACATTCTTTCTGAAACTAAAAGATCTAGTTGCTTCTGAAACTAAAGGTTGAGACGGAAAAACAGCACAATAGTGTTTTAGTACTTCACAATTTTCATTTTAATTAACTAGGTTTCAGTATTTAGCTCCTAGTTTTTTAGCTTTTAATTGCTAGGTTTTCTGTTATTAATGTTATTTCTAACAAGTTATGCAATTAGATCCAATATATCTATCTTTGACAAATTATATCTGTTTTCTAAATCAAGTTAGGAACAGCATCTGATCAAAATGTAGCTCAAGATGTTGTACAACCAGTCAGCAGTCATTTGTCAAATAAAAGTGCGGGTGGTCATAGTCAACAAAATGAAGATATTTTTCTTGCTGACAAGGTAACCATTGGAGACCCAATATTCTTTTATGTTCGCATGAGGCTTTATCCATCAACTGATGATTATTATGCTCAATAATCTCTTGCCTTATTTCTCAATGTAGTGGGGTGGTATTTCTGCTGAAGAGATTAATGAAGCATTGTTGGTTGAAACTGCACTTTTTGCTGAAACTTCCACTCACAGTTTTCCATCCTTGCCTAATCTACAACGTCGTCCAAAAGAAAATATGGATCCCGAGACGAAGTGCATGTCCAGTTCTATGTCACAATTATTAATTGACTCTCGGTTGCTTAAACAACAACAGGTTTAGATTCTTGCCTATGATGCCTGTGTGATCAAGGTTTATGACATGATACATAATTTGTCGTAATTTTGTGCAGGATGCTGACTATCTAGCATCACTACGAGCTGATAAACAAAAGGAATTGAATTCTTTCAATAAAACTGAAAGCCAGTCCTCACAGGAAGAAGAATCATGCAAAAAGATGCTTGAAGAAAAGGTAATACATTTAGAAAACATGTTTTCCAGGATTTTTTTATTATGTTTGTTTCTCACCTTTAGATGCTTTAAAATATAACATTACGGCTATATGTTTTCTGGGATTTGTTTTAGCTACCATTTCCCACAAAATTCTTCTCAAAGGGGATATGAAAATATAAAATATGTAAAAAAGTTTTACTACTATATAAAATATAAAAATACCATATTGTTCTTATATAATTTAATGTGGTCAATAATTAAAATTGTTGATAAAGATATCGTGTAACTATTTGATTCCCAGGAAGCTTGTATAAATTTTCCATGAATATTTATTATGACAAACCAAATAGATTTTAGTCATCTATAGGAATCATGCTTCCCCAGATTTATAGTTACTAAGAGTCATGATCTCTTGGTAAGGAAAGCTTTTCTTGTATGTGACTCGTGTTTTTTTTTTTTTTTTTTTTTTTTTTTTTTGTTTTTCTTTTTTTTTTTTTTTTATTTCTTTGTATAGTGTATGCCATTCCTTGTTTTTAAAAGCACTATTGAATTATGTGTGGCTCGTGATTGTAGGAATTGATGAAACAACTTGACATGAAAGAACTTAGGCTCTCCAAGGAACCCCTGTTGTCTGATGAAGTAATTACTATTGTTGTTCGAATGCCAGATGGTGGTCGCTGTGAACGTCGCTTTCTCAAAACTGACAAACTGGAGGTAAAATTTCAAAACTGACAAACTGGAGGTAAAATTAGTTTTAGAATATGATGAAAACCAAATTCTGAAGATATCTCTGCGGAAGTAGCAAATGCAACTCTGAAACAGAAATAACAACAGGAAAGAAAAACCAGAATAATTACTCGAGAATATAGGAACCAACCAACACTACAAAACAGTATATGACAGATTTCTACACTTATTCACTCCCTTTCATTAAATTTCCTTCATTTCCCCTTTTTCTCTGCTCACTCGTGCACCAACCGGCATTTATTGCCTTTTACTCTCTTGTTTGGAGAATTGAGAAATTCTTCCTAAATTCATTTTTAATACCGGATGAGATCGAATTCCTGGTAGGATTTCTGCATCTGAATTAACATATACTTTTTTGAAAGTCTATTTCAAAATTATTTACGTTCTCTCACAAGAACATAGAGGAAAATAATTTCTCACTTCAGTTTGTAAGTTAAACAAGTCTTCAGTATCTTTCTCTTATTTTCTTCATGAATGTACGCTTATGAAATAGGTGTTCGGAGCACAAGATAAACATTATTAAGAGTAATATTCCTATTTTACATTATTATGAAAGTATGCATAGTTGGCTAACGAATTGTCATTTTGTTACCTTCGGTAGCTTCTTTTTGAGTTCATAGACGTATGCGGAGCACAGAAGCCTGGAACCTATAGATTTGTGAGTATCCCTTTCCCTACCCTCTTGATTTCTAGATTCAACCTTTGTGTGTAGTTGAAATGTTATCTCACGTACCACTTTTTTCCAAAAAAGAAATTACAGTTAGTATTAGTGTTTACCAATACCACACTTATTTTTAGGCTAGGGTTCGGTATCAGATACGCTTATGTAATGCAGGTACATTAATTACATTGTTTAATTATGTTGAAGCAGCGTATGATCCACTGTCCTTCCTTCAATTTTCCTTGAATTTTGAACAGGTGAAGTCATACCCGCGTCGTGCTTACAGTATTAACGATTGCTCGTCGACCTTCAATGAAGTAGGCCTTAACAAAAGTAATGAAGCTTTGTTTCTGGAGTTTATTTAGTTTCACCATCTTCATCTTTAGTTTTGTACCTTATATTAAAAGGAAAAATGCAATCTTTGTGACTTAGTTGGTTTCTTCTCTCTTTTCTTAAATTTGTTCAGTTAAAACTCTTGTATTGACAGAAGTGGTAAGCTAATCCTACTTCTCTTCAACTTCTATTTTGGAATATATTTCAATTAATTGTCACGATTGTTCATACTTCTAATTACTCTCCGAATATTCATGATATATGTAGCAATATGTGTACGAAAGTGACTGATCTTGGTCAATAGTTTTTAAGAGTAAAAATAATACATTCAAAATTTATATTTAATTATTATCACTAATACTATAAAAATTAATACATAATTTAGTATAATTATAATTACAAAAAAAATTAAACATATATATAAAATATTATCTTTCGATCATTCATATTATCAAATCATAATTAAGAATCGGTGTTAAAAAAAAATATGGTACGTATCTTTTCTTTTACATTCATAAAAATTCAATATACAAATAGCTTACAAGTTAACATATCATGTGAGATAAGAGAGTTTTTTTTTTCAAAATAAAAAAGAATAAATAAAAAATAATTAAAAAATAGTGAGTTTGTGTTGTAATTCCGTTTTTCTTCAATAAAAAAAAAACAGGGGAGAAAAGGAGATATACATCACATGTGAGAAACTCAAGATAATTGGAAACAAAAAAAAATCTTAATAAATATTTTTGTTTTTTTATATTTAATTTTATTGTTTATTAACATTAAATGTTGTATTTTATAAAAGAAATAAAAAACATGTAATTTAATTTTCATCAATTTTTAATATATACTGTATGTAATTTAAAAAATTTAAAAAGAAATAAAAAATTTCTAATACACATAACTTAAAAATTTTTGAAAAAATTTTGAGGGCCATAACACCCTAGCCCCTTAAATGATGTGCCCCTATATATGAAGGTCATCTTTTTTATATTGTTTAATTTGGTTTTCAACATATTTCTTATTAATGAGAAATCGTCTCTTAGAATATTATGGTTGAATTTTTTTTGTATTGTTTAATTGATTTTCTATGATGTTATAATCGATGGAATTTTGAAGTTATTACAACTTTCGATTTTTTTGTTTAAGAGTGATAAAATGGATCAATCTAACTTGTTTTAACTCAACCTGCCACTGAGTTGCTAGAGAGGGATTTGATTCACAATATAAAAGTGAGTTGAAACGTCTCTTCTCAAAATCTTAAGAATTTTCTCATTTTTTGAGTCATTTATAAATTTTTAACAATATTTTCTTTTTCTTATCGACATCATCTTCTATTATAATTCAAAAACAATTAAAAATTCTTAAAGATGATCTATTTTGTTATTTTTGTTATCATATAACATACGATCCTATAATTCAAATATATTTATGAATGTTTAAGTTTTTCAATAAATAAAACTCTATGAATATTATATATGCTTTATATTTTAGATTATTGAACCTAGTCTTGTGCGTACACTATCGTTATGCTTTGAGAATGAAAATTTAAAAATCAAAAAACAAACAAGAAACACTTGGTTCTTTGATTTGAAATGCATGAATTATATAAACATGTCTTGTTATAATTCACTCCACTATTAAAATTAAAAGACTAATATTAATCAGTTAAGAGACAAGAGAATATAAGAAAAAAGAATGTGAAACAAAAACAGTACAAATACAAATGTCGAGATACATCAATTTTACATTTGCTGTAACAAGATTTCCTAATCTTCTCAAAATGAAGGAAAATGCTAAGAAAAACTTCTAATCACAAATTAGATTTTTCTACTCATAAAAGTTCATGATATCACATTTAGCTAAAAACTTAAAATTGCATGGATTCTCTTATATATATTATTCAACTTTTTCAATTTTATTAATAAGCTCATACTTAAATTCTTAATAATAAGATAATAGTAATGAAACAAAATGTGATGACACATAAAAGTGAAGATCGAGTTTTTAATCTTAGTCCTAATAGAGAATATAAAAATGCAAAAGATAACAAAAATATAAACATATTACTATTAAAAGGGCACGACATCATTCAAACTAAGATATATCTAGTTTGAATTTAAATAAACAAAAATACATTATGATTACATTTTTGGTAACTTACCCCATTTATTAAGAATTTTCATCCAGCTTCGTAACCTTCAAGTGCTTCCACCTTCCTCGTCTCACATTCTTGATAACCTTCAACACCAAGTAAACAAAAAAAAAAACCACAGAAAAAGGAGAGCTCAAGGAGTGCATTTATCTCATCTACGGTGTTTGAGATGAAACTGATTGACTCTTCCAATCAAATGCTTAATATCATCACAGCTCTCAAAGAAGTGCACCAGCCGGGAATCGAACCCGGGTCTGTACCGTGGCAGGGTACTATTCTACCACTAGACCACTGGTGCTTCTGATTAATTGATGGAAATGTTACATTATGATTTTATCATAAATCGTGAATATTTGATCCATGCTGACTGACCAGAACTTTTTTACCATCCTTCATTGTCAGATGGAATAGGCCACGAATGCAAACATAGGAAGTTAATTATTTTGCGTTCTGGTCTATTTATTATAAATGAATAAGTTAACTTTATGTAATAACATTGTTAAGTTGGAAGTAATTTTAATGAGAGTCTAATTTTACATTGGATCAAAATAATAAAGTTATAAGAAAAAAACTTATAAATTATTATCTTAAAAGATTAAGTTAAAAATAGTAGTACTTTCTTATATGATTGAAATTAGATCACATTTATATAATATTTTCTTAATAAATTCATCAAGTTTGATTTGTGGTACATCACTGTTATGTTGATATATACGCAATGAAATATACAAAAAGATTGTTCCACAAGAAGACAGGTATTTGTCTTGTGCAATTGAATTGTCCATTAAGATTTTCTACAAGCTCAAGCAAGAGTATGGCAGAAACATATGTATTATGTACACTTGATCTATTATTAAAAGAACAAATATTAATCTTAGAGGTTTTTTAACATTTCAAACAAATATTAATCTTAGAGGTTTTTTAATCTTAGAACACCTATGTTAAAATATTTAAGATAAATTAAACTCCTAAAAGCTCAAAAAGTGATCCAACAAGGCCATTGTGGATTGAAAGTCAAGGTGGACCACTAAACGACCCAAGTTGAAGTTTAATGAGCCTACCTATCAAAGTTCGAGACACATCAGCTACAAATAAAGGCCTGGACAGGTCGTTTATAGTCGAAGGTCAAGATGAATGAATTACGTTGAATGTTAAAACAAACCGACCATAGGCATGTCAGACCGAAGGTTGGGAGAGGTTGGCCCAGGCAAAGCTAGTAAAGGGACATCTTGTGCCGAAGACCGAGGTGGGTCGTCCCAAGTTCAAGGTCAAGATGAACCTTTCTAGAGTGAAGGTCGAGTTGGGCCATCTTGGGACAATGGTCGAGATGGGCCGGCTTGGATCGAAGGTTGTGTATTGAGTCCAGGCCGAAGGTCAAGAAAAGTTGGTCCAGAACGAAGTTTAAGATTGAGACGTAGCATAGTAGGCTGAAATTCGACAAAATTCGTGGGTTGACCTAAGCAAAAGGTCAAGACAAGCCCACTTAAGTTGGAAGCCGAGATATGTCGACCAGTTGAAGGTCTAGACAATTTGGCACCAATTGAAGGTCGAGATAAGTTGGCCTGTGTGAAAAGTTGACACATGCTTACTCGGTTTGAAGGTAGAGAAAGGTCGACCTAATTAGACGGTCAAGACAAGCTGGTTTAGGCCTAAGGTCTAGACGTAATGGGTTTATCAAAAGGTCAATACATACTTATCTGAATCAAAGGTCGAGACATGATGTCTAAATTCGAAGTTTGGGACGAACTGGTATGTGCAGAAGGTTGAGACTGACCATCCTAGGCCAAAAGGTTGAGACAAACTGGCCAGACTAAAGACCGAGATTGACCGTCCTAGATTGAAGGTCAAGATATTTGACCTAGTCTAAAGTATATAAAAGTCAACCTCAACTAGAAAGATTTGATGTGACTTGAAAATGAAAGAAAAAAATCTCGTGTGATTTGAAAAAAAAAACTGTCAAAAAAAATGTTTTTCAAAATATTAGAGTCCTGAAATAAGCACACAAACTCACGTGTTTAGGTGTGCATATGTCAAAATTATCTTTATCATATTAATCAATTATCTTCGAAACATTCTTGTTTTTTATTGCATTCAATGATTATTCATTTATTCTTTATCATTCAAAAATTCATGGATTTGAGTGATTTGTTATACTAACTTCATTATACTACCATGTTACATTAGCAAAATCATAATTATTTTTTGCTAGACTCTAAGAAATAGACTTGCGTCCAATCATGTAAACTAATCATATATACCTTAATGTATGTAAGGATGATACTACAAGTCATTAATAACTTAAAATTAGAACTAACTTTTGATAAATGTTAGTAACGTATTCTCTCAATGTTTATCTATGACTTTGCACTTATGTTTCATAAGTATGTCTTCATGAAATAAAATAATAGAAAATAAAAAATAATTGTTTGAGTTTTTTAAAGGAATTACTTAAAGTGAAGTCAAAATTATTTTCCTTCACCTTGTGAGAGAGTATATATTGATCATTCCTAGGTATAAGGTGCATTGCTCCTTTCCTTTAAGCTAAAAATAATATAGCTTTTATCATGTCTCTAGTCAAATCGCGCATTTCAATCATTCTTCTTGAAATGAACAAAAAATTCATCGTGAACCGCAAAGCAAATTCATCATGCCAACAAAGTGAATTCAAAATAATGCATGCAAACTCTGGTTATTCCTCCAACAAAAATGCGACATTAAATGAAGTAGAAAAGAAAGAAAAATTTCATATTTTCAATAACTATTCTTCAATTTCAAGAATTTAACAAGATTTTTATTTGCAACACAGTTTTTGATAACCCATCTCGGGAACCTGGGATCCATTTTTGGGGAGCTAATTGAGTCCTTACAGATTCAGAATTATCAAGTTCGACCACATTGACAGAAAAATCAGAGTGACGAGAACATTGTAATATGTGATGCAGTAAAAAATATTTCACCTATCTTTCCCACTAATTACCAAAACACTTTATCAAACATTAAAAAATGTCAGATTTTGTTCTATGTAAGGAGATAAGAAACATGTTATGGCAACATACGGAGACAACATGGTATTTACTCATCACCAGTTTCTTTTCCTGTTCCTATCAATTTACATCCCTTGAACTTTATATTAAAATTTGATGAAAGAATGCCTCAACATTCCATGGGCCATAATTTCAGCTTGCAGCAGTCACAAGAATCGGGGTTTGAAAGAATTGATTCGTGAGAAAATTGATATGAAAAGAAGAATGGAATGAAACTAGTGGTTGCTGTGTTGGTTCCTCTCTGGAGGAGGGGCTGTCCAATACTCCTTAACTGCTATCAGTATCTTTTGTCTCTCATAAGGTCCTTCTTCATGGTCTGTGATTCTGGTATCCCATTGCATTTCATCTGCAATGATCTTCACCTTCGTCAACACATCCACATCATCTCTCAAAATCACACTACCTTCTGGCCTCAAAATCCTATCCATCTCTAGAAGAATGTCCACCATATCACATCTGTAACACATTCATTCAAAAACTTAGCAAAGAGTTTCTCAGCTTTCGGAGGTAACTAGAAACACAGGTTGTGTTATTTAGGATTGGTTTCTTAGTATTATTACCTGTTCTGGTAGAGGCTAAAAACTGAATCACCGTGTATGAAGTCATATGTTCGAGGGTAAGTGGACATGGCTTCACACCTGAAAAAAGAAAAAAGAAAATAGAAGTGAGTTATACCAGTTTTGATAAACAACTCAGGTTTCGTCTGCAAAGGAAGAAAAGCATACCAGTTTTGATAGGTTCCAATCAATCCACGTTCGTATACAACACCAAGGGTGTTGATTTCAGCCTCAACAGGGACAATGTTCATGACCCACACAGGATCATTAACCAGTGCAGCTGCAAAGCCTCCCAAGTAAGAATTCATATCAAGCAGGTTTCTATATCTTCCACGTTCTGCTAGCTGATGGTCCAATCTCTTGTAGTATGCCACTCTCTTTTTCCATAACCGAGTGTTTTCTCTGAACATCTCAGCTGTTATTCCTTCCAAACTTTCACTCCTAATCCTTGGGGGAATTGAAGTTACTCTCTCAGGCCATTTAGACAGTGCTCCACCACTAATTTCTTTGATGTCCTTTACCTCAGGAAGAGGGGTCAAACATGTATCTAGCTTAGTGTACCTGCAATGAAAAACGCTTCATGAAGGAGGCAACCTAAAGGAAAGTGTTCAATAAAAAAGTAGTATAATTACTATCTTAATTAAGAACAAGTTAAATATGTTTTTAGTCTCAGAACTTAGACACAGAGTTGAAATCCGTCCTTGTTCCAAATTTTGAAACATACGTTAACTTTTTTTACGTGTTTCAATGGTGTTTCAGGTTGACATCTGAACTCTTTATACCATTGGACAAGTTCTAGTTCAAAAGCTAGCCTGAAATACTATTTAACACCTAAAAAAGTTTATATCGTTGGGTTAAAAAAACTATATCCATTCAACTCTAATGTTTAAGAACAAAAATGTATCAAAGTTTGAGATAAAGACTAATTTCAATTTCGCGTTGAGGTTAAGCATTTAAAAACATATTTAACCTATCAAAAATTTACATTGGCCACTAATCAGAAACTACGTAAACAACACTTTTTGGGACATTATTATAAAAATCAATGAACATATGATGCACAATAGTTTATAATTAGAGAACAAACTTTACACCAGATAGACTATTTTCTCTCAGAAAAGAACATTACATCGGAGGGGCAAAAGAAGAATATTATCATCTTCTGAACTACTCAATAAGATGCAAGAACCTTCAGAAATGTAGTAAGAAACAACGAAGAATATGCCATACAAGCTTATGGAGCTAGGTAGCACCACATAGCTACCAAACATAGGTTCACTAACTAAAGCTGCCATCTGACAGAGCACATTATGCTGCCTAGTCTCTTTATCATCCAACTAGTTTTGGTATCATTTCTAAGCTCTCTTTGGCAGCAAAAACAGTTTTCTTTTTTTCTTTAGACAAGAAGCACAACAAAAGATGCACAAAAAGCTAAAACCTATAGCACAAGGAAAGGAGCCAACACATGTACCAAAAAAGGGAGCCAAAACACCGAGATGCTTGATTTATCCTTTTCTGTTTTAAATTTTAAGATTCATATCTCTTGAAGAGTAAAATAAGTAATAGTAGTAGTTGATAGGAAAAAATACTATTCAATAATATGTGTATATGTACACACACATTATAAATCATGCATGTATTAGAATACTATCAGTTAATTTTTGTATGAACAAGCAGAAACAGCCTTTTATTATTTTTATAACTTCGTTTTCTGTCTTCATTGTTTCTTGGATAAATGTTTTAACTGATTAGCCTTGATGAGATGAACATAAAAATCTTCTGAAAAAAAAAAACTGTGATTTACCATGCTGTGTCAGGATCCTGTGCCTCACCACAGAAGGGTCTACTAGTCTTGAAAATCTTTCTCTTGAGTCTGCAATGTACATGATTGGTTGGCTTCTGCCATACTGCAAGATCATCCTTCTGCACCAACTTTTTCCAGCATAGACTCTTTGCCACATCCTCAATCTCATCTTGCTCATCTCTGAGACTCTCACGAGTTCTTTCCCACCCTCTCCAGTGACTCTCATAGTTTATTGGTGGCCCTGATAGAATCCAATACCCCCCTGGACGTAACACTCTATCTACTTCAGTCAAGTATACTCCTTCTGCCAAGAGCACAAACAATGATCACTGTCACAGTTAAACAATGATCCAAAAGGAAATAATTCATCAGTAATTCCTGTATTTCTTGTAGTACAAGAAAAATTCTACAAATTATGTATTAACTAATTTTAATTTATACAAAAAAAAAGTTAACTAGTACTACTTCCTATTATTTTTACAGTTGTTGAAAAGTTCATCAAACTATGACCTTAGAGTGTTTAGGGACTAATGGGTGTACCATACTTGCCCCAAGGAATGAGGCAGCGTGAGCAATGAGCCAAGTCAAAGGCCCTTGAAGGGTATGGAAGCCTGATTGAGGCAAGAATTCCAATCAATGCAGGAACACCTCGTTCAAGAGCAAACTGAACCTGTGATATATGAGTATCTCTTGGTGCAAATGACACTGTTAAAATGTCACGTGATAGAAGATAAGCTCCAAAGCTTGCAACCTGATAGTTTTAAATATCACACAACAAAATTCTAGATATGAGTTTTAAAGATACTAATACAAAAATCAATGGTTATAGCATGTAAATAATTTATGATTACATGATAATAAAATTATTACTTTTACGGAAGGTGTGAACCGGTGAAGTCTTGGGTAGGTAACTTGTAGATTGGGAAAGGGAATGCATGATTGAGATGGTTAGGTTGGAATGTGTCAATTTCTTATTGAGCTTTTCACTCACTTGTTTTTCAACAAACAACTTAAAGACACAACAGAAAGCAGATGATAATTGCCATAAAGTGAACCAAAAGCAAGTTTGGACTGTTTAGTAATTTAATATTGTAATGTCTAGTTAAATCATTGAGCCCAAAAAGGCACATGCTTTCCGATGAATACAACAAGAGAGCAAATTTTACTTCGATTTGAAGGTAAAAATATAGAAGATTTTTTTTTATTAATATCTTTTTTCATTTGGGAAAAAGAAAAGTGAGAAAAAGTAAAATCAAATACGCATCGATTTGTATCCATTTATACATTATATACGATGTCTCCAACGTATATAAGTAGCTTGAAATTCAACTTTTCAATTATTTCAAGGTCATTTTCTCTGATCAAGAAGAAAATGAAAAAAAGAAAAAGAGTAACTATAGACAAATAAGATCTTATCAGAACTCAATTTTTTACTAAATATACTCCTTAGGAAACTTCGTCAAACCATTTAAGAAGTGACGACCGTTTCGACCACAACAATATGATATTCCCAAAAATAAGTCAACTCACTTAGGAATTTTCGTCAAAGGCATTGTATTCTATGTTATATTTATTAAAAATATAATGAAATTATAAGCTTATTTTAAAAAATTAAATTAAAAATATACATAATAAATAGGCTAGTCTGCCCTAAATTACCATGTTTTCACTCCTAGTTTCATGTAAAAATATATAAAAAACAAAATGATAGTTTCGCAAAAAGAAAATACAAGTAAGCATCCCAACCACATATTTAATATCACCATGAACCCACATTCTCATTTCAAAAAATTTAAATGAAAAATCGAATTATTGCCAAAATTCATCATAAAAAAATGATGGGGAAATACCATTCGTGCATATATCAGTATTCCATGAACTAAGAACAAAAGTAAACCCGGTTCATCATATACCGGTCTACTCAACCTTCATCATAAAACTAAATTTTCTAACCTCCAAAATTCTATAAATAATTATACTACTTTTCCAGATTTTAAGTAACAATCTCTCAAAAGAGTATCAATAAAGGCAACTATTGTAATCAATTGACAATTTTAAAACATTTTTTATATTACTGACGAAACAAAGAGAGATTTTTATATAAATTTTTCCTAAAATTTAAATAATAGCCTTGTACTAAAAGTGTTAAAAATTATGTTAATTATGCATTGAGCATAGCGAAATGACAAATACCGGGGGTTAATGCATGATATTAAGGAATGGTTCTGGCCGAGAAAAAAAAGAGTTTGAGAGGGAACCGGTTCGGGAAGAGGCGAACCGGGATTCCGGTTGAAGAAATAACATGAACGTACCCCACAACCGGTGTCGATAGCGGTTCGGATAGACCCATCCCGGAGATTGATAAGCTTTCCAATGTCATCAATGTAGCGATCTGCGCCACGTGGAAACATGGTCCCACCGCCGGGGAACTTGAACCGGTCCCCCTCGAACCGGACCCAGTTCTGCCCCTTCTTCTCCACGGTCAACTCCTTGTGCGGGGCGTTCGCGAACCACGCGGCGTCGCGGCTCGCCGGCCACCGCAGCGGCTGTTTGTACCCGTAAGGCGCCGGAATCCGGCATCGAAGGACATCCTCCGCCGCCGGACAGTGCCGCTCACGGTAGGCGAGTCGGGCTCTCGGGAACTGGAGAGAGCGCTTCTGGTCCTCGCAGGGGGTGTACTCGGAGAAGGACCACGCGCAGGGAGGGAGGTGTGGTCCACGCGCCTCCGTGGGAGGCGGGTCCGGCATGCTGTGCTGTGCGGCGAATTCGAGGTTGGTGAATGATGGGGCGGTGGAGGTGGTGGTAGTGGTGGAGTTGCGGTGGAAGCAGAGGGAGGAGGTGGTGGCTGCGGCGGCAGTGGCGACGGTGGTGGTGGGGTAGTTGCGCCATAGACCAAGGAAGTAACAGAGGGTGCAGAGGAAGGTGGCGAAGGTGCAGAGGTAGAGGTTGGTGATTAAAGTATTTGGCTTTTTTGAAGTGCAGTTTATGAATTGGGTTAAGAAGTTATTAGTGTTTGCCATGGCTTCTGAGTTTGTTCTTGACTTGAAAGAGAGAAGAAGATGGTGTGGAAAGTGTTGAAGTGATGAAGAAGTGGTTCAGTTGAGATGATGATGATGATGATGATGTACCATTGGTTGTTGATTATTGGTTGAATTGTTTGTAACAGTTTGTGTTTGAACTTTTATGGTGAAGTTGATGCCAAATCAATTTCATCTTCTTCACTTTCGTCTTTTCATTTTACTGTATAAACAAAACAAAAAAATATATGAAGTTGATGATTATGCTAAAATATCTTTTAAGATTGGAAAATGATGTACAACATTGAAAAAGAGAGGGGACATCAAACGTACTGTGCAAAATTTTATATATATATATATTTACAAATATGTAGAGTTGAGTTTTAATGCTTTTATAGATATTTGTGTTTATGATTTTGCAATGCACTGTTATATTTGTGAAAGCTTTTCAAATTCACTGTTTTTAATATTTCAAACGTTATTTAAATCATTATTTCTCTTTAATATGTGTAATTTAAATTAATTAAGATTTCAAAATATAAAAAAAAGATTGAAAATCGATAAAAGAAATTATACGCGGATATATACACACACATTTCATTACGAAAAGGGTACTAATCAAATATTTAACATGTCTGAATATTGAGAATTTAAATTAAAGCAAAAAATAGTAGCAAAGCAAAAATACATTACAAAAGAAGTAAAATATCAAAAATATATTAAAAAGAAGAAAACAAAACCAAAAAAATCCGTCACTTCAATAATTAATATGGTTGTTAATTTTTTTGGCCGGTTCGTTTTGTTTTATTATCTCTTCTTCTTTTCTTGACATTTATCACAAAAGTATTATCTTTGATTATTAATTTGGATTTATATTTATATTTATGATTCATATTTATTTTTTATTTGATTTTATTTAATTGAATCTTAATATTTTTTTAAAATAGAATTTATTTATTAAATTAATATTAATGTTTATAAGTGTTATGGGTTAAAATCTGAATAATTTTTTAATTTGTAATCTTTTGTTTTTTTTTCTTTATCCTCATTTGCTTTTACTTTTTTTTGTTATCTAAATTTTAACACTTGATATATTTAAACATTATTAATAGTATTATTTAAAAAAAAATCAAATTAACTTTATTCAATAAATATTATAACTCAATTAAATAAAAAAATATATAAAAATAAAAGAAAATTGCAATTTTAATATATAAATCAAATTACTAATTAAGTGAAAACATTCTCTTAAACATTCTCACATCATATGAGGATTATGGATGACAAAGATATTTGTTCTTGTTAATAGTTGATATTAGGGAATGTATATGAGGATAAAATTCGCAACGGGTAAGAAATGAATATTGTAAATGGATATTTGTGAATAACGGGTACGAGTGTTTTTAATACTCGCATGTTAACGAGCCAGGTATGAGTATCATAGTATTTGTACTCGTGGATACCCGTACCCGCTATACTATAATTTAAATTAAAAAAAATTAAAATATTAACATATTAATTTTGAATGAGTTATTTTTTTATCAATTAGTTTTTAAAAAAATATTTCTTTGTAAATGGTCATTCAACACTATTTAAATGGGTTATTTGGACTTTGTTTAAAATTTATGAATGTTATGTATTGTATTTTATTTGAATTTATGATTAAAAATGTTCTTAAATATTTTTTTTATATATTCGCGAGTACCCGTGGATATCCGTGGATATTAAAACATTATGTGGGTATCCTCATAACAGATACCCAACGGGTACGTACAGGTACATGGCGGATATTTATCTAGTGGATAGGATACGGAAGAACTATTATCCGTACTGTATCCGTCCCGTTGACATCCCTATTTGATATTCGCGGATATCAAATATTTTAATACTCATTTATAAATGAGTTGGGTGTATGTATCATATTAACGTACTCGCATGTATCTATTATTTGCAAGAAAAAAAATATTTTATTAAGTTAAATTTAATTAAAATTAAAATTTAATTTATATTTTATTATATTAAATTTAATTAAAATTAAAATTAAATTAAATTTACACTTTATTTAATTTTTTTTGTAATTTTATTTTAAAAATTTATAAACTATATTTTTTTTAAATATTCACATGTATTCAGGATTAGATATTCGTTGGTTTTAAAAAATATGTGAGTATTTTTTAAAAGGGTATTCAAAAGAATAATAAAACGAGTTACAAGTAGATTTATTTGTTGTGAGTTGAGTTGTAAATAAACACTATCTCTATTCAACCTAATTCGTTGTCATCCTAATCGGGACCAGAACTATCATCATACATTTAATGTATAAAAAACTATAATATTACAAAACCAACCAATCATTGTATAAAAGTCATAAAATATTAGGGATGGCAATTAGGGCCTGGCCCGCAGGTCCGCAGAAAAAACGCGGGGCGGGCCAGGATAGTGAGCTCGCAGGCCCGCGCGGGCTCGACCCACATAGGCCCGCGGCCCGCACGGGCTAGCCCGCGGCTCGCGCGGGCCGGCCCGCATAAAATTAAAAAAAAAAAATTGCACTTGTGTATATTAATTACTTCTTTTATGGACTCTTGCATTAACATTTCAAATTCTTGTATAACTGGAAAAGACAAGTATTATGTAATTTTTAATGTGCTAAAATTTAAAGAATACAT
>Ga0214543_1000954_pt1 | contig 53645 bp, 31 predicted proteins | sample CNSS2metaG_FD_160094 | JGI IMG/M metagenome (GOLD analysis project Ga0214543, IMG submission 160094) | Root nodule microbial communities from cowpea collected in UCLA plant growth center, Los Angeles, California, USA - CNSS2 | ecosystem: Host-associated > Plants > Roots > Nodule | place: USA... | reverse complement strand
AAAAAAAAAAACATCTACCACCACAAAACAATTACAACCACCGATTCAAACAAAACAAATGATTTTAAAAACGTCGACAAACATCAACAACACCATTATTATTGTGAAGGAATATAATTACGAGAAAGAAACTGAGAGCTCTAATTTAAATAATATTACATTAATCCAACATAAATAAGGTATAATTATTTAAAAAAGTTATATTTTTTCATCGATTTTCTCTAAGTATGAGATAAATTATACATGTGAAAGACTGATTTTACACTTAGTGACCAAATTATGAGTCTATAAATATTCCAAATTTGAGGCTGTGGAGAGGAAGTGCGTCTGGTGTTCAAATTTTACTGCGGAATTCAACTCCATCCCGTGGAGACCACTTCCAATTAGGTTCTGAAAAATTATGAAAATTAATATTTTACCTTGTCGTTTTTAACAACTTTCCAGAAAAACATAACAATTTGCAATTCAGACATTTGACCGTGCCTCCTTATTGACTTTATGCAAAGCTATCATATGATCTGGAATTCTTAAAAGTCAAACTTTTCTTATTTTTCAGAACATGTTATTTTAATCCGCAAATAAAAGTGATATATACATAATGTGCTTGAAATTTTCCAACCCATATAAAAAGATTATCCATAGATAAGGAAAATACATAATCTTACGAATTATGAGTTAAATCCATGTCAGAACTCCATCTTATATATAATCATAAGATTTGTAAGTTATTTCAGTGGCGGCTATTCGTACTTGTATTTATATGAGAAAGTTATATTAAATCGCATAAGTATCCAGAAATAATCCAACAAAAACTAATGGCCTTATCTAAAGAGAACATATTCGAATTTTATGAAAATTTGAATTATAATACTATGATAAAGCTTAACAACGAATCCATAAATACAAAGAAGAGGTATATATACGACACCTGAAGGGTAGTTGGGAAGAAAGATTCCTGTTTCCTGTCAATTAACATAAACAAATTGGTGCAAGTGTGGTTAATTATTAAGTAAATAAAACATATAATAAGGTTTAGATAAAGGAATCAGGTTGACTAAGTCGTAAGGTGCAATATAATATTTCATCTAATGTTTCTACCCATTTGTTTCTAAGCTGTCAACTTCTTTTATATATTTCCATAAAATAATACTTTATAGCAATTCAATATTATATTACTTTTGTGTTTGAAATTTAATTATATATATAGTAATTAAACATAGCCACGTTTTGAGTATTGTTTATATAAAAATATTTAGTGTTGTGGCATAGTGGCCCTTGGATGAGGCCAAAATGATAATGATATGTCAAAGTATCGCGAAGTAGCTTTGAGAGTCTTTTAATCAAATGTGAAATTATAAAGGCTTTGAGCCTAATATTTAATTTAAGCTATGATGAATATTTATGTTCATTGCTATATATGTGTAGCAACTAGAGCTTGAAACTTCATGATATGTTATGATACTTTGGTAATGATGTTGAGTTTATTTACCTGTTTATAGTATCCACAAAAACATGGTTGTAATAAGTAGATACTGAATAATATATAATATAGTAACCCAAAGTTTTAGGAAGATCGATCTGTAAAAAAATGAAATTATTTAAAAGAAATCGTGTGATTCCTGATACTGTTGATTTGTTTATGTGATTCTTTAATAAATCGTTTGTTAGGACTTAGGATTTCATATTTTATCTTGGACCTAGTAGATAGATAGTTGTTTTAAGTGTATATATGATTAATTTTACGAGTAGTTTCATATACATTATAATAATACTGTTTAAATTTTTTATTTTATATTATTTGGCAACGTATAAACTTTAATAGAATTAGTATACATATTGGGATATTATATAAAAATGTATAACTTATTAAAATTTAAGAATTTTTTTTTCTACAAAGAAAAGAGAGTATTGTGTTAATTTTAATAAAACGATATATAAATATGATTGTTTCAAAAGACGTAAACCTGACTATTATTGTTATAAAATTTTATTTCATAAAATGTTACAAGTAAATAATAAATAAGTAAGTAATAAATTGGTTATACAAATATGAAAATTGTGTAAGCATATTTGGGTTGTAAATAATACGAATAAATGAGAAAATATTAAAAGCTGATTTTAAAAATTTTATGGCTTTTTCAGCAAAAAACGTGTTTGACTAAAACAAAAGGACTGTGAAAAGAATAAAGATATCATTTTACTTTGAAAAATTAAAGCTGTAATTTATTATAGTCAAATGTTAACAAGGATAGTTCTTTAAAATAAATACTATTTAATAAAGTATATTTGTATGTAATACTCTATATGCGTTAGCTTTTATGTTAGTGTTGGGCCTCAAGCCCTTTTCAGAAAAAAAAAACCCATAGAAGATACTTATGAACAAATCATTTATTATATAAGAAAGGAGTGGGCGTTGCTTAAAAATAAAATTATAAAAATAAATTTTTAAATACTCCATTAAAACAGACAAAATATATTGGGATTTAGATAAAGGAGTCATTTAGCCAACAAAAAACAATTACATTATGGTACCTTATAATTTTTTTTTCCGTTAAAAGGTTGTGGGTAAGAGAAAAAGGAAAGAAATGCAGTTTCTTCTTGTAATTTCTTCCTCATTCCTCATAAATTTATTTTTTTATTTATCCTTTTTTAATTATATAATTTAAAAGTTATTTTACTATAAAAGAATACCTTTGGCAGTACATAATTTCAAAGTCAATGATTTTCTAATAATACAGTTTAGAAGTTAAAAATGAACTTTAATTATATAATTTAAAAGTTAAAAATAATTTTCAGATTTTGTAATGAAATATATTTTATTTCTCAAAAAATAAATTTCATTAACAATATATAAATAAATACCCTTTTTTATATCAACATTTCAATATTTCAGTTTTACCCTTCATTATTATTTTAAAAATTATTTTATAAATAGTTTATCTTTAACCGTTATTCTCAAAATATTTTTTATTTTTAACCGTTATTTTAAAAACTTCTTTTATATACATATTTTATTTTTTTAACTTTATATTTAACAACTATTTTAAAAATTAATTTTTTATTTTTTATTTATCTTAACTCAATTTTTTATGAAAATAAAAAAAAAAATCAAATACACAGGTGGTGCTATCACATATGTATTTTCGCTAGTATTATATAATCTAAATCATTTTTAAGTTTTCAAATTATATAATCTAAAACAATTTTTTAAGGAAAAAGTAGCTTTTAATTAAAAATAATATCCAAATTTCAGAAAGGACAAAATAGGAAAATGCTTATAGGAATGCTGAAAGAAAGTTAAGGATTTTTTAAGGGAAAAAATAGCTTTTAATTAAAAATAATATCCAAATTTCAGAAAGGACAAATTAGGAAAATACTTATAGGAATGCTGAAAGAAAGTTATGGACGTGCAGAAAGCAACTGACCAACCTGAAGAGTCCAGTGACCCAACTTTCAAGTAATATTTGACCAACCTGATCCATACTCCGGTGGACCAACAGCGAAGCCCTTTTTTTATTTCACATGGATCATATCAAATTTTATCGTAGATCATATTAAAAATGAACTAAAGTGTTATAAAATGGGACTATATCTTGTCCACCTTACTTTCAGGATTCTTTCTTTCTGCACCACTATAGTTTATTTCAGTAACTTCGTGGAATACGGATAGAATTCAACATGTCTACGATAAAAGTTATATATTATATTTTTTTATTGAGAATTTGAGGAATGCTGAGAAGCACATTCCTTTTCTATATACTCTCTTATTAGTTTAATTTTTTTTTGAAATCACAAAAAAAAATGTGAAGCATACATCTTATTTAATTATTCTCTCACATATAAATTATTTAAAAAATCATTCAAAAGTGTGTATAGAAAGTAGACTCCTTTTCTTTCCTTTTTTAATGGTAGCTATGTAAAAAACCACCGCAACATCACAAAAAAAAAATATATAATAATAATAAATTGTAGCGTTTGTAGGAAAAAGTAAAAGATAGAAAAACACAGGTTCTTTTGAAGGCAAGTAGAAGCCAGTTGATTGCTATTGACTTCTGACCAACATTTTTAGATGCTTTTCGAGTGTCTCTGAACACGACAAAAACATTAGCTACTATGATGCATTTGCAGACACCAGTTGAAACATCTTTCGGCAGAGAAATTGTAATAATGAAGGTTTTGTTTTTCTTTCTTATAGGTCGTAAATTCAGAGAAAATGCACCTTTCATCAGAGATGTAACATGAGTGCAGAACACATGTAATAATCACGTAAACAAAAAACAGCATCCTAATCCGTTGCTTGTTTGCATTTGAGAAAAAAAAGCCTTCGAAAGTCAGCAATTAAAATCGAAATTAATTAATAAATACATTAATTAGGCTTAAATTAAACATCTAAGCAAGTTCAGGATGTTGTCGACAGACACACCTCAACCAACAAAGATCAGAAGCCAAGAAACTTAAAAGAAAATCTTCTGTAAAAGGAATTTCTTTTGTCTCAATCAACACAAAATAACAAGGTGGGGTGTGGAACAATTAACCATGGATCGCGTATCAACCACATAGTATGCATTAGAAACTGTATTTTTCCCGTATCTGAAATTTACAAACATAGTATAGTAGCTGTGGTGCGATGAAAGATAAAGGCAGTGTGTGATTAAGATGATGAGTGATTGATTACAGAGATTCAGAGATCGTGAGTATAGAAGTCAATAATCTCCTTCAGATTGAGCTGGAACAACGAAGAAGCATCATTGTGCATGAGCCACAACATGTGCTCGAACAAAATGTCATCCACATCGACAAAGATTACTCTTCTTTGAGAAGACGTGAAATGGAAGTGCTTCTTCTCCGCCGCAGGGTCCTTCTTCATGGATATATCCATCAAAACGCGAAAGGGGCTCTCTTGCAATATGAAAGGCTCCACCATAAACACCCTCTTCTCTTTTCCGACCACCACCGTCACGCTCTTCTCCGATTCTTCCTCCAACAACCCCTCTTTAGGAAGCGCCATGTAACGCAAACGAGAACCAGTGGAACGACGCCGGATCAATGAAACCGGCATCACCAAACAATCCATGGATGCAGCAGAAGCAAGGTACGATGTTCCAGCTGAAAAAGAAAAGAAGAAGAAGAAGAAGACGACGAAGAAAGTGGATGATATCTCTTGTGACTCTAGAACCTGCCAACGAGTTTATATAATAAATATATTAATAATAATAATAATTACATCACGTTATATATTAAATAATAGGTTTGGGATTTTAATAACTATTATTAAATTAATATTTAGGTGACCAGAGAGAAAAGAAAGGGTTACTTTGGATGTATACTTTGGGTGATGACTTCTGCAAATGGGAAATAGCCGTTGGAGAAAGGATCCCTTGGACTGCAAGAGGACACGGCTACCCTAGGCTCGTCAGCAAGCGCGTGGGCGCGTTAACATTTAATTTAATTTTACTAAGAATTTCACTTCCGCTTATAAGACCTATTTTACTTTTAATATAATGAAAACAAAAAAAAAAAGTATTTTACTCATATTAAAAATAAAATATGTTAATATCTTTATTAATTTATTTAAAATTTACTAGTATTTGAATAAATCAAATTTTCTTGACGCGTGGGTGAAGTTTGGATTGCCGACTTTGGTGAACAAGACATGACATTGGATTAAACATCTGAAGTGAGATGTTAGCATCGGTAGTAGGCGGCTTTTCTTTTGCACTGTGACGTGTGTTATTTATGAGAAATAATATTCATTTTCTTTTACTATTATTTAATCCAAAGTAATAAAAAGTTAATTGGAGCTCTTTATCATATAATCTCACACAACTCTTAATCATAACGTAATTAGTCTCACTGATGTATGAATAAATCTAATTCTCTGCGCACAGAATAATTAAGTGATTATTAGACACATTTATTGTAACAATTAATTGACAAGTTATGTATTTAGAACCGAAACAAAAATGCAGGGTAGGCTAATCAATGGTGTTATGGTTAAAGGTATGAGTAATATTAATATTACCATACTATACTAGATTTGAAGTTACAAAACATAATGTGCTTTTTTTGTTACATGATAGTGTTCTAGTTATTAACTAATGGATGAACACGAATATTTGAAGTGATTTTAGTTGGAACAGTTATGAAATTAGGTAAACGCGTTTTAGAGTGCAGTTACATTTAGGTTGTCGGTGCTAAAAATTTGGAAATGTCAAATTCCGCGTATTAACGTGCACAAATGCCTGCTCAATGGGTATGTTTTGTTTGAATTTTGACCCGTTTACATTGGAATAATGCTCTCTTTACTTTTACTTTTATTAAAACAAAAATAAAATAATAGTTTTAAGAATTTTAAATTATTGAATACCTTCTTTTGGGATTCTTAAACTAAAATGCTTGTTATGAGTTTTACTAAAATGATAATCCATGATTATTAAAATTAAAAATGGAGAATTGTGTTTTAACTTTTTTTTTTAATCTCTTGGTGTGTTTTTTATTAGTTTTTTATATTAGCTTATTAGAGTAATTTTTTGGGCTAAATAGTAGTTTCATTATTTATATATTTCCTTTATAGTATATTAAGAAAAAACATACAACTTTAGTACAGAATTTTAGTTTGATTACTTCTGTTTTAATTTCTCAACGATAAAATTGAATATGTTTGATGTTTAATAATTTTTTTGTCATGCTTATTTATTAGAAAAATTAATCTAGAGAGAAAATTTACCTTTTACTTTTTAATTTACAAATTTAAAATTCTCCGTAACTCTTTTAAAATTAATTACATATTAATGTTAATTTTTTTTTTAATAAACACACATAGATACTAAGTTCTTTTTTATTATATTAAAAATAAAACATAATAAGTATTTACTATTCTACATAGGTTATTTATCTATTTTATATATTCCTTCTCTACAAAGAGATGCCTATTTATTAATATTTTCTCTTTGTTTTCTATATTATCAATCCTTGATGTATTCTTAGAAGATACGATTATTCCATAACGTGACATATTATCTGTATAATAGAATCATCATCATCCTTCAAAAAAAAAATGTAACCGTAAATATTTTATTATTTATCTCTCAACTTATAGATTATATACGATAACAAAATTTAAATATCTTATTATCTAATATTTTGTTAATAACAAAATTAATTTGACTACATTTTTATCGGAATCTCACATGCAATTTTAAGTGGTGGGTGAATAAACTTCATAAACATATAAAAAAAAGTTAAATTATTATTTTGTTTTCGGAGAAGTTAGTTTTCAATAAATAATGATTCTAAAAGTTTAAGTTTGAAATAGTATCTCCTATATAATTGTATCTCTCATTATTAATTATTAATAAGATATAGATGATGATTGAATTTTGTCATACCAAACATTCTTAACTTAAATGATTATTAAAAATTAAAGTTAAACTTTAATTTCTCCTCTTTATTATGAGAACATTATTATTAGATTGGTTATATTAAACATTATATAACTAACTTTATTTATATTTGTAAAACTATATAATACTCATATCTCAAATGATATAAGATGATAAATAGTGTTTGTTTTACCCAAAAAATTTTCAAGGGATTCTAACCATAATATTTATAATTAATTCAATTATCATCTATTTATATATATGGCAAAAATTAAAGTTAGTTGTTTCTTCGTTGGTAGGACTTGTATTATACGCTATTGGGTGTCAACATTCACATAGTTTGACTTATTATGAGTTTGTCTCATGTCACAATTTGTCTAATAATGGTTCAAACAAAATGAAAATATTGGAGTCTTCATAAACTATTGATCCACATATAAGTAAATTTATTTCCTATAAAGGTACACAATCTCTCAGTATTAGTTATAACGAAAGCAATCACGATGGAGGTACTTATTAGAAAAAAGACAATAATTAAAAAATAAAAAGGAAAGAGCTTCTCGGATAAAGAGGGCAGAACTCATACCAGGCTCTCTCTTTCTTCTTCCATCTTCCTAAGTCTTAGTGGCACCCCCATAATTTAAAGAACTATAAAATTACTCCAATGAAGGGTACCAATGTCATAAGTTTTGAATAATTATCCCAATTTTTCTTTTCAATTTATAATACTTCATCCAGAATTTATTTTTATTCCTAAAGAGTTCATGCAGAATAGTTTGAGATGCAGTGATGCAATCATATTCATAGACAGCATCAACACACGAGACGTAGTCATTCAATTAGTAAAACATACAACAAAACACACAAACTCTTCCAGAACACTATTTAAAAATCCAGACCAACTGTTTCAAACAAGAAAAAAAAAAATCAGATGAAGTCTTTCGAAATAAAAAAAATCCAGATCATCTCCATCCAAAATCTACGACAAAAATGCACTTTTTCCCAAAAGTCTAACATAGAGTTGTCGATCTTACAATTATAAATTGTATTATACAGACCACAATTTTTCTCTCCAGATCATCCCATCCCATCCCAAAGGTTGATTTAACCCTTCCAAAAAGGTCTAATTCAAAAACTAACACGCAAAAGAGAAGGACACTGGTCTTTTTTAAAATTATAGGGGTGCAAGAAAAACAGCCCGCATATAGTATATCTAGTGAACGCACAGATCCAACCCTGTAACAAGCTCAAATAATTAAAAGCTATCATTGCTAACATTTTCAAATATGATAAAATTCCTAGTGAACATAAAAATGAAGATAAATAGATTTAGACCTTAAGATAGACTCTCCTAAAACCAGTCCCAAAACCAATAATGCATGTTAGATTTTGGAATTTGACCTCTAGCCACTACCAGGAAGAATCATTATGCCAATGCCCTGCTTCTGCAGTGTTGAAACTAAAAAGCATCATCACTGCTGAGTATGGCCAGCCCATAGATGATGGTACATCTGCAGATTATGATGAATAGGCTGACTAGCATTGTTAGAGAGTCCCGGGCCTCCCAGGCCTCCCGGGCCCTTAATAAAATTATTATTTTCATTATCCTCAGATGACTCGGTTGAAGGCCCCTGAGAAGTAGGAGTGGTTGGAGTCGTAGGAGCACCAAAAGTTAACAATTGCGATGATGGCGTCGTAGAACGTCCAGATTTTACGTTATTTGAGCTAGACTTTTTTCCATCTGCAATAAAGCTACCCACAACGACCTGTTGTTGACATGCATCGAAGTTAGATCAACCCTTTTGCAGAAAAAAAATCCAATAGCCATTAACTTATATACACAACGTTTTTTATAAAAGCAGAAGAAAAATTCCAACATATTTTCCACCCTTTGAGAGAGATACCTGCACTGCCGAAGCTGCAGTAAGAGCTCCAGAAACTTCGCCACCCAATACTCGTCCATCAGGACCTGCTAAACTCACATTTAAGGAACGCATTCCGTTATGACCATTGTTATTTTCAGATTGTTCAGTAAATCCGGAAAGGGATATGATCTCAAATTCACCCTGTAATGTAAAAGACATGTGAATTAAACTTTAATTACAAACGTCTAATATCAGAGTAAACATAATGACACAACCGACCGTGTAAAAATAATGACATTGTGACAATGAAATTATGTAAAATTAAGGAGAACTAAAGATGCAGATAAATTTGGTTCATTCCCAGAAAAATAAAAACATTACCTGTTTGAACCCCATTACTAAATTAAATCACTACATAGTATACCTTTACTAATAGGGACAGTGCATGGAAGATGGGAAGAAGCCTCAAATAAAAGCAGATAAAAGAAACTGTAGGTTTAACAGACGGCATTAACACATAAATCACAAATTTGAACATTGTATTTGGAGAAGGTACAACTAGGACTAGTAATAAGATACACCCTTCACAAAAAGGGAAACCCTGGATTCTATAGGAACACATTTAGCTAATAAATTAGTGCACAAGATTATTACATCACATGCAACAACTTCATATATTCATGTTTTGGATAACATCAAGATAATTAAAGAGATATTTTACTAAGGGTGTGGTCCAAATAAAAAAGGGAAAAAGTAATGTTGCATATCAAATCAGAAAAAATACTGTATTAAAATTATAAAATACAAAAAGATAGCTCTAAACATTCTTTTCATTTCATAGGAAAGACAAGCAGTCTGAAAACTTTTGTACATAGTTAATATAAGTTATATAAACTGAGCTGATAAATTATTCACATTGCCATTTTTAACATGGTAATTATGTTACACAGTTTTACGTAAATGTTCAATCAATTAAAGATATGATGCGTCAAAGCTTTCTTAGCTTAAAGTTTGTAAGCTAATGCAAAATGTCAGCTCAGTTTCTGCGTCTCAAAGAAGAAATTGGTTTGAGGAAGATCAATAACACCTACAATAACTTATGGAACATCTAAATATAAATAAATACTAATTCTTATAACCAACAGATCAAGACTGAAGACCTGACTCTAGAAATGTACTTAACCCATCTTCACCATCCCCAAATTAATCCAATTTCAACTGTTACCTTGACAATACATATTAGACTAGATAAAACCTATATTTACTAGCACCAAACTCCACATCGAAAATTCCCAGCTGATTTCCATGATTGCAGCTTCTAGTAATCAGACGGCATAAATAGCTATATATTTCATGTACTTTCAATGCCTATAAGATTATATTATTCTACACGATGCATACAGATAAAATGTAACTCATTTGTCTTGCTTATTAAACTTCTGTCTTTACAATGCATTCAATACAGATATAAGTCAACAATACAGCAGATGAATCATTTGGTTAACAGATTCAACATTAAAAGCAGAACCCCCAGAGAGCCATAGCATGCTATTAAACCATTGAGTACCACCCAAAACAATAGAAATATAATTTCCATGGAACATTTTTTCTGAACAAATGAAGTATTTTAAAACGAAAAGGAAACATTGCAGAATTTACTCGTTTCACAAATCAGATAGATTCCAATTGTGTAATTTATAACTTTACATCTGTTCATTCACGCAGTTGAATCAGAATTGTGTGGAAGAATTTAAGTGAACTTAACTGAGTAAGAACAATTCGGTTGATATTTCTTTCCATAACAATTCTTAAACCGTAGTAGTTCAACTGACAGATTCAAAATTGTTCTATCCCAAAAAATATCACATGAAATTAAATTAGAGATACGAGAAATAAAAAGAAACCCCGGGTGAATGTTTCTGATAGATTTTATGTTTAAAACCTAAATAAACTCTGTCTTCAAAAATTAAAAAATGTAATTAAGCACATGGACAGGAAGATAATAGGTGAGGGTGTTTCTTCAAATTCTACGGTTAACATGCACACAAGCACACCAAACAGACATTTACATATATAGTACTTCAGATCATTGCCAATCAATATAGAATAACAAAAAAGGTTGACATGGTTTTGGGGCTCACTGAAACTGCACCACCACAACAATAATTATGGCCTCATTGGTCAGAACTTCCAAAATCAACATAATTTAAAACCTTGACAGTTGAGGAGGGTTGTTTAAAGGATGTTAAGAAGATTACCTCATAGGATACGTCAGGACAAGCCAGAGAAGAGGCGGAAGGCGGTTGTCGAATGGTTACATTCCGAATAGGACCGACGGCGGAGAGGATGCAAACTGTCCGTGGCCCTTGTTCACAGAAAGCCATAATCTTTGCAGCAATGTCCTACAAAACAAAAGACATTAAACAAATAAACAAATATACAACAGCGAGAATAATTTACAACAAAACCAAACATTATGATTGTGATGAGTGAACGAGGGATCGTAGTTCTACCTCGCCAGCTTCAGCTGATATTACATGCGGAGTAAAGCCAGTTCCAGTGATTCCTGAGAAAAAAACAAGACAGGATCAAACCACGTAAAAAGCAAAGGTAGCGAGAAAAGCGAAGAAGATAGAGAGATAGATACCAAGTGCGTCCATTTGTTTTTTGCCGGAACCAGGGGGACGTCCGCGGTGTTTCTTGGCGGGAGATTCGGCGGAGGAAGCGGCGGGATGATTAGGAACCAGGCCCAGGGCAATGTTGCCCCCGTCGGAGGAATATTTCCTGGGCCGGCCCCTTTTCTTCTTCGAGGACTCCGAGGAACCCATTCCGAGCGCGCACTGCTTCAGCGCAGCCTCGTGGTGGTTGTCGTTGAGAGGCTCGGGAGGAGGTGGTGGTGGGGGAGGAGGGTTGTGGTGGGGGATGTGGTTGTTGCTGATGAAAGGAAATCGGGCGGTGGCGGGGGCCAACATGGAAGGGTAGGAGGTGGGTCCCATCATCATGTTTGGCAATTGTGGTTGGTGGTGCGGTTCCCGAGAATCCATGACTGGTGAACGGAGAAGAGAATAGAAAAGCAAAATGCGGATCGCAGAGCGGTGGTGGGAGCGAATGCGTGGGGGAAACAGGGATTTGATTTGATCGAAAAAGAAGACGGTGATTGGCGAAGAAGATGCGTGGGAGTGCAGGAAGGAGAAGAAGAAGGAGAAGAAGACGAAGAAAGAAAACGAAAGGGGAGAAGAATATATATATAAGGAAGAGAATAAGAGGGGTAGAGAGGGAACACCCGAAGCGGGCTTTGGGCTGATAGTATTAATTTAGGGTTTTACTTTTAGATTTGGTTTTTATTCCCTCCCTTTTCTCAATTTATTATTCTTACTTTCCTCACACTTTCACAAGATTTCCATTTGGATATGATCTGATAGTTACCCATTTGCCGCTTCCTGTCAACTTCATCCTTCGCTTTCCATCCTCCTCCAATTACCCCTAACATCCATTTTTTCACTTTTTTTCATTTTTTTATTATTTTTAAATTCATAATTATAATATATTATCATACTCATACTCATCTTCATTTTTATTTAATTAATCATGTTCATAAATGTTACTAATTACATCACAGACAATGCATTGAACACAAGTTCATGATGAAAAATTACTCCATATACTTGGGGCATATTATGTGTTAATACTTGTGTATGACTATGCATGGATTATTATCGTACCCATCTCGTTACTTTCTCAAGTTTTAGTTTCAGGATATTCTTTATATTTATGTTTCATCTTTTATCTTTTTATGCTACAATAAACAATATATTAAAGAATCTGTAAAAAATTACAAAGTGCATACTTACTTTATATATATATAATAAATCTCATGTTGAAACATTATTATGATTAAAGTAATCAGAATTGTAGATAATAAATATAACAAACCCGTATTTATAATTTATATTTAAACTAGTTGTTTTAATCTATGTTGTATCTAGGTAATTATAAATAAATGGTGAAAGCACGCGGTTCTCATCATACTAAATATATAGATGATAAACATCAATACAATCTTTAATGTTGTGGATGAATATTCTTTTATATACATATATAAACTTATTATACCTGACACATTAGTATAGCATTCAATGCTAGTAATTATTTATATAAATATATAAAAAATATATATATTTTTATATAGTAACTGTAGAAGACCGAGTCATGGATGAACTACCAGTCACTACGATCACAAACTACTTTGGGAAAAGAGAATTTGAAAGAATAAATTTGATTAAATATAGCATTGGAGTTTTATTTAACAAACTATTATTCTAATTGTCAGCCGTTTTTTAATTTTATCCATAATGCGTTGAAAGTCGGTTATGGTAACACTGGTTCAGAGATATATATCCCATATATCTGTGAAGTTTAAATAATGGGTAATACCACCCAGTATCATTTACTAAACTGGGCGATTTTTTAAAGATGGATTTTTGAAAATATAAGAAAATAGATAAATTGTGTTTACAAAAGACACTATAAACTAATAGTATCTTTTAAACACAACTTTATACAATTAGAAAATGAAATTGTACTTTCAAATTATGATTTTAAACTTTTTATATCATTATAAATAATTTCTTTATTTTCTTTTTCTGTTTCCGTTGTTTTCTTTTATAGTTGGAAGTAATGCATGCGAATTAACATTTTTTTTACGGTTTTTAAAAGATTTATATATCTAAATTAGTTTTTCATAATTTGATTAATTGATTTTAAAAAAATTTAAAACTTTGTACATTTTCGTATAATCATATATTTTTAAATTTTAAGATATTTATTTTAATAAGTTTTTGGTACTCTTCTATATCTTAAATTATTTATTTTTTGAATAATTTGATTAAAGATATTTTCAAATTTTTACAACTTCAATTTTTTATATTGTGAATTTATTTATTAATAAATTATAATTTAAATATTAAAATATTACCATGTTTTAAAATATAATATATATATATATATGTATATATAAATAACAATGACAAAATAAAAATCATGTATAAAATTCAATAATAAAATTATTAAAAATTTTAAAAAATATCTATATAGAGAGTTAAGAAAACAGAAAACGTTAAATAGTAAACAAATATAATTTTTTGTTTTAATTTATTAATCAAATTATTAAAAAAATCCTAAATTGTTTGCACAAAAATTGAAAAAAATTTAAAAATAATTATTCAAATAAAAGTTTAAAATATAAAATATTACCAAATATTTCAAATTATGTAAATAAATAACTCCATATATATAATTTTAAAATAAGAAAAATTTAGAAAGCCAAATAATTAAATTATTAAAAATCAATTTGAAATAAAAATATGTGTATGTAAGAAATTTTAAAAATGTAAAATGTTTGAAGTCTCACGTTAAATCTACTTATAGCATATAAGTTAGTATAAATTATACATATTTCAACTTACATACTTGTTTTATAAAATTAAATTAAACTTAAAATATATATTTTAACATTATATAAAGTATTATATATACAATTCTTTTTTAGTAATATAACAAGTTGAAAGTCATGATCTGACACCATGATATCTTTTAGCAGCATAACCGTGTTTGAAAAATACCATTTTTTTTAATTATATTTTAAAATATAATTTGTCTACTTTTATATATTTTTTAAACTTTACCTAATTCAATGATAAAATTGATTAAAAAATGTGATAAATGATCTTCATATGTAAAAGATAAGTAGTGTTGTTTTTTTATCATGTAGTCCATTGTAATACACAAATCTACATTTATCAAGATCAACTCCCTTTCACATCTATTTCTCACTTTATTATGGTTACACTTCTATTTAAGATACTACTATTAGATATTAAATAATAAATAATACAATCACATAAACATATACTATGTATTTACAGTTATATAAATATAAATTTTTTAATTTTTTATAACAAATATCTACGTATAAAAATAATATAATATCTATACTTGATTTATTACCTATTATCTACAAATAATAAATATTCATAAATATTAAATATCTATTACGAATTTTACCTATAAATATCTACAATGATTTTTTTTCTCATTAGAAAAAAACTAAACAAAAGAACACTGATTTTACAATAAAGCCTACAGATTTTACTGATGTCAAATATTTAAATAGGAAAGAAGGACTATACTAAAAATATTGAAAACTGATGTCAAATATTTATAAATTAACTTTCCTGCTACCTCTTTATTTAATTTTTATTTTTTAAAACATAATAACTGAAAACATGCGAACCTTCTTTTTTTACAAATATGTTTATTTATTTTTTAATATGTCCTACATCACAACTACCAGCTTTTGTGTAGTACCATTTCATTTTTATTTTTTAACATATCATGAAAATATGTTTTAAGAAAATATTACTCGTTTTATAATTATTTAATCATAATATTACCAATAACTAATTTTTTAACTAGAAAGCCACAAACACAACAATTTTTTGCTCGTTGCATATAAATTAAAATCATCAATCTTTATTTATTAACAATGTTAATTTTGTCGGTATAAAAAAAAAGATAACAGGGAGGAATTAAAAAAATTCAAGACTAATTTCAAAATTTTAATAACAAAGAACTTAAATTAAACAAACAAAATTAAATAATTGAATTAAGTTTTTACCAAATAGAACATGAGTGGTACATTTTTTCTTTTAAGTGAACTACATAGATTTTTCAAGAACAGCATTCAAGCAAAATTTATATCATGTTGTATTTTGTTTATAATTAAATAAAAAAGAAATCAGTTCACTAAATAAACTCATTAACTCATTGGGGGAGAGTCCACGTGTTGTAGAAGAACATTGGAACAGAGTTGAAGTGTTGCTGTGCTAAGAAACGCTGACTCGTAACTTTTCACATTTTGTTGCTTTCCTTCTTTGGTTCTCTCCGTCCACCACTTTCTGTTGTTGTTGGTATTGTTTTTTCTGCTGCTGCTGCTAGCTTCAGATCTGCATCTGATTGTTACTCTTCTTCGAAAGTTTTTCGTCAGAGAATTTGGAAGCTGATACACCGGATTGGAGATGCCGGTGGCTGCTTCCGCTATATACTTCTTGAACCTCCGCGGCGACGTTCTCATCAATCGCCTCTACCGAGACGATGTTGGGTAATATCTATTCTTTTTTCTCCTTCTTTCGCCTACTCATCGCTCAGTGAAGTCAAAGCGTCAAAGCGAATTATTTCTGCTGTTTGCTCTCTTAAACGTTATAGGACTCAGTTTTCAACTTTCTTTTTTTTTTTTTGTGTTTGGAGAATTCTGGAAAGTAAGTCGTACTGTAATTGCTTGTCTCTTCCTCTTAGGTTCGTCCTAATTCCTTGTAGGAAAACAATTACGCCGCACGTTAGAATCGAAACCTACCTTTAGGGACTTAACAGTGTCAATTTTGAACGAAGTTTTGCTATAATGTAGCTAGAACCAGTGAATAGCGTTAAGGATTAAGGAACTTTTGCTTTTGGAATGCTCTTATTGGAACCCTGGAACTTGGTGATTGCGCTTATCGGAAGTTTATTTTTTATTTTCGTGGGGAACAATATCACATCTTCTAACTTATTGTATTACATTGCAGGGGAAATATGGTTGATGCTTTTCGGACACATATAATGCAAACAAAAGAACTTGGTACTTGTCCTGTGAGGCAGATTGGTGGCTGCTCTTTCTTTTACATGAGGATCAGCAATGTTTACGTCGTGATTGTTGTCAGCAGCAATGCTAATGTAGCTTGCGCTTTCAAGTTTGTTGTTGAGGTATTTAACCTCTTGCTACCTCTGTAACTTGTAACTTATCCGATGATGCAGCTTGATCAGTTAAATTAGGATTCATGACATGGGTCTTTTTCATTACATCCTTCCTCGACTTTGGGATGAAGGTTTTGCTGTCTATGTTGCTCGGAGATGGAATTCTGTCTTTCAATCTAGATATTTGATCATCATTAACTTATAGTTGTGTAAATGATCACATATATATCCTCGTTGCAGGCAGTTGCACTATTTAAATCATATTTTGGCGGTGCCTTTGATGAAGATGCAATTCGCAATAATTTTGTACTTATTTATGAGCTCCTAGATGGTATGTAATCATGTGGTGATGAATTAAATTCGTTGAAATTTTATGTTGCAATGCATGCTTATGCTGAAAGTCAGTTCAAGGGTTTTAGTTTCCTATAATTTCAAAATCTGTCATTTGTTTGAAGAATATTTTCTGGATAAGTTTTTATTTTTCTGTTCAAACTTTAAGTGAGTGGTTTAACTGAAGAGGTAGATGCAGGAACATTACTTGTACATTACTAAATAGTTATATGATTTGAATTTTCTGGAAATATTTCATACAGATACACTAGTTAATGTAACTGGGTTTTCACTGGGACAAAACATGAAGAATGTTTTGCTAAACTGATTCATTTATATATGGTGACAAAACCTCAGGCTAGCAGCAAGGGTAATAATACATTTTGTAATTTCATATGCTCTTCAGAATTTGAAAGAATTTCCATATTTATAATTGGTAGTGAAATAGGACTTTACGAGTAAATTGTAACAGAAGCGGCTAGTCTCATATGCATGCATATGTGAAACTGCAACCGTGCAGTTGCTTGGCAACTGTTGTGCATCTATCTGTTTTGTCAACAGATTGAAACAGAAACAGAGGTTTAAATAGCTGCCCTATAGCAGCACAGTGGCCCCGCCAGGGGCTTCCGTAGTGGATAAAGCAGACCAAACAGTAGCCACAGGGGCACTGTGTGAACTAGGGCTTTACTAGTGAAATGTAACAGAAGTGGCTAGTTTCATATGATTGCATTTGTGAATAGTGCGCTATAGTTTTGCTATAGCAGTGTAGCAGTGTGGAGCAGCCCCTGCCTGCTATAGGGGCTGCCTCAGCAAAATCAAATTACAGGCTCATACTCATTAGTGGCTGTTGCAGCACTATTCTATGTGTTGATTCCTGAAATTTCTTTGAAAAATGACATTAAGTCTTTTTTGGGATTTCCATTTCCAATGCTCAAATCTACAGCTGTTATAGTAGTGAAGATGATAAAGAAGACTTGAATTTAAGAGATTGTGATTTACGATGATTCCTCTCGAGGAAACTTATATTTGAATTTAGTTGTTATTTACTGCATGTTTTGTTTAGTGACACACCTATGAATTTTTTTTATTGATTCTGAATGCCACTAATTGAGTAATTTTTTTTGTCACTTTTGAGAATTCCTTGTATATTTTATACATTTTTTTTTTTAAAATAGTGGTTATCTTGCTGTAATGTTATTGGGGCTAATTGCTACATGTTATCCAGGATTTCAAACACCAGGATAAAATATTTTTCTAATTCAAACTTTGTGTAATAATAAAAGACTAAATAGTGTTCTCACGAAAAAAATATTTATCATTTGAATTCGAATGAGTTTATGATAAATATTTTACTAATATTTGCAGAAATCATGGATTTTGGTTATCCTCAAAATCTTTCTCCAGAAATCTTAAAGCTTTATATCACTCAGGAAGGAGTGCGTTCCCCATTTTCATCCAAGGTTAGTCTGCACATGCTACTGTAAACAAATACATTGAATTACACGGGTGTTTACTTGATAGAACTGGCATGAATTACATTGAGATGAACAAAATTAGGAAAAAGGAACCTTAGAGAATAGAATATCTATACTTGCATGAGTATATGAAAATACTAAATATCATTTTGTTGGAGGAAACAGAGGGAAACACCTCACCACAGACATACCTATGCAAAATGTGATTTCACATGTTACTGGCTCTGTGTGTGCATATGTTATCTGTCTGTCCACTTGTTTGTTGTTTGAGTTTACATTTCTTAATGTGATGTACTGTTTAAATAACTAACTAAATCCTATAATTCATCCTGTACTGTGCGCAATCCTGGGGTGATACAGCCTTTAGATAGACCTGTTCCAAATGCAACTTTACAAGTTACTGGTGCTGTTGGTTGGCGGAGAGAAGGCCTTGTATACAAAAAGAACGAGGCAAGCTGTGTAGTATCTTCCATTCTTTGTCATTAGTGCCTTACTATTGCAAATTTACATCTTTTATCCATTGCAGGTCTTCTTGGATATTGTGGAGAGCGTGAATCTTCTTATGTCTTCAAAGGGTAGGTCATGAATTTTCCTGTCTCCACAACATTGATGCTTGCTTGATTATGTGTTAATTGTGATGATTTTAGGTGTTGTTCTACGCTGTGATGTTACGGGGAAGATTCTTATGAAGTGCTTTCTTTCTGGAATGCCTGATTTGAAGTTGGGTCTGAATGACAAGATTGGCCTCGAGAAAGAGTCAGAAATTAAATCTCGTCCTACTAAAAGGTAGTTTTCATTTGAACATGATTCCCACATTTTCTTTTTACATTATCATTTGAAACACGTGTTTGTCCTGTTATATTACTGTAGGGAATTGTGTGTTTACTTTTTCTCTTCTAAAGCGTAGTCCATCTTGTGTGTCGTACTGGGAGGACAATTCATCCTTATGTTTTATTTGCTCTACTATAATAGTAATATTGTTTTCTGCTGTCAACAAAATCCATTTTGCAGTGGTAAAACTATTGAGCTTGATGATGTAACTTTCCATCAATGTGTAAATCTGACAAGGTTCAACTCAGAGAAGACAGTTAGTTTTGTGCCACCTGATGGTGAATTTGAACTAATGAAGTAAGCTCTTACCTTCTCTTGAATTTTGTGAACCTACAGCAAACTTCTTGCAAACATGCTTTGGTGGGAAAAGGGGGCAGGTGGATAAATGGATTTATGATTTCTTTCCTTGCTGTTATTCTTCTTGATTAACTATTTCAAAATAACTCTTTGTTGGTTTTTCTACAAGGCACTTGGAAATGTATTTCTCGGTAGAAGAAATGTATTTCTTGGTAGATCTTCATCACCAAACTTAAAATGGGACAATGGATTACTGACATATCTATGATATGATTTAAGCTTCTAAGGAAGAGTTCTATTCCTTCTATGACACCTCAAAAGACCATCAAACGCAACATTGAAAACTATTTTTTCTTTGGTTCATATTGGAATCCAGTTCTCTTTAATACCAAGGAGCTAAGTCAAGGGGTGCATCAGAAATCTGCCTTACAAACATCCATTTCTTTAGTTTGTTAGGTTTTCCTTGCCTTTTCTACAATTTAGCTTGTTTGCTATTACCTAATTTTGCAATGGAAATGTATCGGGTGCTCATACCGTTCACAGTCTATTATCATCGTAGGTTCACTTATTTAGAAAGATGGTTATGCTCCCTGTTGTTAGATTACTTTCTTCCTTTCATAACGTTTGTAGCATTGAAGTGATTCTCATTTTCTGCACAGCATTAGGTTCATCATGAATTCAAATGATATTTAGTAGCTCCAAGAAGTATATTTTACCATTTTGCACCACTTGGTATATAAAATCACAAGTGATTTAGGACCAGGTGAATTCTTAACGGTGCCAGAAGTGGCATTGGTCTTGTCTGATATAAGATTATTTTATATTGATAGATATCGTATCACCGAGGGTGTTAATCTTCCCTTCAAAGTATTGCCCACTATCAAGGAACTTGGTCGAACAAGGATGGAAGTAAATGTTAAGGTTTGAAAATTTAAACTTTGAAGGTCAAACATATTGAATGTCATCTACCCCTCATTCGTTTTACTAGTTATTAACATGCTTTTCAGGTAAAGAGTGTCTTTGGCGCAAAGATGTTTGCACTAGGGGTTGTTGTCAAAATTCCTGTGCCGAAACAAACAGCAAAAACGAGTTTCACAGTCACATCTGGTCGAGCAAAATATAATGCAGCTATTGATTGTTTGGTTTGGAAGTAAGAGTCTCACTTTGTTATGATTACTATGTGAAACAAAGTGGTTTTCCGACCCTAATTCAGCATCTTGAGTAACCTAAATGTATGCTGTTACTTGCTAATTTTATGTTTTAGTAATCATGTTTAAATGTGTTACTATTCATGCTTGAAATATGTTGTTTTACATAGTACGATAGGATAGGATTCCCAGATTTATTTTCTAGTTTAACTTGTCATGGGCACTATTTAATGTGGCTTTCGGTATTAACATCCTATTCTATTCTTAATTTGTAGACTAAGAAAATTTCCTGGGCAAACTGAGCCGACCTTGAGTGCAGAAGTTGAACTTATTTCCACGATGACAGAAAAGAAATCTTGGACTAGACCGCCAATTCAGATGGAGTTTCAGGTTTGTTTTCTGTTGTTTTTACAAATTCCATGAAAATGGCTGGAACATCCTGATTGCCTTAGAAGTATCAGTGAAAGCTTATTCATGAAAATGGTTGGACGTGTAATTAATCAGGTTTTATTATATACATGTCAATTACGGAAATTAGTAATCAGGGCTTGGGACCTGTAAATTCATTACTATATAAATATATATTCAGTTCATTCGTCGATCTAGGAGAAGTGAAATGGTCTTTCCTTTTCTCTCTCCGGACAAAATATATATTTTTTTAAACTTTCCTTTTTTCTTTTTGGGTAAGCTTGGTGGACATTGGCCCTCTGCTGCGGGGATGACATCTGATCTAATATTTCACATTCTCTTGTTGAGAATCAGTCTCGAAACACTTGCTTCCTATATAGTAGCTTGACGTATAAGTCTTATATTTCATAATGCAGGTTCCCATGTTCACGGCATCTGGTTTACGTGTCCGTTTTCTAAAGGTAAGGTATCCAACTTGATTTAAGAGGCTTTTCTTTTCTGTTTTTAACATTGATATGTGGACGCCTCATGTTTTTCTTAGAACTCAGTGGTTTTTGTAATTTACTCTCTGAAGGTGTGGGAAAAGAGTGGATACAACACTGTTGAGTGGGTTCGGTATATAACAAAGGCAGGATCGTACGAGGTAAGGTGCTAGTCGTCACATGGAAAAACATCAGATTAATGGGTGGAGATGGAAGCAAATCCAAATGCAGTTACCAGTTATAGCTTGAGTTTCTTCTTAGCATCATCACATAGAGTGCCGTCAAATGATTGTGGTTGTGAAAAATGAGTCAAAGGCCAGGTTGTTCATGTAAACTCTTAATTGATCCCATCTCCCTTGTACACATTGTATTTTATTTTAATGATAGTGGCGCGTTCAGTAGTTGTTTTTTTCGCGCTAAATGTAGGCATTGAAAAGATAAATATGTGGAGACACTACTTGTAAGTATGTGATGATTCGTTGCTTCAAGGGAAGAAATCATATTTGAGATAAGAAAATCAAGGTTAGGGAAGAAATCATCTTTGAGATAAGAAAATCAAGGTTATGACATAACAAGCAAGGGGCAGGGTTAGTATATTCTTAGTTTCGTTTGTACGAGGAATTCTTCTCACAATTTCCATTCACAATTATATATATTCAAGTAGTATTCGAATATAATATAATGGTTAAATCATTTTAGATAATAAAAAGGTACAAATAATCTCGGGACGATAATAATAAAAATTTGCAAAAATAATGAAAAAAATATAATCATAAGAAATTTATTAAAATGTAAAATTAATATCTAATGAAGTCAAAGTTTAGATACAATGATGTGTTAGCGTTTTAATTTAATAATTTATATCATAAAAAGATATCACATATTATTTAAGAAAAAATAAAATTTAACTGAAAAATAGAATAATAAAAAATGAAAAGGAAGATGGAGGGATGCAGAGCGTATAGAAAGTGAAGGTGAAGGATTGGTTTGGTTGGGTGTATATAGTGTCCCATGGTATCTCATCTTTCGTGCAACGACTGCAGCTGCAAAGTGCAAGCAAACGCGTGCAGTGCAGAGGGATCTTGGCTCGCTGCAACAAACACCACGCCTTTTCTCTATACCCTCTTTGATTCATGGGACTGTTCAGAAGGATTGCTGGATTTCTAGGGATTGGAAACCACGATCACGATTCCAAGGATTCCGCCGCCGATGAACACGATGGCCATCCTAGTACGACACCGTATCGAGTCAGAGAAACCGGTCGTCCTCGTAAAGGCTTTAGCGTCCCTGCCCAGGTCGTCGTCGATCGCCACCACCTCCCACCTGTTCTCACTCCCTCTACGTCTGGCGACGGCGGACTTCAGGTCCTTTCTTTCTCATCATTCCAATTCTGTTGGGTTTTATAACCATGCATTTAAAATTTGGGAAACCTAAAAATTCATGTCATGTTAGCGGCACAATTATTGCTTGGATCTTATACCTCATTTGTAATTGTTGACCTTTTTTCTACATAATTTAATTTTACAGAAAATGGATTAAGTCTAGCACGAGTGCATGGATATGATAAAGGAAAATAGCAAACTCGTGTGCTTACTTTTGTGTATTTGGGATATCAAGGCCCTTGTGAATTCTTGGGACTGTGCAGAGGCTAGTAATATCTTTTAATCCTGGTTTCAAATTGTATTGTTAGGATTGTAAATAACCCGAGTCTATAGTTCCTGTGTTGAGTACTTTTGTATGTTCGTACGCGACAAATGGAACCCTTTTTACGATTGGAACTCCAATGAACATTTTTTTTAAAATGGTACTTCCTCGGGTCTTGAATACAAAAAATAAATAAATTAGTCAGTTTAGTTTAATTGTTCTTCATTTGAAACACAGACATTTTTCCTAAACTACATAAAAATAAGAGAATCATTGGAATAAAATCTCAATTAGACGGAAGACAGATAGGTAAAGTTAGTTGAAATTTGCTTATACTTAAATCCATCTCTCAACCTTTTTTTTCTCTTATATTTGAGATTAAAAGAAGTATCTTATAATGTTTGTGTTTGGGAAAGATAATCCAGCCCTTTGTTTTCTCTTGGACTTCCTACCTCCGAAGCTGAAATTCAAGATCTATTATTTCAGTTATCTTGAGAGGATGTTATGATATCTGATTTCTTCAGGAAAATAGTAGATTGGTATGACTTTGTAATGTTGCAGTGCCAATGTGGATAACTGCTTTTGTCTTTATTTTCTTACTTTGTGCTGTTAATGAGGATCACTCTTTTTTCTAGCTGCTAGGGGAAGCTGAACACTTTTGTAAAAATTGACAGCATTTGGCTTTTATTTGTACTTTAACATAGCAAAATTAGGTTGGAGGTGTCCTACCATTGGCGGAGGGGTGATTCTTATCATATTCCACTGGAATTAGTTCATCTACGTATAATATTAGAGTTTAAATCTGCCGTCAATGTCCCTCACTTGATTGCATGAATGGATGTACTTAACATTCCTTAACCCAAACTCAAAGACGAGTATGGGGAGGGGATTATTTAAAACTTGAATCGGTAATGGCAAATTCTTAGACAGTTCGCTTTGTACCATATTTTGTTTCAAAAGTAGCTATCAGGTCTGTTCTGCTCATGATCAGTGAATCTTATCCTTGTTTCATGATTGGGAGTTGTCATTACAGCTTTTTTTATGCCCAGCCTATTTGGCGGATAGCTTCTATTATTACAGTCACAACATTTGGACGTACTATGTACGAGTTAGGAAAAAATAAACAGCTTTAAGTTAACACACGACTCCAATCAATGATAGATGAAAGAGGGGAGGGGAAATATAGTTGCAAACTAGGGATTTTGGGGCATTCATGACCTTATGCTTGTGCCTCTTACATTTTCTTTTGTCTCCATTGCCTAGTAATTAAGTCTGGGAGTATCATGTTCAGATAAATTTTCCCTTGTCTAGTAATTTACTGCCAGCAGGTGTTTAATATTTTTGGGCTGTTGTGTTTCTCTTCATCAGGGTCTGGGTTGGTATGCTAAGCGTCTTAGGATGGACGAAGATGGAGATTTGGCAGATGAATTCCTTGAAGAGGTATTGTCAGTGACGCCAGAAGTACTTGGAGAAGATCATCATAAAACACAGGCAAGGTTTAAATCGAAGAAGGGGACCAAGGAAGTCAGAGTGAACAAACAAATCCTATTAGATGGGAAAATTATTCTTCATTGTGTGGAACACCAAGGCAGATTGTAGTAAACATTGGTTCGGATATTGGTTCATTCGGCTTTTTCTGTTTAGTTGTGCATACTGTGGAATCTGTAGTTAAACACTAACATTTTAACTGGGCTTTACTTCATGGTTCCTTTTTGCAATTTAGCTGTCTTTTTACTAGCTATGAGTATGTTTGGGAATTGCTACACTTGATGAAAGCTTGTGGGAGTTAAATGTACAATTTAAAGAAGGTAATGGTTCCCAACAAATTTAACTTCCAAATCTCATGTCCAAGCTACATTACGGTGGCTGTCAGATTTGTAGGTCTGGCGATTGTTTTTGCTAGACATTGAGTAACATAGATGGGTATCTTGGCTGAGAGGACCACGTGTGAGATCCACAAAGAAGCTATGAAATCTTGTGAATTATGGTAGTCTCCATTAAGTACTGAAATCCTGGACGTGCTATTCTTCAAACTAATTGTGACAGTTTGTACTTGCTAATTCCTTTCTGGCTACTATTAGCTAATGCTTAAACTGTTGCTATACTTATTAAATTAATTAAATGAAATTTAATCTGAGAAAAGTTGCCATCGATATCGGCGTACCATCTGAATGTTTAAAGAATACGGAGTTATCTGTTTGTTGTTCAGCACTTCTGCTCAAGGTTGAAAATCTTGTTTGAATGCAAGATTCTCGACCTTTACTAATCTTCTGGATTGGTGTGTAATTCCAAGGTGGTTGGCCTAGTTAGAACAATTGGCCTAATGATTAGAATTATATATTTTGTTTACTGTGTGTAAGGGATATCTGAAAAATTGGTAAGAATAGGAAATGATGTCAACTAACATAACCCTATAGGTAAGGGGATGTTAGTTTCTGCTACACGAATATGTATACCTGAAGGATGATAGATGAAGGTCGTTCAAGGTGGTATTTCATATGGAGTTAAATTGCGATAGTGGAAAATAGGAAATTAGACGAAATTTGCGAGAAAATGTTTTGATATTGCTACCATAAAGTATGGTAATTGAAAAAATTGTTGCTGCAAGTGATTTATCATTTGAATTTCTTACTTAAAAAGTCTAGAATTCAATGATAATGCTGATTTTTTTTTCATCAATGATAATAGAACTGAGCGAACTCTCATATCTGATTGAGAAGATACTGCGTTGCAGCCACAGTCACAAGCACTTGTTATATGACTATAATAGTATGTAGCAACACACGAGAAATAGTGAAGAGACGACTACCTTAAGTCTTAACCTCATGATGCACGTCTTATACTTACCAAAGACTAATTTTCATTGAATGCGACATTTTAAAACGAGTGGAACACGACTATTAAACCGAGTGAGCAGTGACATATTCAAGGCTGTTGGAGAACACGGGGCAATATCAAAGAAACCACTAACGTAAGAAGAGATGTCCATATCAGTATTCACATTCATCGGTTTTTTCTACCTCATAACGCTTCAAGTTGAATGCCGAAAAACACGTTTCTTGAGTTAATCTACCAAAAAGGGTGACCATGTTGCGATTCAGAGATAAGATTGGTTTTTTCGTTTCCTTTTTAACCTCTCTTTTTATATAAATTTGTTGGCATCTTTGTGTTCTTTACAACCCCATCCTGATGAAGGATAAGTTCTGTTAGAAATTTTACTCTTTTTCTTGAGGATCTTTGGTTGATTCAAGAGGAACTAAAATGCTACATGAAAGAAACAAATGATGTGTTTGATTCTGCTTCAAGCTTCATAAACCAAGTATCAGCAAGGGAAGATAAACCTTATCTAAAGATATGCCAATTTTCTAAAGCACTCAGAATCAATAATCTTATCACAAATAGTTATTCCAAAGTATCTTTTAGGAAGACACTACCTTCGATATTGGAGAACTATATAAAACTGCACTGACATTGACACTGTTGGGGCGACATCGATTCCTTAAGAGGCTTACACTGCTTACAAATAAAGCAGTACATGGTACACCAATATACCAAAATTATTTAATTATTTCAGTAAAGGGAAAAACAGTTCATACATTTGAGGGGAAAATTTTCTCTGATATCACATATGCACTCGTTACTCCTCAAGAGTGATGAGTTGTAACAATTAAAACCAAGGTAGTGGTGCCTGCAACCCATTTTAAAGAACGATTCAACCATTTAAGTACTGAATTTCTGCTCAGCAGTACTTGTTGAGGCCTGCATCATTCGGTAACAACAGTGTAAGCAAGATGCATATAAGAATGCAGGTCAAATTATCGCACTAAGTTGCTAAGAAAGGAAGAATGCATAACAAAATTACACGGTTGCTCTAATAAAAAAAAAGTACTTTTGAATCTGACACTGTAAAGTATTAACCAAAGAAGAGATTGTACTGACCCCAACTAATGTTACAAAACTGCAAACGGCACATTTCACGGATCTTGCTCCATATTGGTACCTCAGTAGCATCTTACAGTTCCCACAGTTGACATGTGCCACCTGATTTGCTGTTACAATGTTGATACATACAAAGTAATGACTCAAATAATAACACAGAACAACACAGAAAATTCAGAATTCAGTAGAGAATCCAAATTTCATCAAGCTGTTTATGGTTTAATACCTTCCAAAGCTAGATTGACTGTGTGACAGCAAGAGCATTGCACACTTGTGGCTCCACGGATGTACATGAGTAAAGTGTGACAGCCTCCACACACTAACTGGGCCATTTCTGTGCATATGCAACAAATGCTTATGATTTCATCTTACTCGGTTGATTCAAAAAATTTGAATAGGTAACAAGTTGAACTTCCTAAATAACAAGAATTACAGAGAGAAAGTGCACCGTACCAGGTGGTGGCACGGTTGTGACTGCATTGCAAACAGCACAACACACAGAGGTGGCTCCAACTGGATAAAGCAGAAGGTTTCTACACCCAGAACAGACAAGTTGACTCTGCGGACCTAGTTAAGGAATCTTTTGACATAAGTTATTCGCAAGTATTAAATAAATGACCATTTTTTTTTCCCTTCTCTTTGATGCCATGGCAATGAATGTTCTAGCATTCATCGTGTCATTAATAAAGGTCCAATTTTTCAAAATGGAAAACACAGAACTGTACTAAACACATCTTCTTGTTCAATATTCCATCTGGGAAACGAAATTTCATTCTCCGCTCCCTCCTTTGGGTGAATTGAGCATTTCTGTTTTATATCTGGGAATCGTTCTAAGGGACTTGGTCTTCAAAACAAGCAAAAATTGGACTTTTGATTTTTATGGAAATAATAATTGTGTTATCATTCTACCACCAACATGAATGAGCAAAGAAAGAAAGAAAGAAAGAGAAGAGAAAGAAAAGATACCACTTGGTGGAGGCGTATATGGAGGTGGCGGGGGGTAGGGGGCAAGTGGAACCGGCATTATCTCAAGATACTATCTTTACCAAACTCTACGTAGAGAATAAAACTCTTTCTCCTCCCATTGAACAATTCCTGGAAAAAACTGAAACCTGAAACATGACGATGGCATAAGAAAGCATGGAAAATGAACTATAACTTGGCATTAATAGCAGCAGAATCAGGGCAAGAGAGAAACCTTTTATGAAGCAGATTGTGAAAGGAACTAAATTTGCAGACGGGTTAACGTAACAGTCAAACGACAAGTTTTGTTTCCCTTAGGAAGCCATGCATGAAAGAAATGAAAAGGGAGGAATAAAGAAGAAGAAGATGGAAGAGAAGCAAAAAAGAAATGAGATTAAATAGAATGGTGTAGTCCCAGGTGGGGGCAAGCACACGCCTTTGTCAACTGTTACTGCTGAAGTGGAGAGAGATAGAGAGAGTTATAGCATATGTACGAGGACATTTCGAGAAAAATAATGGCCAAGAAAATATGTTAGATACGACAGATATTAATTTAAAGGGTATTCAGTTGTTTTGGTCCTACTCTCGAGTCCACCTAAGATAATTACCAACACTCTTTAGATTCCTCTTCTAAGATTTCAGCGCTGTAGAACGCACTTTGTCATATTTTATCATATTCTAAAGTTAAATATGATAAATTAGATTTAGTATTTTTTTTTAATTTTGATTTAATTTAATATTTCAATTTTTAATGAATTATATATATATATATTATAGTCTTACATATATAAAATATTTAATTTTTAATATCAAATCTTAAAATAATGATATTATGCGTCTTTATTCTTATATGATGTTTAATTTTATTTATTTTATCTAATGTAGGACTTTGATTCATACTTAGATTATTCTAAACAATTTTAAAAGTACAAAACATGAATTTAGTCAATTTAACTCAATTTTGTTAAATTTATTTAAAATTTTAAACACGTTTCATGATGATATTTAAATTGTTTATACTATTTACTGTTTGTTACATTTGTTGGTTGAGATGTTATTATGACATATGTTTGAAATCTCAACTAAACTTATGTAACAAAATTGAGTTAAAAAGACTAAATTCATGTATTTCTAAAATTGAGAGACTAAATTAGTCTGAAATTTAAAAAAAAATATTATTTTTGATTTTTACTAAAAATTTAAAATTAAAGGAAAAATATATATTTAATTCTTTAAAGTTTTAATTGTTTTGTACATGAAATAATTGAAGTATGAGATAAATGTGATAAAGTTTACCATTATATAAAAAGAAATTACTTGTTTCGAGATTTTGAAGTTAAAAAAATACTAATTCTTTATATACCTGTTTCTAATAACTCAGAAAAGTCCATGAGTATGTATGATGTAGTGAAGCAGTAAAGGACCACCTTTAACATTTTCCTACGGAATTATTATTACTAAGATACAAGATGAGAGATAAGGATGATGGCTCTTAATCTAAAATTGTGGTCCTCTCTGTCTCACTTCTTTTACCAAAATTCCAATCTCTCCCTTTTCCCAAAAAAAAATTACATTCTTTTCTATTTCATTTTCTTCCCACCCTTAACATTATCGGTTTTTGAATGTACACTCTTCACTTTGGAGATAAACATGGCTAAGCTTTTGAATAATACAACTATTCATAACATTAATAATTTTTTTAATAGTGATATTCATATAAATTCTTTGTTACAATAAACAATTTGAATTCGAAATTATTTGGCAAAAGTAAGGGCTGCTACAACTGGTATAAAACGATGATAGAGAAATAAAAATTCATCTGGAAAAGTTGTTTATGTATGTTGATTTTAACAATTAACATTGCACTAGTATAACGAAAATGTTGTGGTCTTGAAATTTTTTTGAAGATGTCTTGTGTTTTCATCTTGTTCACTCACTTCTTTAGAATTATACAAGACAGGCAAAAGATTCAAAATTTGAAATTATATCCGTACTAATTCAAATCTATGTTGTTTTGAATCCATTTAAATGGATTTATTCTAAATTTAAATGAATAAGAGACTCGTTTCTGTTGAAATATATTATATGTAACACGTTTAGTTATAACAAGTGTTAGCCTCTTAGAAAAATATTATTTTCTTTTTCAAAATATTTTAGAAAGATATATTTCCAAAATGAAAAGGGAATTTAACTTCTTCAAAAAGTACGATATATTTTACTATTTATTTTACTCAACTTAATCGAAACTCAATAATTTAGAAAAATTGTCTGAGTAAGATGAAAGAATTAATCATTAATTTCCTCTCATGTTTCCTATAAAAGCATTGTTGTTTTGCTAAATTTGACGAAAGATTTGGTGGATTGGTCAAATCCATTATATTCTCTTTATCCTATCTTCTACTCGGGAACAATCGAATGTACCATTAATAATACCACTTTCAATCACCAAAATTTATTTTTACTTTTGAATTATACGTGTGATATTTGAAGATACTGAGTTATTTTCATGAAAGTTGACACTACATGATATCAAAATAATACCTTAACAATGGAATAATAAATAACGAAATAAAAAAATCAATTCCAACCAAAAAAAAACATATTACACAAATATTTTTAACTTAAACACTTTTTAGCCCGGTAGTCCCTGTTCATCTTCCTTCTTTATGTTATTTTTAGTAATAATTTCGTCCCACACGTAATACATTTTTTATATACCTAAATAAATTGAGTAGTTCTTATCCTAATAGAATAATAACTATCTACGGAAGAAAAGTTATGAAAGAATAAGTGATAGAAAGGAAAAAGTTATGGGTTCCGGAGTATGAAGGAATAGAATAAAGTATTAACAAAAATGCATATATACTTTGGGAACTAAACTATTGGACTTGAATGGGGAAGAAGTAAATATAGTTTTCTTCGATTTTCTCCCAAAATTATTTTCTAAACTCATTTTATGGTTTAATATAAATATATTCTTACTTTTTAAATTTTGACATAAAATTGAAATTTATGTGTTAAGTTTTGATGCACTTTATTTAAATACCTCAAATTTTATTGACATGTTAAATAATATTTTGAACTTGCATATAAATTATTTACACTATTTACGTATCCTAACTCAAATATCAGTTCAAAATGTTGATTAACACATAAAAGAATTATATTTATTTATTTTTAAAATTTAAAAATTAAAATATATTAAAATTTATGACAAAGACAAATTTTAATTATGCAAATCAATAAATTATAAATATATTTAGCCCTTTTAAAAATATATTTTAGAAATGATTTAAACAAGTAAAATGTAACACATAATGCAAACACTAACCACATCCTAATATTAGAAAATATAATATGTTTAAATGTAAATATTATCGTACAGATTTGAAACATAAATGAAAAATTACTTAAAAAACTAATTTTTCAGTTTCAAACTGAAACTATGTAGACACGTAGTAATGACTTTACATTACCTTGTTATCTTTCCACATCCAATTTGAATTTTAAGTATAAAATCTATTAAGAGATAAATTGTTAAGAAAGTGAGACATATAAATAAAGATAAAAGTCAATTGAGATAAGTGAAAAATAATTTTTAAACTACTTATTAAATGAAATGAACTAAATTTAAAATTAAAACTGAGAATTTAGAAAGGAATAAACAAATTTTCTATAAATTGGAACAATTGTACAATTTTTTAGAAATTTACTCTCTCTATGTTAAATTTCATTTGATTTATCTTTCATCAAGTAGGTGAAATATATTTATCCTTCTGTGCTAATATTCTTTATTCATCAATTGTATTATATCTCTTAGCATCATTGTTACCTCATGTTTATCCTTTTGTGTAAAGTGTTATCAATGAAGCTTGCAAGGATTTGAAGATCCTGGTTCTTTCATTTTGGTGCATGGAGTTTTGACTTGTTTAATGATTTTGCCTATTTTTATTCATTTTACTCTCCGATTTTGTGTTTTAGATCACGATTTATAGGTACCTTTATGTATTAAAATTTGTCAATAAAATATATAAAAAAAGACATTTTAAAATTAAAAAATGGGATTGTTATTTAATAATACAATTTTGATAATATCATAATGAGCAGAGAGTAAACGATCAAATATTATATAATGTATTTCAGAAATTAATACTGTAATATATATTTGCCAATATTTCCCAAAATACATTAATAGCCTTTTTAGAAGAAAAGAAAAGTGTAATAATATTTTCGGCATTCAGTGGGATAGGGAAGTGTGGAAAATAATTCCGGAGGTGCTAAAAGCAATAGTCAAGGCTGGCCCAAATATTTTTGAAGGTGAGGGCCCACATAGAGAAAGCTATAAATTGACCAAACCCGAAACGAAAATTTGCGGTGGCATTGAGCTTCACTGAACTTCACTGAACTTGAGTGATAGAACTGATACAAGCTGAACTCGGCACTCAGATTTTCATTGCTCTCTTCTATCTTCAACGGGACATATAGAAGAGGGCAATGAATTACAGTGATAATATTCTCTCCGATAGTCCCGTGTGAGTGTTACTATTCTTATTCCTTTTCATTTTTATTTTCATTTCGTCTTTATCTCGTTGTGTTGAATTACTTCACATTCACAAAATTATGATAATAATATGGGTTTCAGTGTGAAGAACACAAACAATCAAGATAATTGGAAAGCAATTTGGATGAAAGACTCATCTTCCAATTCGGACAATGGATGGATGGTGCCCTATAAATACTATGACGTCAAGGGTCCCATTTCTGATTCAAACCCTAATGTTGACTCATCCAATTGGTTTTTGTGCAATGAGGTTCAATTGAAAGACATTTCATTAAAACGCATGGAAATTATATACAACGATACTGTGTCAAAGCTTGTTGCTTTGGGGCACAACGAGGATATTGCAGTGAAAGCGATTCTGTACAATGTTTATTGTTATGGCGCCAACGATTTGGCGACAGACCTTCTGCACAACACCTTGTCTTGTTTAGAAAAGGGGAGCTTGGACATGTATGAGTTGAAGCCTGCGTTCTCTGATTTGAAGAAGCTAGAGGAGCACACTCTGATGAATCTTGTGTCTTTGTTGCAAGAAGTGAGACTCGAGTTAGGCAAGGGTGATGCTATGTGGTGTCTCCTCATGAGCGATTACAATGTGTTAAAGGCAATTACCATCCATGTTCCTTTTGTAAGCATGTGTCCTCCTCCGTTAACCGAGCTTGAGAACGAGGAAGGGGGATTTAGAAAAGAGGGAGGCTCAGATATTCCTTTGAAAGGGTTCTTTTGTGGTAAGGAGATGACTTTACGTTTACAGAGAGACATTGAATTCCCGAAAAAATTTGATCTTACTCCTGCCATGATTTGTTCGTTGAAAAGCAATGTTGTAGCGTTTGCTGATGGATACAGGGCCAACTCAAAACATGTGCAGTCAAATGAAGGAAAATTTCCTGCCGTTAAGACTGTTACGAAATTGGACTCTTCATCTGCTTCTGTGTCTGCAGTCCTTGGTGATCTGCCTGGTGATTCTCTCAATATGAATGGCCATGATGACTTGAAGTCGGTGCTGAGTAAATTTCATGATCTAAATATTGATGAGAACTTGGAGTTTGTGGCAGAAGATGAGAAGCATTCGGTGATAGTCACTCTAGTGCATCAGATAAAGGATCTTGAGAAACAGGTCAAGGAGCGGAAAGATTGGGCACATGAGAAGGCAATCCAAGCCGCAAGAAAGCTAAACAGCTACCTAATTGAGCTGAAAACATTCAGGATAGAAAGAGAGGAGAATCAAAGACTGAAGAAGGGGAAAGAGGCAGATGAGGAGCTTGAGGACCCTACCATGGTGAGACTCTTAGAAATGGAGGAGGCCTTGAGAAAGGCTTGTGGTCAAATGGATCTAGCAACTGCAGGAGTTGGGAAACTTGAGACGGAAAAAGCTGAAATCAAAGCAGAGTTAGAAGCATGTAAACTAAGTGCATCAGAGTATGTCGCAAGCTGCTTGCAAATTGCAAAAAGGGAGAAGAAGTGCTTAAAGAAGCTTCTGGCTTGGGAAAAACAGGAAGCGAAGATAAAACAGGATATTTCAGATGAAAAGCAGAAGATTTTGGAGATACAGGAAGAGTTGGCTCAGATTAAACAACGTGCAAAAGAAGCTGAGGTTTGCTCATACGATTTTGAAATCTACATTTTCTGCATAATGGCTTTGAACTATTTTCAGATGAACCATTGAATGTATCTAACCTGAATTTGGAGTTTGTTAAGTGATTTTGACACTTGTCTAATGTTGATTGAGTTTGCGTTTGTATATTACTGGTTTGGTGTAGTATTTACCATAAAATTGTCGTGGTTTTTTTTTTTTTTCCTTTACTTTAGGATGTCTGTGCTTGTAACAGAACAGTGTATGTACATTGAATCATCAAAAGCAAAAAAGAGGAGCTTTGTTCAATGAGACACGTATCTGACTTGGATATTTGGGCAAGGCACAGAACGGCACCTACAATCTCAACAGGGTGCTTTGAATTCCTCTCGTACATTGCGTGTGCATATGCTTCTTGGGATGTGTATAAATGTATATACACATGCATGGTGTTTTTTGGATTATATGCTTTGTCTGTTATTTTTATTTTAAATCAGCCAAAATTGAAGTGATTTCTCTTGAATGAATTTATCAATTATACTAATATTCTTGATTTGCTCACGTTAATTAAGAAAAGGGCTCCAAATTATCAGGTATAGCCGTGTGTATATGTGTATATATGCCTGTTGACGGATGTGTGAAGAATTAATGTCTTTTAGTCTATGATGATCACACACGCGTTGTGTCTTCTTATTCGTAATCTAGAAAGTGAATCATATGAATATTTGTCATGGATATGCCTAAATTTTCTTCAGTTCTTTGCATTCTGACCGATTAGTATTGATACAGTTTTGTCCGCATTGAATGCACTCAATGCAACTTTCTAACCATTCAACCTCTTTTCCATGAAAATGGCAGTTTTTCTCTAGTGCTTTCTTAATTTTCTGCTCGGTAGTCCTCTTTTCCCGAACTTACTTTATAATTAAACTATTTGTGTATCAGAACATATGCTTGTCTTCAATCCTTTATTCTGCGTAATAATTCCTTATGACAGGTCATGAGGGGTGAAGAGTTAAAGGCTAAGGAGGAAGCCTTAGCACTGATTGAAGAGGAACGCCGTTCTATGGAAGCAGCTGAGGCTAATAGAAAAAGAAACCTTAAGGCTTTAAGCCTGAAGATGGAGATAGATTTCCAGCGTCGCAAGGACGATCTTTTAAGACTGGAGCAGGAGATTTCGTGTCTTAAAGCATCTGCACAGTCGGCTATTTTGCCTACAAGCGAGTCTGAGGATGCAGAGCCCCACACAGAGATAATTGCTAAGCTTCTGCAAGAATTAGATAACGTGCCGGATTTTTCTGGAAAAGAAGCCGCCGGTAATACTGATAGAGAATGCGTTATATGTGGAAAAGATCAGGTTTCCGTAGTTTTCTTGCCATGTGCACACCAAGTTATGTGTGCCAGTTGCAGTGAAGAGTATGGGAGAAATGGCAAAGCTGTTTGTCCATGCTGCTGGGTTCCAATCGAACAGAGAATTCGTACATTTGGGGGAAGTTCGTAGTCTTTGCGGTGGGGCGTGAACATGATCAAGAATAGTTTATTAAAAGCTTTGTTCTGAGTATCTGTTATTAGCTAGAAAATAAGAAATAGGAAAATAGGAAAAGAAGTGTTTTGAAGGCACTACTAATCAAGGATTATAACATAAATAATTGAATATGAGTAAAGACTTTTGAATTAACGCAACAAATGTTAATTTGCCATCAAATACTGTTCGGTCTTTCGATTCCTTGATACGTATTCTGTATTGCATGGTTACTGGGCACGAGACTAAGAAATAAGCAGTATTTAGAAAACACACCAAGGGTGCACGGTATTTTACCTCTCGTTTATTTTTCTCAGGCCACGCTCTGTGATTTGCTGTATCCTAAATCTTTTTAAAATTTGTGCAAAATTCAATAAAATGGCATATTTGTGGTTAATAAGCCTAAAACTGGTTGATAAGCCTAAAACAAAATAGTACAAACTAATGGAATTTGATGTTTTACTTAAACGTTTAAGAGGTTTAAAAATTAAATGAATCGGAAATGTTTGATTATAGGATAATTAAGTCAAATGTATTCTATACCGTTACTAATCTATTTTTTCTTCTTTTTATATGATATTTAATTTTATCAAATTCATGAAATATAGATTTACACTCAGTTATTTTTAACATTTTTTTCAAAACAAAGAGTTTGAGTTTTTATTCTTATACAAGGCCTGACAATATAAACGAGATAGGTTTGTGTGAGGCTTAAACTTTTGTTGACTTATGTAATAGTACGCAAGGATGATCTCATTTTGGATAAAAAAAATTTCCACACCAAAATGAAAGAATCGGACCTATCCCTCTCCTAACATGTTGGAGAAAATTGAAGAATACAGATGGCAATTGGTTTATGGAGGCAGATGTTGAAATCTCAAGCTTCCAACGGATGGAGTCATGAAGAAGTTGGAAATGCACGAGAGAACCGCTTACTAATATAACAAAACAAAAGAAAAAGAAACAAAATCAAGTTACCCCAGCTGTTTGAGGACTACATTTACATTCAAAAAAGCTACCTTAAATATCAAATATATTCATACCATGTTATGGCTATTATTGGTTGCATTCCCGTGAAGCTCAAGGAGTCAACAACACCTTTGAATGCCACAATCACTCTATCATTTGCACAGTGCCATATTGCAGCTGGCAGCAGCACTCTTTAATGCCAATGAAATTAAACTATCAACCAAAAATTATTAGGTAATTCAAGATCTGTAACGTGCTTAGATTCTTGATCAATCTATACCTGAGTTCTGATTTCAAATTAACAACATCTAACTACGTGATGTTAAATGATTCAATGAAGAATTACATGCACTAGCAGCTTCTTGCTTTGCAAATGTGACTCAGTTACAACCTCAATGAGTTAGAGTTAGGTCAACCAGAAGAAGCAGACAGTTTAAACTGGGATTTGCAAACAAATATTGCACCGGCACTTAATTTCTGCATAGTACTTTTATGTACGTAACTTGGTCGGTGCAACTTGTCACCTTCACCATATTCAGCATCAAATTCAAGTATTTCTACATATAATTTACATGTTGTGGTGGAGAAAATTCGAAGCATTCTCTGCCGAATTTTAATGGCTTACATGTTCCCTCACAATATTGACCACCATAAAAATATAATCATCAAGGTAACAGGGAACCAGTCACCACAAAAAATAGTACCTGTGTAATTGGAGTTCTCTTCTCTTTTTCAACTTTTTAAGACTTGAGAGAGATACTCAGTTTAAAGCATTGCCACTTTAATGGATTACACGTGAAGGTAGAAATGACATTGCCAGCTTCCACCTTTCACCCTCCTTATAAAGTTCACACTTGCTTCATGGACAAACTTGGGGTTTCTCTTTCATGCATCTAGACTCCCCATTAACCCACAAAATGACAAAAATATCAGTTCTTTTTCCCTTTTATAAAACTATTTCTTGTGTTATGGCTACTGCAATATGAAACACCTCCTCAGAAGCCAAACTTGTTGCATTTCTACGTTGTCACGGTCTCTACTATAGTGTCGTCTCACGCTATAACTTGATAATGGTTCCCAAAGTTTATGCTGGCCAGGAAATGCAAATGGTTGAAAATGATAGTTGCATAATGAATGGTAACTGGAAGAAACGTGTGCATGTTTTTGGTGAGAGGGTAACGAGAATTCCCACTAAGGCATGGCAAACTACATGGAGGGTGGGGCGTGAAGATCCAAGAAGGTTGATCCATGCATTCAAAGTTGGCTTGTCCCTCACTCTGGTTTCTCTGTTGTACTTGTTGGAGCCATTTTACAAGACCATTGGACAGAGTGCTATTTGGGCTGTCATGACTGTGGTGGTTGTGTTGGAATTCACAGCAGGCAAGTAATTCTCTTAAATATCAGATTTTTGTGACCAAAATTAACTACTCTCATTACTTGGTACTTTCTTATGTACAATAAAAGGCCCTTGCTTGCTGCATGAAATGTTTTGGATGACCTTAACATCTTTGTCTGGTTCCAGGGGCAACTTTGTGCAAAGGACTCAACAGAGGATTGGGAACACTGTTAGCAGGATTATTGGCATTTATTGTTGGGTATATTGCAAATGCATGTGCCAGAGCCTCTCAAGCTATCATCATCGGAGCTGCAGTTTTTCTTATAGGTGCATAGAACTTGAAATTGATGTTCCTGATCAAAAGGGTTATTTTAATGATTCTACCAGTGTTAACATTCTGGTTAATTCACTTCATTCTTGGGTTTTTTTAATGGAGTGAGAAAAATGATCATTAGCATAAAATGAGCCTGTGATGATGACTAAAAGTTAATACTGTTATTGCAGGAGCTCTAGCTACTTATATCAGGTTTATTCCGTATATCAAGAAGAATTATGACTATGGTATAGTTATATTTCTCTTGACTTTCAACCTTATTGCTGTGTCAAGTTACCGGGTTGATAATGTGTTGAAGATTGCACATGAGCGTGTATACACCATTGCCATAGGCTGTGCTGTTTGCCTTCTCATGAGTCTACTGGTATTTCCAAATTGGTCTGGAGAAGACCTCCATAATTCCACTGTTTACAAGCTTGAAGGCCTTGCCAAATCTATAGAAGGTACACAAATTTCTAATACTACTCATCAGACTTAAGAGAAATAGTATCTGGATTTGATCATTTTTACTGTATCTGCACACATCTTCTGTTTCATAGTTTAAGATTATTACTCTGATTAAGTATGTTTGAATGTGTGAAAAAACAGTTAATAACCTGCTATATAGAGATTCTTGAAATCATATACATACCAGTTTTAGTTCTCTATTTTACTTCTTATCATATAGTAAAAAGTTTACTCAGCTATATGATCAAATCAAAGGTAAAAGTTAGTGATACGTATTTTCTTTACCATTCATTTCTCGTGAAATTAACACATTGAAGGTAATTAAAACGTTGCAGCTTGTGTGAATGAATACTTCTATGGAGAGCTAGAAGGATCTGGAGATATAAAATTGTCTGAGGATCCAATATACAAAGGTTATAAGGCTGTTTTGGATTCAAAATCCATTGATGAAACACTGGTAAGACAGTGAGTGAGTCATGTATTAAAATCAGTTCATTCAAACACATTCATTTTCTTTGAATGCAGAGAATCACTCAGTTCTTTTTTGAATTGTGCAGGCACTGCATGCAAGTTGGGAGCCAAGGCACTCTAGGTACTGTCACAGATTTCCATGGCAGCAATATGTGAAAGTTGGAGCTGTTCTGCGTCAATTTGGTTATACTGTGGTGGCCCTGCATGGCTGTTTGAGAACAGAAATTCAGGTGCATTTGATAAAAAGTTCAATCAACATTATATTATATTCTAAATCTCTTATTGAAAAAGACAATTGAAATTTTGCATTTGAAAATGTTTTCAGACACCACGATCGGTGAGAGCCATGTTCAAGGACCCTTGCATTCGACTTGCAGCAGAGGTATCGAAAGTACTGATAGAACTTTCGAACAGCATAAGGAATCGGCGCCATTGTTCTCCAGAAATACTCTCTGATCATCTGCACGAGGCCCTGCAGGATCTGAACACTGCCATAAAATCTCAACCTCGTCTCTTCTTGGGCCCGAAACACAGGCACAACCAAGCGAGCAACATGTTCAAAATAGCTGCTGAACAAGTTGGACATGGAAAGACCTCACTTTCAAGTGTTAAAACGGACTCTTCGGCATTGCTGGAGTGGAAGAACAAAAGGGTTACCACTGAACAGACAAAGGAATCAGAACGAAAATCTCTGAGGCCCCAACTGAGTAAAATTGCAATCACTAGCCTTGAGTTCTCTGAGGCTCTTCCTTTTGCTGCCTTTGCATCTTTGCTTGTGGAAACAGTTGCAAAACTGGATCTTGTGATTGAGGAAGTTGAGGAACTGGGGAGACTCGCATGCTTCAAAGAGTTCATTCCTGGTGATGAGTTTGTTGTGACTTGTGATGAACCTCGAATCGACGTGTTTCAGAACCATTTACCATCTCATGGTGTGGACTAACTGAGAATTAGAGAGACCCCTTTCATGATGCATTAATTATTTTACGGATTTCGATAATCTGTTGTTTGATCAATGATGACGATGATGATGATGATGAATATTAATATAAATAATAATATATTTTAGTATGTTTTAAACTTCTCATATATATATATATACACACGAATATTTCTCAGGAAGATGATATATTTCAGGTCATAAAGGTAATGCATTCGGTGATTATTGAAAACCTTTTAATGATTCTAAAAATGTTAACAGTCTAATTAAATTCACTTCTTCTTTAGTTTTTACGCATCTCTCTTTTCAACTTAAGCATCCAATCCATACAACCAAAATTGTTTAGCTTTTAATTTCTACATGTTGCAAGTGAACTACACATTACTTGGTTTTTTTTTATCTCATAAATACATCTTATTTTACTTTTTTGAGTATATAAATATTGTTTATTATTAAAACTGATTTTCTAGGACAGACTAGGTCTGGTTCATGTGTGTAGCAATGATATATATATATATATATATATATATATATATATATATATATATATATATATATATATATATATTCAACTTTAATAATTTAGTAGTTAAATATTTAGATATTATCTGATTTTAATATGGATATTTACTTATTTAAAAGGACATGAATAAGATGAAAGAAAACAAGATTTAAAAAAATTCCTAATTATTTTAATCAGAGGAGTTATAATTTATTTTTCAGGTGTGCCATGAGTTATTTTGGGCTATCATAGGTTTCTCTCCTTTAATTCTAGTTTTTTTTCTAGTTTTTTTTATTTATTTCTCTTGAGTTTTCTAGAAAAGAAAATTGAAGATGTCTTCTCATCCTATAAACAAAATACTTCTCAGTTGTATGGTTAAATTTAATTCAGGTTATTATCATAAGTGAATCACACAAATAACACTAACAATGCTCCTATCATTTGATTATACAAAGGTTGGTGTATTTTTGCATCCTTTTCACCTTTTGTTTTCTTCCCTATGCTTGAAAATTGAAATCTCCCTTCTCATTTTTCACTTCTCAGCTTCAAATCCACGAAAAAGTTCATCAATTCCACGTTAAATTAAAAATATTTAACAAATGTTAAAAATTTTCTTCTATCTATTATTATCCATCATGAGTTGAAAAATGAAGTTGGGTGGAGTGAGTTACTTCGAAATATACTGGTTGATTCATAAGGTAAAAAATATATATATAGTTTGTAGTTAGTATCTATCTGAGTTGAAAGCTTCAGCAGAGGATAGTAAGAGGAAGAAACGATGAACGGTGTAGGATTCTCTCCGGCGGCAATGAGTTCTTTGATCCCTTTTTCATCTTCTTCTTCTTCATCATCATGGATTTCTCAGAAGAAATTGGTGAGACCCAAAGCCCTTACCAGGGCCTTCACCTCAGACCCCTACGTTCTGGAACTGGCCGAAACCCTTGAAGAGAGCATCCCCTCCACACCCTCCACCCCTCTTCCTCTCCACAACCTCCGAAACGTCGCCTCCCAATCGCTCCTCTCCACCGCATGGCCTTCCCGCCGGGACGAGCCCTTCCGCTTCACCGACCTCACCTTCATCCGTCAATCCCGCATCCTCCCCCTCTCCCATCCCTCCGCCGTCAAAATCCTCACTTCCCACCTCCCTCCCGCCGTCTACGTCGGCCCCCTCTCCGCCCTCTCCTCCTCCCCCCTCCTCCACAAAGTCTCCCAATTCCTCCCCCACACCTTCCCCGACGCCGACCTCTTCTGGTCCATCAACGGAATCGCCGCTCCCGATTTAACCCTCGTCTACGTCCCGGAGAACTGCCACCTACAAGACCCCATCCACTTCCACTACACTCCGCCGCAGCCCCCCACCCCCCACCCTTCCGACACCATGTACCTTTCCAATCCCAGGGTCCTCGTCGTGCTCGAGAAAGGCGCACGTGCCCACATAACTGAAGACTTCTCCTCCGCGCCGGGGAACGACAACGACCGGTACTGGAGCAACGCTGCTTTTGAGGCGGTCATCGGAGAAGGTGCCAAGCTTTCTCACTCTTACATCCAGACACAGTCTCTCCGCGCCGCTCACATCAAATGGACCTCCGTTCGCCAGGTCACAACCTTCCATTCCTCAAGCCGTTGCCTTTATATACTTTGCTAGATCGGGTTGTGAGATTCTGGCTTCTGTGTCAATTGTTTTCTTGCAGGAATCGTCTAGTGCTTATGAACTTACAGAGGTAAGCGCCGGAGGAAAACTGGGGAGGCACAATCTTCGTATTCAGCAACTGGGTCCTGATACTGTCACCGAGTTATCCTCTCTGCACTTGTCTGTTGGTGATCAAACGCAGGACCTGCATAGTACTCTTGTATTGGACCATCCACGAGGCTATTCTCGACAACTTCACAAGTGCATTGTTGCTCATTCACAGGGACAGGCAGTTTTTGACGGAAACGTTAAGGTTAACAGGTATGTATATGTATATGTATATGTATATGTATATGTATATGTATATGTATATGTATATGTATATGTATATGTATATGTATATGTATATGTATAGGTATAGGTATATGTATATACACTTGTGCTGCAATATGTGAATGAAATGCACTCCGTATAATCTAATGAGAGACTAAGGTTCTGGTTGATTTCTACAATGGAAAAAGAAACGAGAAAGTATCTCCCAGTTTTAGATGAGAAATTGATTAGTAAATAGTGTGAAATTGTTTTACAAAATGGTTTCTGAAACTGAAAAAAGTTGGTTCCATGCATTGATCGTGGTAGATAAAGCAGAGGCATGTGTTTTCAATATTTTGGTGCAGGTATGCTCAGCAGACTGATGCAGGTCAGTTAACAAGAAGTCTTCTGCTTGAACCTCGTGCGACTGTGAATGTTAAACCAAATCTCCAAATTGTTGCGGATGATGTGAAGTGCTCCCATGGCGCTGCAATAAGTGATCTGGAAGAAAGTCAGCTTCTGTATTTTCAGGCACGCGGCATCGACCAAAACACTGCTAGAAGAGTTCTAATTTTTGCCTTTGGAGGAGAGGTCATAGATAAGTTTCCTTCTTCTTCCATTAGAGACAGAGTACGAAGTCATATTAAAAATTTGTTGGATCCATCTTCTAATTAAATGTAAACATCTTAAGCTATCCGATGAAATGACAAATTCAAATCTAAATGAAATTCTTTTCATCAGAATTCATTTCTTCGACAACATTGGTGCTTGATGTAGCTGATGAGTGAAATAATTGGTGCTTGATGCTTTTTAGGGAAAATGTATTTGTTTGTAGGAATTACAATCCTTATGGTATTTTACTACATGGAGTACTCAAAGTAAAACTTCTCTAATTAGCTGAAATTTATTGAGAACCATGAGATTATCGGTGAAATTCAGAGTTTGGACTTTGAATCTGATTCATCCATCCAATACTTTGTATTGCTGTTATAGTGCATTCAGCTAGCAATCCATGGCCAGGGTTTCGCATTCAGGTCACATAGAATGTTGGTGATATATTCTTTTGACACTTATTTTGTGTTTCAGCACATTTTATTGAGTTAAAATTCCAATGAGTCTCCTTAGTTTGAACATTAGACCACCACATGAGTGAGATCTGGTATTTAATAGGATTCATGTAAAATTCACTTAATAGGTGTGTCAAAAGAAGAATCTTAGTAGAGTATGTTGCTGTCATTTCTCCTTTACTCAAATCCTAAGATGTAAATAGACTTATGTATTCATGGTTTGTTGTGATGGCCTCTGGTTTGGCAAGTTTTGGTGCTTTCGGCTGCCTTATTTGATATACTCTGTTTCAAACACAATTTTCCCGCTTCAAACAACAAAATCGAAATAATCACTTCTGCAAAGCCATTTTGGTTCTAACAACTCTTATCCAAAAATTACATGGAGTTCATACATAGCGTTAACTAAATCTAACAATTTGGCTTGAAGTTAAGTTTGTGGTTATCAGCACATCCACAATGACGGTTATATTATACCCAGAGAATTTTCTTTTAAGAATTAACATTTGCAAGTATATATATGCGATTCCCATAAATGAAGCCATATTACTGGGTCAAAACATGTCATGTATGAGGGTCTGGCAAATATTGCAGGTAAAAGCTATACACACCCAATATGAGATGGATCAATTATCCATTACTAAGAAAATGTGCTAGCATTTTATTGGTTTTTCCTGCCCTTGGTTTGTTATAAAACGTTTTTATATACCTTCTTGATTGATACCTTGCATTTTTAATTGACTTTAAATATCAGTGTTTTAAAGAGTACAAATAAAATTAAACTTTTTGACACCAAAATTATTTTGTTAAAAAATTGAAATTAAAAACCTTTGTTATTAGTAATACATTTAAACTTTCATTTAATTATTAAGGTTAGGTTACCTACATACTTTGAATCCGTTGCATTGTGGTAAATGGCACTGTGACACGTTCCTGGAAAATTCATATTCTTTAACCCAAAAAGATGAGTATACTAAACATTCAAACAAAACTCTGGCGTTACTGATTGAAACTCACTGTTTTATTTCTATTTCTATTTCTCTTTGTATCTCTCTTTAATTTCTATCAAGTCAATAAAATTATACAACTTTTTAAAATACCTTCATTTGATTTTTTTCATAAATTAAAAATTAAATTTTATTTCTTTCTTCTTTAATCCTATCCTCAAAACCAAACAGGATATTAGTTTTGGGCAGGGAATATTTGATTCTACAACTTAAATGCAATGATTAGATTGAGGCTGTAATTCAGAATCATGTTAATCCGCAATGGTTGAAATCCACCTTCACTTACATATTTTCTTCTCTGACTAATGACTGCTCTAAGCTCAGTCAGTACATTTGTATCCCCACCAATATACACCCACATCTCTTGGCTCGAACCAGAGAAAGAAAAAGAGCAAAAAGAAGAAAGAATGGAAAGGGCCTTCGCTACTAAAAATTTCTATCATTTTTCATCTCTATAAACCTGGACAATAGATGGGAAAAGAAATAGACTACGATGACGGAACAAAAAAGAAAACAGTTTAAAAAGGCTTTACATGCTTCTTTCTCCTAAAGAGACTTCCCAAAACCGCTCCACAATGTCCATTCCTAAGCTCATTTCAATTGCATTTCGCATCTCCCAATTCTGAATACCTTCTTGCCATTGACATGTACGGTTCTTCTATTCACAACTTATGTTGCAAGACCAGAATGAACATCGAAAAATGGGTCGATTTTGAGTTGAGCAAGGTCTCACGGATACTTCCCTGATGATTTCCAGATTCTTCCTTCAAGTGATATCACCATAACAGTCACATCATCATGATACTTCCTCCGGTCTCCTTGAGGGATATCCAGCAACTCATGGAAATCCATTCCTGCAACCATTCAGTTTCAAATCACCACTCTAAATCTATAAGCAGTGGTTCACAAGTCCAATCATTTAAGCAAAAACTTAATTCCAATATTGCATGAATAATTTTCTTTTTCTATCATATCATATCTTCTTGTGTTAGCCAACTTAACCCCCACCATAGGCTGCGGTTGTAAAATATAAACTGAACACTAGAACCAACCAATCCTATGCACATAGAAAAGACAACCCTCTAGGATCCGTCCATAAGAGGGATAATATAGATATAAAAAAATGTGAATATGTAAAGTCAGATAACTTCTAAAGAATAAAAAACTGTAAGGTAGGTGCCCAGTGCTCACAAACAAGTAAAGCAGTATCCCAGAAAGTCAAGATATTAAGCATACTATTATAGCAGCACCCAATGAATAACACAATACTACTACTAAGACAAAACATTATTGGAACAAAATTTTCAAAAATAAAAATGGCTCAAAAATACGAGGCAAAACAGCAGTTAAAGACAAAAGAGAACCATATATTAAATCACATGCTCGAGATATAAGGGGGGATACATTTCATTCAAGTTTCCAAAATATATACACTGCAACTTTTGTGTAAACAACATAAAATGTCCATTACTTTGTTCTTCAGGCAAAATCCAGTTAAAATAAATATATCCTCAATGTCAAAAGGAAGAGTCACATCACATATGTAATGACTGGTTTTGGCCATAAAAATAGTATAAGTATAGGTCACCGAGTCAACCAATAAAAAAGTTTGACTAAATTGCTATTTTAGTTGGTTGTTAATTCTTGATATGTCATATTGGTCCTCGAGATCTTCAGCAATTTTAGTTCCTACATTTTGACAAAAATCATAATTTTGATCCAATTTTCACTTTTGAACCGTTTTTTATTTTGGATTTTAATTTTAATTTTAATCAATTCAATTATTTCTGTACATTACATTAAATAAATGTTAGATCTAAGATTCAATTAAACCAAAATAAAAGAAAAAAAAACACGTGTGCACAATTTAGAAATAAACCAAAATTGCAAATCTTGACTAAAATCACGGGAGAAAAAAGGGAACCAGCCAAAATGACAGTACAAATTAAAAGGGGACCAAAGTTACACTTTAACCAAGAAGTTTTAATGTTTGACTATTTTTGAACAAACATTGGGAGAAGACAAATACTTTTACTAATTATATAAATGAAGTATCAATTCAAATTTATAAATTAATTGTCATTTCCTCTATTTCTGTCATAAGACAAATTTAACATGTTCACATGAGCATATGCAAAGATATAAGAAAGATTCATGTGAGAAGAAGATCTTTTTACCAGCCTTCTTGGCAGCACGTAGGAGCAGCTCCTCTATTAAATGCTGGGCAGGATCTCCATCCGGAAACTTTTCCATGAAGCTCTCGACCTGAGAAACAACTTCTTGATTGCTTAGGTATTGATACAAACCATCAGATGAGAGGATCAAGAACTGATCTCTAGAGCATAATCTATGGTGACGTAATGAAGGGCAGCATGATATATATGGAGCAGTGCCAATATATTCATTACGAAACATTTCTAGCACCACATCATTCCACTTTGGCTGCAGAAACACGGAAATTATCAAGTCAGCATACATTTTCTTACAATATTTAAGAAATCTAAGAATTGCTTCCTTGAACAAGAGGGATGATGAACAAGCAGGATTTCCATTTTGTGTGAATGAGAATGGGCATGTGCAGCAGTGCCGTAGGCACTAAAAAAAAGTCAGGTAGCATGAAATGAAATGTCCATAGCCAGCGTAGGAAGTTTGGTTTACCCTAAGACCAAGTCTTAAAGCTAGGATGACCCAACCACACATCGAAACACCATCACAAAAACAGAATACACATAAAAGTTATGCACTAGTTCTCCAAGTCCAAAATTAAAAACAATTTTCTGCAGGTTATTCAAAATAATTTAAACTTCGTGTAAGCTTTTCTTGTTGACACTTACGTCCTAACCTGTTCTATGCAAAGAAAATTTTTTATAGAGACCGAATACGTTGTAAAATAGATTATACAGTGCCTAAAAATGGCAATCAATGCTCCTATTGCATAATAGTGGATATCAAAGTCACTAATCTTCTCATATCTGACAGTCAAAAGTACACAAGAATGAAACATTAGTACAAGAAAGTATTTAAATATTAAGAGGCACCAGACCTGTTTCAAAAATCCAGCACCAAAAGCTCTAGTAACCTTAAGACGGCCTTTCACTCTATCATTCACGATACAATGGCTATCATCAGGATGCTCATTCTTAATTCTAATAACTTCCTGCAAAAACATAAGCTTCAAATTTCAGACATGCAATATGTGAATTGATCAGAACATGATTGAAGGAAAAGGAAATGAAACTAATAGTGGCAGAACTTCTATAATTAAGGACACCGCAAATAAGCACAAAGAAAAAAATCTAAATTCAGTATAACAATCACATGACTCATCAATGAAAGCTACAAAGTGAAAAACAACATGCCACATTATAAAAAAACAGAATGCTGAATTTGGATCAAATTTTCAAGACACAATCTCATCCCTGGTCTTTGGGATATGATAAGACAAGCAGACACAAACATACAAGAACACACATCACACGAGGAGAGGAGTAGTAAAACCTAAAGGGAAAACGCAGCATCATTAGCAATATATGAATAGAGTATGATATTGCAGAAAGCTACCAAAGGACCAAAGGAAATACAGAACAGTTGAAGGACACTGAAGCCTTATCATTAGCAATATATCATCAGACGAAGGATGAATAAGTACAGACAAAAACAAGACAAGTATTGCAATGTGACAGTCTGAATGAAAACAAGGAGTGTGGCCCAATTACAAACTTGCCTCTTCAATGCTGGTGCTGTGATCAGTGGACAGCTGCAATGCAACCAACCTCCGTTCCCTAGCAGGACCCTCATTCCCCAACACGACACCACGTTCGTCCGGAGCCGAAGACTCCTCCACTATGCACTCCCCGCTTGACCCAGTGCCTCCACCACTTCCCGTTTCCTTACTAGTAGCGTGAACCTCCCCACACTCATAATGTGCCACAATGGCGCGGCTATCCCCCACGTTCATAACATAAACATCCTCATCCCTCATCAACACAGCCAACAGACACGACCCCATCAGAGCAAGCTCCGGATTGGTATCAATCAGCTTATCCGTCATATCCAAATAAGCAAGCTCAGTTATCTCAAGCGCCCTAGACAACGCTCCCAAAACCAACTCATGATCCACAGGCCCCACTTTTCGCTTCCTCCCACCGTGACCCTTCTCCCCCTGCTCCTCTGCCGTCGTTGGATTTTCCACCTCAACCTTCTCCTTCTCCTCCCCCACGCCCAAGTTCCACGGCAAAAATCTCCTCCCATGACCCTCTTTATGCCTCGATAACCCATGCTTCAACTTAGACAAAATCAACCACCGTCTACTACCTCCCGAAGCCTCTTTGCTAGCACTGAGCGCATCATCAACCGAAAACGCAAACCTATCAGACCCGGAAAGATCGAGCCCGTTCTCCGCATCATCCTCCTCAGCCAGAAACTCCCACAGCCTTCTCCTCCTACTTTCAGTCCCCTCCGCTTGAAACGTCACTCTCTTAACCGATCCTCGGAGAGAATTGGAGTCTTCTTCCACCGCCACCTCATTCTGGGGTTCAGCGTCATTATTCTCCACCTCAGGTGCAGGGTTAGTTCCCTGCACCTGCGACTGCGGTTCTTCAAGTTCCCAAAACAAACCCTGGAGCTCTTTGTGAAGGGCACGGTAAAGATTACCCATGAGAAACTCCGGCGCGTCAGGGCCATTGAAACCGTCGTATATCCCTACGAACAACCAGCCCTGTTCTTCCGATACAACGACATGCACACGATCCTCCCCCGCTTTTCCCAGCGCCCACTGCACATTGCTCTCGTTCTCCGTCTCGCTCGTCGCTTCCGTCTTCCCCTTCCGCCCCACCGGCACCACCCAAGGCCGCTTCTTCTCCGAGAGACTCCGCTGGAAGGCTTTTCGCAGCCCGGCAATGCTCTTCTTCCGCTTCTTCTTCACGTACACTCCACTCCCGAGCGGGGCAGAGAAGGGCACTGGCCCAGAACTCGAAACGGCGTCGTCGAGGGGTCCCGAGAGCGCGCCGCTCTCAATTGGCCCCGAGAGAAAGAACGCTTTCCGCTCCCTCTCCGAGGCCGCAGTTTCTCCCCCTCTCGGCGCGGGCTGCAGAGGGAGAGCGCTGAAGGACGCTGTTCCTATGAAGCCATTGACGGTGGTGTCGTCATCCTCGGACTGGAGCACGGCTTTGGGCACCGAGCTGTTGGCGCTGACTGAAGCGCCGGAAATGGCCTTGAATGCGGTTTCGGGGAAATCGGAGCGATGAGAAGGAGAGTAGCGGAGAGAGTTGGAGGGCGAGAGGATGCGATCGGAATGAGAGGGAGAGAGAAAGCGCGCAGAGGATCTGACATAGCAGAAAGAGTGGCCTAGGGTTTCGTCCAATGGCTCTGTCTCCGCAAAAACCAACTGGTTCTGGTTATGGCCATGGCCGTTCCCATGAGCATGGCCATGGCCATGGTTTGAAGCGCCTTTGAAACAAGAAAAGAGATTGCAGAGTCCATTGCTTCCCATCACATTTGAGTTCCCCCACCCAACTTCAACACTCACTCTACAAATTCACCTTCTCTCCACACAATAAAATAAATTCAAAAGGAAGAGAGAAAGAACAAGTAAGGTCAGAAGCAGCAACCCAAAACAAAACAAAGTAGAGAAAAGGGAAAAACAAAAGAAACTACTCTCACTCTCTTACTTACAGACACCAAAATAATACACCCACTTAAATAATCAAATTATTACTTATTATAATATATAATATTATATCATTTTTGCGGTTTTTTTTTTTTTCAAATCAAAATATTTTTTGTCTTCTGTGCCCTGTCCGAGTTTGACGGTTATGTGAGCTGGCATCTCTCTTCTCCTTCCAGTTTTGTTTTTCTATTTTTCTTTCTTCAAACGCCTCTTGCACAGCTCACCCTTAATTAATACTTTTATCTCATATTTATTGTTTTTTCTGTTATTAATTATACTTTCATTAAATTTAATTCTAAATATTAATTACACATTTAATTATTTATCATCTACATAAAGTTTTACAATACCACACCATCAAAATACATGAACTGTATTGTATAATTTTTTACATTTTTATTTTCTTAATTCATGAGTATCATTTCTCAGTTTATATCTTGCACCGATTAAAATAAATAAGTATAATTTTTTTTTAAATTTTTGGATGATAACAATATTTTCTGTTTTATTCAGCGGACATACGCGGTTTAAGAAGACAGTATGAAACTTTATTTTAAAACAGGTATTTGTCCTTTGACATTTTTTAGAAGTGTCAGAGCAGAATAAAGTGTGCAATATTGTATAAAGAAAAAGAAGAAAAACAAAAGGCATTTTTAAAACTTCATATAATAACTTAGTAAATGTTGACTTTTTAAAATCCGAAAAAAATTAAGTAATATAACATCATAAGTAACACGCATATTGTCTAAATTCCTAAAATAGTTTTACATCAACCAAGAGTTTCACTTTTCTCCAGTTTTTCATAATAAAGTTATAATTTTGTAGTTGGGATTTAGGTCGTTTTCAAAAATATGGAAAGAAAAAAAAAGAACAATTGGCCTGGAGTAAAAGTTTAAATTAAATCAAATAAAAAGAGGTTAAAAATATAATACATTAGATAACTTTACCAATAAAAAAATTAATACATTTCAAATTTTTTTATTATTTATTTATTATATTACCATTTTTTTTTTCATATAAGAAACTTACATGAGTTAAACATAAACCATATTTTTTAAAATTATTGTAAATTTTTTAATACATATATTATATATCATATCTTATTAATTTTTAAATAAGCGTTCTTACATATTTATTTCCATAAAAATAAAATTGGAAAAATATATTGAAATTTAAACATTTTATTATTTTATAACAATCAGAAGTGATAAGAAGATTTTAAAGGTTTTTTTTCAAACAAATGATATACTTGAGGAAGTGATTCAACAAAAGTCAATTACATTTTTTTTTGTTACATTAGGTTTATTTGTGCTTTATAAGTATTTAAGTATTTTTTTAAGTTTAGGTTAAAATTTTGAATTCTCTCAATCTTTTATAAAATGAGGAGATGATGAATCATTAAGATCAATTTTATTTTGATTTTTTTTATCTTTTAGGTGATAAAAGTTCTTATGAAAATAATCTCACAAGTTTTTTTTTTTACTTGAAAAACAAACATTTATTCACCAAAGGATATTGTGAAAAGGATATTGTGAGTTGTTCTAGTCTTGAAGATACAAAGGTTATGTGTTTTATTGGCTATTTTTCATGAAAAAAAAAAATTTGTGGTCCATTGGTCACTTATCATTAAACAAAATTGCATGATTCATCTGATATGATACTTTTCATGAGATAAAAATGTGTAATTAATATGTTACTTTTCACAAAACAAAACTGTGTGCTCCATCAGATACTTATCAAGAAAGAAAACCCTGTGAGTCATCCGTTATTTTTTCATGAAACAAAACTGTCCAGTTTATCCCTTCCTTCAAAGAAAACAAAACAGCATTCATCCTTCAGTTACTTTAAACAAAACCGTCCAATTCAACAATTATTTTTTTGTTATATTTAAATGAGCGATCCTCCTCAGACCTGATAAACATACTTAAAGTTAAACATTTCATTAATTCATTATTTATTTCGCAATAACTTTATATAAATAAAATTAATTTAAACATTACTCATAATAATTATTGTATGGTCTGTATGTATTACTTTTTATGAAACAAAACTGTGGTCCAGAAAAGAAAAAAAAAAGCAGTATATAAGTTGCGTACCAGTTTTAAAAAAGAAAAAAAATGTTTACCAGTCCTAGAAAAAAAAAAAAACTGTGTAGTTATTTGATATTTTTCATGGAACAAAAATGCATGAATTGTGTGCCTTTTAGTTTAGGAAAGAATAAAACTGTATACCCATCTAATATTTTTCATGATACAAAATTGCATGATCCATTCGTTACTCTCAATAGAATAAGACGTATAGTTAATCCTTTACTTACTCAAATAAAACCGTCCAATTAAACACTTAATTTATAATCATATACATTTAAATTAATGATCTCATAAAATAATAAAAACATACATTTTTTTAATTCATTATAATAGAATGTCAGATATAACAAAATTTAAGCTTAATTTTAATAATATTGTCCACTATTTATTTAGTTTACAACAATTTTATGAAAAAAGATAAATTTAAGTATGACTTTATTAAAAAATAAAATATATATATATATATGAAGTATAATCAAATGTTACAATTTTATTATAAATAGTTTTTTATAATAAAATATAATAAATTTTAAAAAAATATTTATACTTGAAAAAAAAGTAAAAATATAAAAAAAAAATGGGACTTAGAATGTAAAATTAGTATAATTGATTTTAAAAAATGTTACTTAAAAGAGAAAAATAAAAAAGAAGAACACAAAATATAACAATCCTCCTC
>Ga0214543_1000949_pt1 | contig 53746 bp, 26 predicted proteins | sample CNSS2metaG_FD_160094 | JGI IMG/M metagenome (GOLD analysis project Ga0214543, IMG submission 160094) | Root nodule microbial communities from cowpea collected in UCLA plant growth center, Los Angeles, California, USA - CNSS2 | ecosystem: Host-associated > Plants > Roots > Nodule | place: USA... | reverse complement strand
TGAAGATGAGTGGATGTGTGTCGCCACTTGCTATGCAAGATAAGGCTTAAAAGTATTCACTCCCAAGGGAGGAAACTCTCACAAATGGTTGAGACACAAGAGTGTTTTTACTTCAAAATCTTCAACCATTTTACATGTCTAGAAGCACCCCTTATATAGAAGATTTTAGGGGCCTCTAAGCAAATAAAAGATACCTAAGGATGTCTCTACAAAAACCTAATCCTAGCTTCTAGAAACTAGGTCAAATAAGGTTACAAAAAATGAGAGACAAAAGAGCTAACTATGGTGTGTGCAAGGTTAATTTCGTTCTAGCACAAAAGCAGACAAAGAATGTGTCTCATATGTCTCCAAAAAGTGGCCAAAGTGTGCTAAAAACAAAGGAGATCAAAGGTACATAGGTACACTTGCTTCATGCTTTTTACTTTATGCTTTATGCCTTTGCTTTACTCTCTCCTCCACATCATTTATGATCCCCAATCACCATGTGCCACCTAGCATTGCTTTCTTACTCCTAATTAACTTACAAAGCAAATAAACATAGATTAGCATGTTGGCTTAAGTCAAGTCAACTATAGTCAACAAGTCAAACCTAGTCAAAGGTCAACAAGTCAACTAAAGTTGATTCAACTAAGTCAACTTTGGTAATCAAAAATAACAAACACAAATGAAAGGGATAAAGGATTAGTGAACTTCCTTTCTAAACATGTTTAGTCTTCTTAACCATGTGTCTCCATCCTTGGTTGGGGTCAATCCTTCATCAAGTCGTGCCAAATTAAAGAGACTTTAATATATTTGGTAGAAGTCGTCATAGATTGAGACGACTTCACTTAAGTTAATTACAAAAACAATCAAAGTCGTGCTTGAACGATACGACTTTAGGGAAGCAAAGTCTTGTCTAAATGGGACGAATTCATTTACAAAGAAAGTCTTGTCATAATGGCATGATTTCAGTGTATTGGGCTGTAAGAGAAGTCTTGCCATAATGGCACAACTTCAATGTGAGTTGTAAGAGAAGTCTTGCTATAATGGCACGACTTCAGTGTGAATTCGTAGCAAAGTCTTTCCGTAATGGCAAGACTTTAGTTGAATCGTATTATTGTAAAAAATATTATTTTGTTCAGATAATATTAAATTGAATAAAGAAGTTAAAATTTTATTGTATATAATAAATTATAGAAGAATAAAATAGATATAAAAATGTAAAGAAAAGAAAAAGTGTTTTTAATAACAAATATATGAAATCAAATAATTTTTTGGATGATATATATTAAAATAAAAGTGAACAACAAAGTCGGTAAATTAAAGTTATGAGAGTTTCATAAAATAAATTGTCAATGTCTATTTGGGCAGTTGATTCTGTTATGACAAATACTTCTGCAAAAGGAACATTTCTTTGGTTTATTTGACAGTGACTGGTCCATTTCATTGTGGATACGAGTAGTAGTTTGTCTTCCTAGTTTGTTTGTCGCATGTGAGGGTCAGTCAAATTTGGACCCGTATAAGTAGACCAATAATCTTCATTTTGAACATGCTGAAATAAGACCTAGACGATAACAAAGAAGACCTCCTTATGACATAGGCTCTCATAAATAACTTTCACGTCCTATTATAATGAAAAAAATCATCATGAAATTTTTAACTACTAATATGCATTATTATAACTAATTAATATCACTAAAAAAATATTTAATTTTTATTCTGCCCAACTAAAGTCATCCGAATATGATATAACTTCTTCATTACCTATATAATACTGAAGTCTCTCTAATATGGCATGACTTCTTCATTAAAAATTTAATACTGAAATTTTTCCATGTTGGCACGACTTTGCTGCGACAGTTAATTAAAGTCGTCTTGATTTGACATGACTTCTTAACAACAAGGAAGTCTTCCGATGTTGGCACGACTTCAGATCATTTTAATTAAAGTCGTCTTATATTGACACGACTTCTTTATTACTAAATTGTACCATTTTGGCACAACTTACCCTTTGTTGGAATTTTTAAAATTTCTGCACCCCTTTGATAATTACAAAAGTAAATTGCACCATTATGGAAAAAAAACCCATAGTTAACTATTGTACTATTCATGATTAAGTTTATTTTCCCTTAGTTAGCAATAGAGGTTTCTCAAGGGGTTGAAGGACGGAGAATAGGGTGGTGTGGGATGTGCCGAGGTGGAATAAGATGAAGTGGATGACATCGATGACGAAGCGCAACCATTTGCAGGTGGAGCGGATAATGGCGGACCTTCATTGGGATTAAGGAGGGCCATGGCCCCCAATATTTTTTATATTTATATATTTTAATATATAATTTTAAATATTTATTTTCAAAAAATTAATATTTATAATATATTTTATATATTTAATATTTTAGTAAATTTGTATGAATCTATATTTATATATAAGAAAAAGTTTCTTTTAGGTTGTCTATATTTATTTTTTAATTTTATATTTTAAATATTTTTGAAATAAAAATAATTATTTTATTAATATTATCTTTTAAATAATTATTTGTATAATTTAACTATTTTTTTATTTGATTATTTTTCTTAAACTTAATTATGATAAATGAAAATTAATTATAGTAAAATTATAAAAATTATTTATATTTAATTTTATAATTATAATAATAACATCATTATAATTTTATTATATTTTATTATCATGAAAAAAAGTATATTTAGTTCAAAATTAGTGCAATTCAATTCAAAAATAATACATTTTGATTCAAAATCAAAGCAATTCGGTTCAAAAACAGTTTAAAAATATTGTAGTTAAGTTAAAAAATAGTGTAGTTTAGTTCAAGAACAGTTCGTAAATACATTTCTATTTGTAACAGTTTAATTCAATTTATATTATAGTGCAATGTAGTTCAGTGCAGTTCAGTTCAGTTTATTAGAAAAAAAATAGTTCAGTTCAGTTTGTTTGAATTATTTTTCAGTTCAGTGCAATTCAAACGAACTGATTTTTAGTATAGTACAATTTTAAATAGTTCAATGCAGTTCAGTATATTTTGCCCAGCTCTAATTATTTATATACAAACATGATGTATCTTAATTGTAATCACGTTAAATTGAGAAAGAGTCATATGTTTTCCTTGCAAGGAGTTGAGACCACGCTAATAGTTGAGGGCTTGTGCTTGAGATGTCACATACATTATGGGTTGAAATACAAATATTATGAAATATTATGGTAGGCTCTAAGGAATATACTTACCAAGTGGATGGATATGTAGAGGTTTAGGATAACATCCTCGACTAAGATATTCGTATGTTAAATTAGATACTTTATGATACGTGGTCAACATTGCTAAGAATACATAAGGTTTAATTATGCGTTTAATTTTAAGTGTGGTTGAAAATTTTCAGAAAGATTTTTATTTAATTTTTTGTTTCAAATGAGTCTCAATTTTCTAAAATTGATTTAATTAGGTTCTTTATTAAAAAAGAAAAATTAACATTAATGACATTCCATGTGACAATTCATAGTTTAGGCTTTAATTTTTAATTTTTTAGTTTTTTGACAGAATTTTTTGTTGTCCACATGTCAAGTCCTCTGATGTGTGTAACATGTGACATTACGTAATTTATTATTTGTATAAATTTTATATTAATATTTTTATTAATTTTTAACATATTAAATTACTATATATTTCTTTTTATTATATAATAAAAATATAAATTTTTAAATTTTAAGATTTTTAAGTCAAACAAATATTACTTTGTTATTTATTATATAAATATTATTATATTTATTAAATAAATTTAAGTTTCATTTAAAAAAAATAAATATTTAATATTATTAATCCATATTTTTTGTAAGATTAAAACTAATTAATTTAAATGGAATCCAATAATGTCGTTAGAATTGGTTTAAGAATAACTCCAGAAATATTTAATAAAATAGGTCAATTTTGATATAAATGTCAGTATAACATTTATATAAATAATAAAATTTGTCTCAATTAAAGGAGAGATAACGTTGCTCCATTATGAAGAAAATTAAGATTGAATTGAATTAAAGGGACATATAAGGACTAAATTGAGTACAACTTGACACTGACACTAGCAAGTGGCATTGCCCCCTCTCGTGACACTGACACTAGCAAGTGGCATTGCCCCCTCTCGTGACACTGACAATGCCAAATGTCACAAGTGTTTTAGAAAAAAAAAAGGTTTTTTCACAAACTTATATTTATTAAAACCATGTTTATAAGTAGATGTTGAAGCATAACTTAATAAAGTAAAATAATCAACAACTTAGATACAAAAGAAGTATAAGTATGTTTTTTGCCCTTGAACTTATAGGCGAAATTGGAGTTCTTCCCACTTGACAGGTTCATAAAAACTCATCTCTGTACTTTAGTAATGCATGGAATACATTATTGTCATTGAAGCACGTTACGTTTTTGTTGAGGTGTCTATCGAAGATGCTGATTGAATTAAAAGGCGTGTACACGTGGCTACCACGTGTAATTTAGACATATATATATATATATATATATATATATATATATATATATATATATATATATATATATGTATATGTATGTATAACTGTTTTCCTTTTCTTCTATATTTTTCTCTTTTTTTTTTCCTTAATCATCTTCCTCGACGCATGCGCAACACATAGATCATCTTACAGAAATGATATTTAACACTATTTTTTGACATACTTTTAACACACCTTACTTGACATGTGCAAAGTAGTTATTTATTCTTATTTTTATTTTGTTTCCTAAGCTTGGTGGAAATGAGAAGGTGTGAGAAAAGGGGTTTATTTGTCTAGGTTTTTTTATTTTTCATTCACGCCCTTTTCTCCTTTCACATACACTCTAATTTATCTTTCACTGACCATCATATTCTACCTTCATACACAAAGAAACACAGAGGCGGAGCAGGGAACCTAGCCTTAACCCCTTTCACCACTAATCTGCCACTACCTCGACGTCATTTGCTAGAACTTTCACCTTCCTTCGCTATTGGCATTGTCAATAGCGGCTTCTTCGGTCACGCCACTTGTTGCGCTTTGCGCACCACGGTGGAAACTCTTGTCGGATTGAGCCTTATGAATCCTAAGTCATTCAGTGGGTGATTGTTCTTGAAAAAAAGACCATACATATCTATTGCATAAGTGGTGGCCATGTATAAATAAATGTGGTGTAGGAAAGAAGTTTTTGTACACTTTTATGAAACACTATAAAATGATACTTTTCTAAACAAAACCAATTACACACACTTGTTATGGACCACCCATGACATTACAATTACTACTTCTGATTATATAGGTCAACAATTTCATATATGCTAGAATGTTGCTCAATAATATTTGAATAGTTTGAATGTTTAACTAATTTGTTTGTCAAGTTATATACGTTGATAGTTTAATCTTTAACTATTATCATTATAATAATATGTCAGAAATTAGGTGAATATTTTGATTCCACCATTATAAAAAATAAATTAAGTCAATCAACTCTCATTGTAATGCAATAAATATATAAAATAAATTGTAAAAAGAAAAAAAAATATATTCATAAGCGAGTCAATCCACTAACCCGTGGTGGGTTGGTCGAGTTGCAAAATTTTTGGTTCACCAAAAAGTGATCCCGTTAAGTTAACCATTTTTTAGCTCAATCTGTGATGAGCCAATTTGTGTAAGCTGTCTTAATTTGACATCCCTAATTTTATATGAATTTTTTTTAGAATGACATGTGTTAATTTCACAAGTTCAAAGACAACAGAGTACTTATTCTTTAAAAATGTATGTTTATTTTAGTGAAGTCAGAATTTTATTTGTTGTTACCAAAATTAAAAAAAAAATCATCCGTAAAGTTTTTCAGACGTACTTAAAAATGACTTAATCATATATATATATATATATATATATATATATATATATATATATATATATATATATAAAATAGAGATATTATATAATATTATTTCTGATTTAAAAATAAAGAAATATTAAAAAAATAAAGAAAAAGAGAATTTTGTTCTCTCTAATATTATTAGACAAAATACAAAATAATAATAATAACAATAAAAAGAAGATATTATGGATAAAAAAAAATAAATCAAACAATATTTATGACAAATAATAACAACAAATGATAATATTTTAAATGAAAAAAACGAGTTTAGATTAAAGTGTGCATAGCACTGTCTTTAAAAGATAATATAAACAAAGATCTAAAACCACTTTTATATGAATTGTTTTATTCTTTGTATGTTATGTTTATATGCAGAAGGAAGAACACTAATAAATAATAATAATTATTATTATAACTAAAATAAAACATTAAATAATAATAAATCTAATTAAAATAAAACAGATGTGTGTAAGTTAAGAAAAATATATCTATAAACAACATCTATTCATAAAATTAACCACCCATAAAAATAGGATATTTTTATTTTTTTTTTAAATTATACTAACTATTTAAAAAAAAAAAAACCCTGCAAATTAAATAAGTTTTTGAATTGAATATACTAGTTATCCTTCTAACCAAATGCTGTTGCTCATTGCTTATAAATACGAAAAGCAAGGGCTTCACTCACAGCCTCTCACATTTGTGCCTCTTCCATCTGCTTGGGTTTCAGGTCACTCAGAGTATAAATTGATCCCAATTAGGGTTTTTATCTGTCTCCAATTTTTGGATTATTGTTTTTTTCACTATTTTCTTCTTTATAAATCATGTGATGAAAAAAAAAAAAAAAAAAAAAAACTGCAACAATATGATTGGATTCATTCCATGATTCCTTGTATTTAAGTCTCTGATGATTGATTTTCTCTTTCTCTACTTCTAGTTTTTGAAATAATATTTTTTTATGTCTGGTTGTTGATTTTGAATTTACATTTTCCCTTCTTATATTTATTCGATTAGATCTGAAAGCAAAGAGATATGATGATTTTTACATTGGTCCGTGTTTCTGAATCACCGTGACCGACGAATCTTACCAATTTCTGATCTCCAATCATAGTTAGAATCGTTGATTTATTATAATGGATTTGTTCTGTTTATTATAATTGCATTGACGGGAGATTTCTGATCTAGAGTCTCACACTTATTTAGAGGGCAAACGAACTGTGTTTGCATATTCTCAAGTAACCGTCATAAAACAATTCTCCGGCGTGACGGAGCCGCCCTACGAGGTGGCATCTCCGCCAGAGTAGTCTCATATTCCATAGCCTTGTGGAGCGGCGTCGCTGCCTTTACCATTTGGGACTGGCCATGAGACAAACATTCCTTCACTTTTCTTATGCTCCTATTTTTATTTATTAATCGTTTATTGTTATATTGTGTTAACAATATTATTCCTGAGCTATAATTTTTATTCTGTTTGTTTGCTTAAATTATATTTTGCATATAATTAGGGAGCCACACTTTTCGTTCTGTTTTTCTGCAATTCCGTTGTGTACGCTTCTCCGGCCTTAGTATTCTCTGAAATGTATTTCCTTTACTGTAGAATTCCAATGGTGAAACATACATCTCTATTACAGTAAAAGTTAGTTTTATCTCTGTATTAGCAACATTTCTATAGAATTACAGAAGATGGGATAAGACGAGTATTCAGAAGATAAAATAGAAACAATAGGTTTTGTTTTGTGATAGATGTGTCTTTGGTTTTCTATTGCCGGATGATATAGTTCTTATCTCTTGAGTAAAATACATTTTGTAACTTTGTAAGTTATCATCAAAATCTACTTACTGTTAAACTCATCTAATGGGGTTTTCTAGCACCTAATGCCAACCATCTCCACCCTTTTTATTATTACAGAATTATTATGAAACATGCTTACTTGAATTGAATGACTTAATGAATTCTAGTTCTAAGTGAACTATTTTTCTTACTTCTCCTATATAATTTGTTGGGAGACTATCAAATGCACTGATACCACTTGTTGATTGATCTATATTGATACCACTTGTTGATTGATCCAATACTTGATTATATCAATACCATTTTTTGAACAAATCTTGATAGATCAATTTCAAAAGAAATATATTAGAACAATAACATTCAAGTGATTTCAGATAAATCAGTATACGATCGTAGTAACATTTCATATTAGAGCAAACATGGTAACGTAGAGTAGGCTAGATAATCATGTTTTCTCCTATATTTTCTGTGCTTCTAATGCATCACTTATGTTGTTTCATGATTTTTGTTCGTTCTCCCCTTACTGTTACGTCTTACTTACTACTAATTTTTACTTAATTTCTCCCCATTTTATTATGTTTCATATCCATTTTTTCCCATCAATTAGGAAAAAGGTTGAGACTTAAGAATAGGAGATGAGAAACATATTCTGATGGAAGAGAGTTCTCATTGATAAATGTGAATTTACAGAATAAAACAAATACAGAATAAAACAAATATAGAATAAAACAAATTTGAAACTATAAGTGAGGGAAGGCTCGCACAAGTGAGAGCATGTGGTTTAATTTAATGCAAAGTGAAGAACATTACCGGTCCTAGATGACACATGTGTTATAATGTACTCTATTTTATAATAGAAAGTCTAATCAATTATTTTTTAATTTCATCATCTCAAACATGTCAATATTAGCACAAACAATATGAAAATATAACTCGTTGTTTAAGCAACTATTTAGAATTCCTGAAGCTCCCTATATAAGGCTTGTTGTAAAATCCGTTGTTGAACTTAATTTTTTAATTGTTCCAAAGTCGTATAAATTGAATTAATTAAATTCAATTTTTGGGACAAAGGATTGCGATCCTACATATGAATATGAGGAAGCATTTGGTGTGAATGTAAAGTCAAACATTTCTTATAAAATTTTGTTGATAGTTTTCTTTTTCTCAAAATAAAAATATTACGCTAAGCTATTTATACTAATATATAAACATCTATAATCATTACTTTAACCTCTTCATTATATGGCTTAAGTTTGTTCTAGAATCTGCAATGGCTATTGCTAGTTAATATGATTGCAATTCACAATAGCTTAAATCAAAGCTTCAACAACAACTACATGGTTTCGTTTCAATATTGGAGGTTCCTAAAAGGTGGTGGAGTGACATGATCTGCTGGTAGATCAGGGGGAGAGGATGAAATTACTAAGAAATTAATGTTTAAAGTTTTAAAGTGGCACTCCATACAAATGATTTTCATGGTGTAGTTAGCTTTGCATTGCATTGGCAATTGACTCAAATCTAAATTTTCGGTTTTAACCAAGGTTAATCTATATAAATATATTAGACATAATTTTAAATACATTTTGGGTATAATATATAATATATTAAATACATTTCAGATATAATGTATTAATAAATACTGTACATGCCTTGTGTGTGATGTACAGGTGCTTAAACTAGTAAAGATACAAGCAAAAGGTCATACACTACAACATACTCAGTATTAAGTTTAGTAATGACCATATATTGCATCTGTATTGCAAAATTTTGGTAGCTGTCATTCATAAACACGATTCAGTGCAATGAACTATCACAATACTGCTTTGCACGAAAAAGTACAGCACTTTAATCTAATTGTGTTTAATCAATACTTCCCTAACCACTTTTATCCTTATCAAGTGTCTTTCTCTTCAACCAATTGTGAGAAATTCAAGAGTAAAGTTCTCCCATTAAACAAAAGATATATAAGTTAGAAAAAAATAATAACAATAACAATAGGACAAAGATATGGATAAAAGAAGATTGATAAGTTAAATTTTATAATAAATAATAATAATAATAATATAAGGTAAAATTTTAAATAAAAAATAATTAAAGTATAGGCTAGGCACATAGAGCATTGTCTTAAGAGGCAAAACACCTTATTACACATGTCAAATAGAATATAATATGTACTCCTATACAACAACCCATAAGATCGGAGGATTTATAGATTTATCAACCTTACGAATATAAATGTAATATAGAATAGAAGATTGAAACACTTTATACAAGTTGTTTTGTTTGTTGTTTGTTAATATCATGCATATAGGTTGTATTATTGGTAGAAGAAAGTATATAATGGTAAATAGTAATAAATTTGATTAAAATAAAATAGTAAATAGTAATAAATTTGATTAAAATAAAATAAAGGTACTAATTTAAAAAACAATTATCCATAAACAACTTTTACCCATAAATTAACCATAAAAGTATAAGTAACAATATAATTTTTTTTAATTATATTAAATATTTCCAATAATCCTCCATATAATTTAAAAATAAAAAAAATATATTATCTTTTAAAACAATATATTATACTTCAACAATAAGGAACTTTAGTCTTATACACTTACACTCGAGAAAATGTGGAGACTAAATTGTTTTTGCTACATCCCCTCTTAATTGGTTTTAGTAAATAACACACAATATCGGTGTTTATTTTAGGTTCTAACCATTGGTTGCTCATTTGACCTTGTGCATGTATCTTATTTTCATGAGTGTGACTTAGAGACTTATCCATGTCTCATAATGGTGACCCCACCATCACACTCACTAACAACTTTGATATATTATCCATCAAACTCATTCTATGTGATCACCATTCATGTGAAAATTGATGTCGATTGTTGCAACTAATTTATGGGTTTTAGTCTCATTCTCCTCGATGACTTAAGTACTTGTTGATGCATTAACCCTTTAATAAGCGAATATGCAATATTTCTTTCTAACCTAACCAAGTTAATAGAAAAAAAATACTATGGATAATTAAGTTTCTAATAGATTTGGGTTTCAATTTCAAATGTCTTTTTTTTTTCTTTAATTTTTTTTCTAGAAACTTTAGGTATAACAACTTGGCTATCAGAATGCCTATATAGGCTTATTTAAATAATGGTAAACCATATAGAAATTTTTTAAGAAATTCTACCTAAGTAATAACAATTTTTAAACACAATAATCTCTCCTTCCATGACATTAGACCTCCACCCAAACTTCTACCTAAGTCGATCCATCACGACTTGCAACTAGGGTCAACTTGACTCAACGTTTAGTTGTAATTGGCTAGTATCTATCTTTGGTCTAGGCCAACCCATCTTGGATTATTTTGTCACGACCTTCAGAATGTGGTGATTTATCTCTATCTTCGACATCAGATGACTTGTGTAGACCTTTACTCTTTGACGACTTGTCTCGACCTTTGACACGAGTTGGCTCATTCCAGTCTTCAGGTATTACCAACTCATTCGACTTTTGACTCGGTCGACTTATCTTAACCTTTGACCCAATTTGGATTGGTCTATCTCGAACTTCAGCCTAAGTCATAAACAATATGTTTTAATTTATGTCATAAACTTAAGAGCAGTTTTAGCAGGAAAAAATATGTAATAAATGTTATCAAACAAAACAATTAAATTATCATCATGACATAAAAACATATTGATAAAAACATCATATTTAGAAGGAGAAGATGTTGAAGCATAACTTAATATAATAAAAGAATCAATAACTTTAAATATCACAAAAATTAAGCTTATTTTATTGAGTCAATTTTTTTTCCCAATAGAAAAAAAAATGCATCCGTACATTTTTCATTCAAGCTTACTTGAGAGAGTAACTTGATAATATCCATGAAGATATTATCCCTGACTTTTACAATCATAGGAGTATTAAAAAATAAAGAAAAAAAACTTTTTTTGCTTAAAAAATAAAAAATAATAAAAACAATAAAATGGGCATGTGGATAAAAAAAATTGATTAAGACAAACAATTTTTATAACAAACAATATCATTATAGGATAACATTTTAAACGAAGGAAAGATTAAAAAGAAACTAAGTTGTAACGCTATCCTTAAAAGAAAATGCCCTCATTGCAAAAAGAACAATGTGCATTCTTCTCTTATGATACAACTATCCAGTTAGATAAATCAAGTATAGCAGAAGATCTCTCTCAATATTTTAAAAGATATATAATATAGAAGATTGAAAAAAAAACTAATAAATAATAAAAAAATATAATTAAAATTAAATAATAAATATAAATAAACCAAATTAAAATAAAATTAAAATGATGAAGTTAAAAAGAATTCATCTACAAACATTTATCTACAAAATTAACGATCCATAAAAATAGGACTAATAATAGGAATTTTTTTTTTCATTTTTTAAAATTATGCTAAATATTTAAGAAAAAAACCTAACAAACTAAACATCTTAAGTTTTTAAATTGATAACAGTCATCCCTCTAACGAAATATTGTTGCTTATAAATACGCAAAGCAAGGGCTTCACTCACACCGTCCACCTGTGTTTAGCGATGAGAAAGAAAAAAAATCCGTTCCTACATATATTTTGCGAATAAAATCGTTATGATAATGGGGAATTTATTAGATCTTACTAAACTGAATAACCGATTAACATTCTATGTTGCAGATAACCATGATTGGTGTTACTGCGGAAGGTAATGCCAAGTAAGTTTTTGGCATTATGTGATTGATCAATGTGCATCAAATTTATAAGATAGTGAACTAAATAACCAAATCACATTTCATGTTAGCAGAAAATCATTACGGGTGTCCAAACAAAAGTCTGAAACAAAAAGCCGTTGTTTTTTACTCTTTGTCTATGTTTGAGACCTTTTGCACACCATATTTACTATGTTTGAAGCACTAAATTAAATGTCACACTACATTAAATGCAATCAACACTTCAAACAATATTCCTGGATAAAACATCCATAGTTTCAAACTATAAAGTCCTTAGTGAAGATCGTGATATCAAAGTTAGGGGTGGGCAAGGATTAGATTTTTAATGATCCACTCCATATCCATTTTAGATCCAAATAATTGTATTAAATTTTTGATCCAAATCCATTATTTTAGCAAAAGTAGTTTGAATTTTTTTAAAATTCAGATCCAAATGTTTGGATCAAGATTTAAATCCAATCCAAATATTTGGATCAAGTTCAAAATCCAGAATCTATTTTTTATAAAAGAAATTTAAATTGAATTTTTTTAAACTTTGTCATTAAGGCCTGGATAACCCGGATGGGCCAGACGACCCGGACGGGCCCGACGACCTGGATGACCCAGATGCACCCAACGACCCGAACGGGCTCGACGACCCAGACATGGCAGACGACCCGGACGGACCCGTCCAAACAGTCGGGCACACTCGAGTTGTGGGGCCTATCTAGGTCGTAGGGTATGTCAAGGTCGTTAGGCCTGTCCAGGTCGTTGAGTCTGCCTGGGTCGTCAAGCATGTCCAGATCGTCAAGCTCGTTCAGGTCATAAGGCCCGTCTGGGTCATAGGGCACGTCCGTGTCGTCGTGCCATGCAGGTCGTAAGGCCCTTGTAGGTCGTCAGGCTTGTCCGGGTCTTCGGCGCGTCCGGGTCGTCTGAGTCATCAAGTCCATCCGGATCGTCGCGCCCACCAGGGACGTCCAGCTCGTTCGTGTCGTCATGCCCATTCTGATCGTAATGCCCGTGTAGGTCGTCAGGCTCGTCCGAGTGGCCGGGCCTGTCCAGGTGGTCGGGTCCGTCCGGGTTGTCGGGTCCGTCCGGGTTGTCGGGCCCGTCTATGTCGTACGCCCCATCCTAGTCTTTCGGCCCGTTCGGGTAGTCGGACCCGTCCGGGTCTTTGGGCCTACTTGACCTGTTCGGGTCTTTGGGCTGCTTGACCTGTTTTCGTCATTGGTTCTGCCTGGTTCGTTCGTGTCTTCGGGTCCGCCTAACTCATTCGAGTCTTCGAGCCCACCTTACCCGTTCGATTCTTCGAGCCCGCCTAACTCGTTCGGGTCACCGGGCCCGCTTGACCCATTCGGGTCTTCGGGCTTACCTGACCCGTTCGGTTCTTCGAGCCTGCTTGACCCATTCGGGTCATCGGGCCTGCTTGACCCGTTCGGGTCTTCGAACCCGCTTGGCCCGTTCGGCTCTTTGAACCTGCCTGACCCGTTCAGCTCTTCGGGCCCACCTGACTCGTTAGGTCATTGGGCCCGCCTGCCCCGTTCGGGTCATCGAGCTCACGCGAATTTTCGGGATTGTTGGGCCCGATCGACTCATTTAGTTTGTCGGGCCCGCCTAGCTCGTTCATATCTTTAGGCCCGCCCAACCTCTTATGGTCATCAAGCCTGCCCAATCCGTATAGGTCGTTGAGCAAAGCTCGTCCAAGTCTGAATTTAGCACAGTCTATCTCAACCTTTAGTCTAACCCAACTAAAAATTTAAATTGAAAATTTGGATTGGATTTGTTGGATTATCCATATTTAAAAATCTTGATTTATAAAATGGATATCCAATCCATAAAATATATAAAATGTAGATTAGATTGAAATACAGATCCATTAAATGGATTTTAAATGGATTGGATTTTTAATAAAATGGATTATAAATGGATTGGATGGGAGCAAAAGTAGATTGAATCAAGAAAATTAGATTTTTTGCCTACCCCTAATCAAAGTTAAAGCTACAAAGTTAAAAGACAACATATCTAGAATTGTTTAATTATTCTACAATATTGTTTTCACGGTCTTCATGATCTTCATTGATGATTTAAAATTGTAAGATACATTCATTCACTATGACATCAATGTAAATATCTAACAAAATATAAAATATTGAAAGTTTTTATTTTATATCAATGTAAATATATAAAAAAATATACATCAAATCTATCAATATAGTGTGACCTTCATAAAGTTTCTGAACTTCTGAGTGAGTGAATTTCTAAGAGACACTACAAATGAACTTGAGGAACATAAAGCAAAGGAGCAAGTACTTATGTATTCCTATAAAAGCATGGTTAGAGCAAAGCAGAGAAGTTCCATGTATTCAATCGGAAGTAGCAAATAACAACCACATGCCACACAAATCCTAAACACTTTTGGAGGAAGGTGGGGTTTAATCTGATCTTCTAAGTTAAAATCTGTTTTAGCCATGTTTAAGGCAGCTCGACTCCGATGACTGTTCATGAATGTTAAGAAGTACACGTAAATTTGAAGTAGGCATTTCATTGACTAGGGATTTTAGGGACTCTGGGAAAGTGAACGAGTGGAAAGGCACAACATCATGTTAACATGTTAACCTCGGTTCTCCGATTACAAAGTTTTAAACAAAAGTCAAGATCCTAAATTAGAGATTTTTCGATTAAACATACCTTCATACTTTTCTTCTTGAAGAGGTAAAATAGAGTTGGAAGAACAAAAGTGAACTCTAAGGATAGAGTATAATGATACCCTAAGCCCTAAGTCCTAACTCCTAAGGTTTACTCAAATCAAACCCCTCAAACAAACGAAGAAGAAGAAAAACCTTTGAATAACATGAAAAGGAAAAAAAAAAGAAAAACAGAACAAATCGGAAGAGAGGTTCACAGGAGAGGGGTATTTGTGAAAGTGAAAACTAGGTTAAACATTCAAATGTTTCAAGCGCCTTTTAGTTTCCTATATCCAGCGTACACCAATGAAAAGAAATTAGAAAACATTATGAGAAGTACACGCATGATACCACTTCACTGGGTAAAAAGTGGGTATAAAAACCTAAGTCATTATCCTTAATACATGCCCTTCACTAATGTCCCCGATCAACTCATTTGAAGAGATGGACAAAAATAAGAGGTTAGAAAGTTATCCAATAGTATTTGGAAGTCTCCCACTCAATTTGTTGTGTGAAAGATCCAAAAAATGCAACGAGACAAATTTAGTGACCTGCAATGATCCCTTCAAATTGTTTAAACTAAGATCTAAAGCTTTAAGACGAGGCAAGTAACCAAATAATAATGGTCCAACAATACTAGTATTTTGAAGTGATGATCTTTCTAAGGATGAAAACAGTGAAAAATCAGGAAGCGACCCATTGCTAAATGGGTTGTGATTAAGATTCAACACCTCACAATCCTTTGCAGAACAAAATTGTAGTAAGTGATCACTAAGTTGATAAGATAATTTATTGGAACCCAGATACACACTAAAGGTAAATAATAAAATAATTTAATCAGTACAACGAGGATCAAAAAAGTGCGGAAGAGGAACCCAAATTGGAAAACCAATAAAAACCCAAATTTGATATGGGGAATTGGCCATGGTGGCGAGGGAAGGTCGCCGGCAGGCCTGTCATGGCGGAGCCAGAGTGAGGGATGCATGGAGAGAAGAGGAAGGGATTCCATTAAAATTGTTTTAGAAACATATCTTTGGAATCAAATAAGTTAGCCACAAAAGCTTCACTTCCAACCTATGAAGCCTGCCTATGAAGCCTGCATACAAATACAAATACGAATATGACACGAACACAAAATACGATTAAATTGAAAAATATAGGATACGAGACACCACATATGTATATATTATTTTCAAACTTTCAACTAGTACAAAAATAAATCTAATTTATCTATCTAATATCTAAAAAAGTGAAAAGTAGTGATCATATATTATTTTTTTCTTATTTTTATAATCATAATAAAAATTTATGTAATAAATTTACAAGTTTAAAAATTCTTTTTAAAAATTATTAAATTTGTAATTATTAACTATTAGAATCGTTTCAAAATTATATTAAAGTCATAGTATTTTTCTAATTGAACACTTTATTAATATGTCTAGTATGATTGTTCATGAGTGTCGTTTTCCGATATGGACACGAGACTTGTCCAAACTTCATAGCTTCCGACCCAATTAATCAAACTAAGAGAAATTCATTTCCAATAACGATGATATCCGAATGAGCATATAGCAGAAATCATTTCGATCAGAAAAAAAAAATGAAAATTGATTATAGTAAAATGTGCTCCAGGCATAAAAACTTTAATCATCCTTACTTATAAAAGTCTCAAATTAAAAACGTCAATAATAATGAATAAAAACTATCCAAGGAGGAGCCACCATGTATGAATGATGAACCACAATAACAATTAAACTTACTATGCTTACACAATCTCTATATTATATGAATTCTGAATCATATAATATAATATATTTTATTAAAATAGCACTAAATTCATCTTATCTTTAATGTCTTAAGTCCCGTCCGCGCCATAAATCAAAGATATAATAAAATCAAAATGTTTATGCGAAATGAGCTTCTTGAATAACTTGACTTCACTGCCAGAATCAAATGAATAAAATGATAAAACATTGAAAGAAAGTGACAGCTCCAAGTTATTGAACTAATGAATATTGTTTTTTACATTATCAAGAAGACACGAACTAATGTCAAGATCCAAGAAAAAGCATAAATATGTATCAGACAAAAATCCTCATAAAGAAACCCCGGAGAATCCTGAGCTCAGAGACACTATAGCTGCCTGATAATCGGCAGACACATCAAGTCTAATAAAAATTTAAACTGAATATTGATAATAATAAATAAAAGAAATAAAGTTACTGACAAATTATTCTATTTCTTTGAGTCGCATTCTTTATAGGATAACGATACAATGTCTCAGTTATTTGATCCCAATCTTACCTGTTTACGTGACATCCATTATTTTAATATTTTTAAATGAAAGAAGAGCAGTGACGCGTGAGAGAAGCTCGAGTGAATGTTGAGGTTTAAACTAAAGACGAGAGTGCGGTTTAGGGAAAAGCGACAGTGCTCTTTTGGGAAAGAATAACAGAGGTGGATCGCTGTTATAGCTTCGTGGACAATTGGAAGCCCTAATTTTAGTGTTCTTCTTCTGCAAAATATATTTCTTTTTGCAGGTTGTAAGTTTAATGGATATAACATTTTTTGGTGGATAAGACACTCTCCACATTGAAGTCCGATGACATTGACAAACACATTCTAAGCTTTGTGGTTGTTGTTTGTCAATGACATTTGATGTTTTTTGCAATGAACAAAAAACCAGAATTATGTATTTGGTGCAAGAATTGCATTTCTTGGATTCAATATTTGTGTTGTTCATCAACATTTTTTGAACAGAAAACATCTTAGTGCAGAAAGGCATATTGTGCATTTTTTGAAGTTATTGGCTTGCAAAAGTGTGTTGTTTATGAACAATTTTTTAAGAGATGTTAGTGCAAAATAGGATATTCCAATTTTACCATACTCATTACTAGGAACAATGAACTTCTAACATTTCTGAACTTAATTGGAACTAATTGGAATTGAAGATTGAATTAAAAACCAACTTCTTTTCTGGTTCGAGAATGAAGTGTCCTTCTGTAATTCCATAAGTGTCTTTTTACGCTGAACTTTTTGTACAGACAGTACTGTAACTGCTTTTCAAGTGTATTATTACATAATTTCTGGTTTGGACACAATCCAAAGGCCATACAAATATTTCGATCACTATGAATCATCACCACACATCTCAAACAAGTCATTGGAATTGAACATTGAAATATAAACCAACATTTCTGGTTCGAGAATCAAGTGTCCTTTTATGATTCCATAAGTGTCTTTTTACATTGAACTTTTTGTACAAGCAGTACTGTAACTGTTTTTCACGTGTATTTTCACATGAAATCTGGTTTGGACACAAACAAAAGGCCATCCAAATAATTCCATCTCCATGAATCATCACCAAACAACTTAAATAACTAATTGGAATTGAAGATTGAATATAAAACCAACTTTTTTGGTACAAGAATAAAGTGTCCTTTTCTGATTCCATAAGGGTCTTTTTAAACTCAACTTTTTGCACAGACACTACTGGAACTGCTTTTCAAAGGCATTTTTGCATGAAATTTGGTTTGGACACAATCCAAAGGGCATCCAAATTATTCCATCTCCATGAATCATCACCAAACAACTTAAATAACTAATTGGAACTGAAGATTGAATTAAAAACCAACTTTTTTGATACAAGAATAAAATGTCTTTTTCTGATTCCATAAGTGTCTTTTTACACTCAAGTTTTTGCACAGGCACTACTGGAACTGCTTTTCAAGGGTATTTTTGCATGAAATTTGGTTTGGACACAATCCAAAGGGCATCCAAATAATTCCATCTCCATGAATCATCACCAAACAACTGAAATAACTAATTGGAACTGAAGATTGAATTAAAAACCAACTTTTCTGATACAAGAATAAAGTGTCTTTTTTTGATTCCATAAGTGTCTTTTTACACTCAACTTTTTGCACAAGCACTACCGGAACTACTTTTCAAGGGTATTTTTGCATGAAATCTGATTTGGACACAATCAAAAGGCCATCCAAATAATTCCATCTCCATGAATCATCACCAAACAACTGAAATAACTAATTGGAATTGAAGATTGAATTAAAAACCAACTTTTCTGATACAAGAATAAAGTGTCCTTTTCCGATTCCATAAGTGTCTTTTTACACTCAACTTTTTGCACAGGCACTACTGGAATTGCTTTTCAAGGGTATTTTTGCATGAAATCTGGTTTGGACACAATCCAAAGGGCATCCAAATAATTCAATCTCCATGAATCATCACCAAACAACTTAAATAACTAATTGGAATTGAAAATTAAATTAAAAACCAACTTTTCTGGTTCCAGAATCAAGTGTCCTTTTATGATTCCATAAGTGTCTTTTTACATTGAACTTTTTGTACAGGCACTACTGCAACTACTTTTCAAGTGTATTATTACATAATTTGTGTTTTAGATACAATCCAAAGGCCATCCAAATAATTCCATTACCATGAATCATCACCACACAACTTAAATAACTAATTGCAATTGAAGATTGAATTAAAAACCAACTTTTCTGGTTCGATAATCAAGTGTCCTTTTCTAATTCCATAAGTGTCTTTTTACATTGTACTTTTTGTACAGGCAGTACTGGAAGTTTTTTTCGAGTGTATTATTACATAATTTATGGTTTGGATACAATCCAAAGGCCATCCAAATAATTTCATAACCATCAATCATCACCACACAACTTAAACAAGTTATTGGAACTGAAGATTGAAAATAAAAACCAATTTTTCTGGTACGATAATGAAGTCTACTTTTCTAATTCCATAATTGTCTTTTTATACTCAACATTTTGTACAGGCAGTACTGGAACACCTTTTGAAGTTTACTAATACAATCAAAAGTAGCACAATTGCCTTCCCAAAATTAAGTATATTGATGGTTAGATTACCATCAAATCATGAATATATCTGTCAATGTACAAACTACATATTAACTCTAACAAATGATTCAACAATATATACAATTGTGCCAACATAAGTGACTTTTTCAATCACACTTTTACTTCTAACACTGCATAACACATTACAAGTTAAATAACATATTCCAATGTATCAGTTCCTATTTCATCCAAGTTTCCAAAATACATATACAATGACTACATTCATTATCCTTCGTCTACCTCAATCTAACTATCCCTATCTAAAATTATCTCAAAAATCCTGTTATGGCATTCTAACTTCTACATTTACAACAATTATTTCTTCAACAGTAGATCGTAGTGCTGAATAATTTTATCGCGTTGGACATTCAACCAATAACCTATCGGCCAAATCTTCGTTGTGTGAATGGCCTTTAATCAACCAACAACTACGCCAACAAGAGTGCGCCCAAGTAATGCACCGAACGATACCCACCACTTTCCGCGGAATTCGCTATCCGCTTCCATGCGACCCACAACACCAACCTTTATGGAAGGATAGCCTTTTGGGGAAGAAAAAACTCTTGCAATACAAATGCCTCTACGCTTGTGTGACCTGCTCGAAGAAGAAAGAAGAAACTTGTGGGGAAGAAACGAGGGAAAACAAATCAATGCACTGTGTTTTTTTAAAATGTTTCTCCAATTCACCGCGCGTGCACATGACGCAAACTCACTTGGGACGCTGCCTCCAATTACCGTTTCATTTAAAATTATTAAAATAATGGATGCCACGTAGGCGAGTAAGATTGGGGTCAAATAACTGGGGCATTGTGTCATTATCCTTCTTTATACCTCTTTCAATATCTTTGATGGAGGGGAGGGGACGAGCCACTTTAAAATACTCTTCGTAGCTTTACCCGGGGCACTTTAAAATAACTCACTTTATAATATTTTTCGTAGCTTCACATAGGGCTTCCAGTGTTGCCATAGCATCTCCTCTCCGTGAAAAAGCAATCGCGCGTATGGCGTAAACCTTTACGAGATCCATCAATTTCGACATTAATTCTCTTCTGCGCATGTCATCGTCTTCAGCTTCTTTCTCAAGGAACTGAGGGGGAGGCGGGAGGAGAGGGACACTAACCATCGACTTTAAAATATTGTTCCTAGCTTCACCTAGGGCTTTCAGTGCCGTCATAACATTTCCTCTCCGTGAAAAAGAAGCCACGCGTAGAGTGTAAACCCTCACGAGATCTATCAATTTCGACTCTAATCCTCTCCTGCGCAAGTCATCGTCTTTAGTCTCTTCACACCGCTCTTTCGCGAGGAATTGAGAAGGAGGCGGGAGGAGTGGGGCACTAACAACCGACTTTAAAATATCTGACTTTAAGATATTGTTCCTAGCTTCATGCAAGGCTTCCAGTGCCGCCGCAACATTTCCTCTTCGTGCAAAAGAAGCCCCGCGTAGGGCGTAGACCCTCCCGAGATCCATCAATTTCGACTCTAATTCTTTTTCGCGTAAGTCATCGTCTCCCACTTCTTCCTCCAAGGTTCCTACAACTCTTTCGATATCTCCGACAGCGGGGGACTGAGGGGGAGGGGAAGAGGAAAGGAGATGGGCACTAACCATCGACTTTAAAATATTGATCCTAGCTTCATGCAAGGCTTTCCGTGCCACCACACTATCTCCCCTCCGTGCAAAAGTAGCCCCGCACAGGGTGTGGACTTTCTGTTTCTCCGATTGCGAGAAACGGAGAGAGGGGAGGGGAGGAGGAGGGATAGGACCAGGAACAATCCTCAACTTTACATTCGGTTGTTCGTAGCTTTTGGAGAACTTTCCGTGTTACATCAATCTTGATTTCTATTTGGCACAAGTATTTTAAAGAAATTAAATCTGTCGTTTTATTTTGTGTTTTTTTTTTCAAATTTGTTTTGTAAATCCTATATGTTGTGGCTCAAATACTAAGTTTCTTTGAACTTATATTTTCTAAAGTCTTAGTTTGTGAAATACTCTAGTTTCTATTTTTTTTCTGATCTATATGAAACATTTTTGAGCTGTGTATTCATAATTGCTTTATTTATTTTTATTTCTGTTATATATATTTTTTATATAGCATCTTAAATATTATTTTATACGGTTCATATTTTGAAACAATTACTATGTTAAATCCCTTGAATGTACATGTCTTAAATTATGTTATCATGACTTTCATGCTCTCTGTTCTGGTTTTGTTATAATATTGAGTATTAAAAGTGTTGCTTAGTACCTTGAATATTATTTTATTTTGTTCTTATTTCAGAAATCATTTGCAAGCTTGATCAAATATGCCATAAATATGATGAATTGCCGGAGAAAAAATATACATCTGCCATAAATAAATATGATCGAAAACAAAGGTTCAAAATGAGATCTATCTTACATTACATAAGTTCACCACAAAGTTTTGAATCAAAATTTACAAATAGTGGTTTGTTCATTATAATGTAAAAGATTTATAAATGTGACATGAATTTATTTTTTTATTTGCAAATCTACATAGTTAATTTATTCATCATCTAAGAGTTTAATTATTTTTTCAAAAAATATCACTGGTGGAGGAAGAAAAAAGATGAAAGATCGCAATACATGAGTTGCTTAACCTCCAGGATTCCATACTTAGACTCTAACACCTTTTTCCACACACCTTGGTTGTCCACACCTAGTATCCATTTCCATTCTACTAGAAGGGATTTGTTAAAGTTCTCTATATCTTTTATACCATACCCCCTCCTTCCTTTTATTTGCATAGAGTTTCCCATTTAATCTAAGCTATCTTTCTATCCTCAGTCCCTCAGCCCCAGAGAAAGTTCCTTTGTACCTTTTTAAGCTCTTACATACACTTTTGGAAGCTTTGAAGAAGGCTAAATATAATAAAGGAAGTGGTGAAATTACAAATTTGATTAGGTGTACACGACCAGTGAAGGAGACCAACCTACCTTTCCAATTAGATAATTTATTTCTAACTTTGTCTACCATTTCTTACCAAAATTGTATTCTTCTTGGATAATCTTGCATATCCTCTTCGATAACATTTGAAATCTCCTCAACTTGGTCTAACCCATTTGTTGTCTCAGTCTCTTTTGGTGCATCACTTATACTACCATGGAAATCATGATCTATATCATTTTTTTCTATTTTCACCATGTTTGCTCCAACATAAATAACTTTTATCAATTCCGTTGCATACTAAATGCTCTTCCAACTCATCTGCGTTGACTACCCTTGAATGACAACACTTCAAGCAAGGACAAATGATTCTATTAGGGTTTTTTGCATGCTCAACTGCAAATCTTTGAAACTCTTTCACCCCATCCTTGTATTCTTTTGATAATCGACTGGCAAACATCCATTTTCGGTCCATATTTTCTTGATCTATCATGTTAGTTACTAATATTAGCTATATAGAGATGCTAAGATACAACATAATAATAAAAAAGAAAATTCCTGATCTAATACTGCAGAGGGCACCGCACAGAAGCGTTGATGAAACGCACCGCACACAAAGTGCAAGACTGTTGACGTTGAAAAGCACGACTGCGGTGGAAACGAACGAAGGCGTTGATGAAGAAGGGAGAGCATCGCACACAAAACGAACACAGACGAAACTGAATGGGCACAGCAGAAATACAATGGCACTGATGAAGAAGGATGGGCACCGCAGAAACGAAGACGCGCTGATGAAGAAGTTACTGCGAGGGTGTCGCGAAACGAACGAAGGCATTGATGAAGAAGGGAGAGCACCACACACAAAACGAACGCAGATGAAAATGAATGGGCACAACAGAAATACAATGGCACTAATGAAGAAGGGAGGGCACCGCAGAAACAAAGACGCGCTGACAAAGAAGGTACTGCGAGGGCGTCGCAAATCACAAACGGAAGGAAAGAAAGAGTGGTGTTGAAATGAGTAGGCACTAGAAAAGGAGGAAATGTGAGGGCGTGAATTTTCTTTTAATTAATAAAAGGATCAGAACAATAGATAACGCTTGTTCAATTACATGCTCTATATTTGTATCTCAATACATTGCACTTATTTTTATGAGCGCTCTCTTTTGATTTATTAAAATTAAAAAAAATAAAGAAATAAAATATAGACGGCGCTTATATAGAACACATGCTTATTTGTTCATTTTCTGGATTTCACCATGAATCGTCTGGCGGTCGAGGGATGACCCGCCAAGCGACGCATATCGCACAACCCAGTTGATGCAGGTGAGCAGGCAAATGCTTAGAGACGGAGTGGGGATATCTCTGGGATTTTATTTCTAGTCACTATGTTGTCCAAGGATTTACGTGTAATAATTTTTAGACACTTTTGATAGTAATATGAATGATGCGACTCATATTTTTATTAATTATAATGGCGCGTTAGTTATCTAAATTTAAATTTTCCCGTGTTTTTGGGAATTGATGATTTAATAAATGAGGTTGTTATTTTATTTAAATCCTTATTTATTTTAATAAGTAATTTCCGACTAGGACGTTACAATAACACTAGTATTCACAACTGAAAATAAAAGATGAAAAAAAAGATAATAGACAAATAATGTAATTTTATTAAAAAAAGAAATAAAAAGGTTGAGAGTTTTGGGATGTGTTCTTTAGAAAACATTGAGCTTCTTTCATAACATGAAAAGTAACGTCCAAGGTAAGTCTTTTCCAATCAAGCTAAGTTCCTACCAATGTGGGACTTATCTTTCTCACATTCTTCCACTTGAAGATTTTGATGAAATTGATCAAATCTTTGCATCATGCTTTATTCTTTACTATTATGTTGCTTATTCTTCTTATAGGACGTAGTAGGATCGAATCCACGTAAACTTATCAATAACTGGATTTATCATAACATCTGTTAGGTTTTCATTGGTATGAATCTTTTGCATATCTACGCTCCCCTCCTCTACTACTTCTCGAACAAAGTGATAATACAAACCTATGTGTTTTGTTCTAGAATGAAAGACAGGATTCCCTGCAATGTACAATGCACTCAAACTGTGACAATATACAACAAGCTCTTGTTGCTTATGTGCAAGTTTCTCCATCTTGGATGAAATAAGAGTTCATTCTGGATAGCATGGCTTGGGCTGGCGATCTTGGATCTATTCTAAGTCTCCTAGTGGTGGGATGGTAAAGGGCAATGTCTGGTTCTGGCCAATAGATGTCTTTGCTTCGTCCCCCTTCTTGTTGGTTGGCACAAGCCCTTGTAGTAGTCAATCTTTCCTCCTCGATAGGTTAGAAGCTTCCGAGTGGGATCCACCGGACGAAAGGGGAAGTACGGGGCATACATAAAGATCAAATCAAAGAAGTTATAAATCCTATATACTAAACTAACCAATAAACAGAAAAAGATGAACCATTTCATAATAGAAAGAGCCCGTTGTAACTTGGGCCTTGTTAGATAGAAGCAAAAGAGACGCACTTGTATACCTAAAGGAAAAAAGTAGTGGAAGAAAATAGAAAGCAAGAAGAGGAAAAGGCATGACCAGAAGAATTGTGTAAAATAAGTGAATTTATCTAGTTGAGGCATGATTGATTAAGAAAGAATGATTCTCTCCAAAAAGAAAGAGAGTCCCTTCATGTAGGAGTAGTGAGTGATATATGGTTGGTTGTTAACCAACAGAAAGGAAGGATGCATGGGACTAGCGGGCATTCCAACGGAGTGACTTTCATTCCGAGAAAACTTCGTTCGAATTGCATGTGTTGTGTTAAGCATATTATAAAATCTATCTCAAGCTTGGACAATTGTGTTGACCATGCACTCTCGCGTCATGTAATGTCGTATGATAGAGGTGGTGTGGTGATTTACCTCAATGCTAATGGTTATACCCAAGGTTCAACTGACCCACTTCATTCGCTTGGCATAATCATTTCCTATGAACACAAATCCACTTAAAATATGTTTATAAGTGTAAAACCAATCCCGGTTTGAGGTTAGGTACCAAGTTTCTCTCAAATCCACTATCCACCTATCATATAGTTGTTTTCCACCATTAGAGTTATTTATTACTTCTGTACCAGAATATCTTTGTCCTTTAAGGTACTTGCAACATAACCTTGTGAGATTGAGTTCTTTCCTCCATTCTTCCTATGCCAATAATCTTTTTTGGCATGCCCCATCTTGCTACAATGGTAGCATTTGAGATACTTCTTACTTTCAGGCTTTGATCTATCATGAGTTTGACTCCCACTAGATCCACATTCTATTGATCTATCTCTAATCATTGTCAAATCCTCTACTTGCTTTGAACTTTTTTCCATATCTACGATGTTCTTCTGCTTGGAATCTTCTTCAAGAATACCTCCAACAACATCCTCAAAGTGTAAGTGTCCATCAATGTTGTAATTTATAATGTTGATGATAAGTTGATCATGCAAATCATGTAAACTTTATAGCAGAAGCTCTACAAGTTCATTTTCAACTATGTTGAAATCTGCTACTGAAAGTTGGACAAACAATATATTCAAATTGTTGACTCACTCATTCGAAGAATATAAAGTTTTTACTTCAAGAATATTCTCGTGTGAAGTTACTTAACCTCGCACAATTTGATTAGAGTATCATTAATCTCCCTCGCTATAGTCTTTTTTGCAATGTTGGATAAAACCACATTTGTCAATGCTAACCACAAATATGCAAGAGGAATGAAAAGGAAGAGACTTTTTAGACGTGTTCCTAAGGAAACATTGGACTCCTTTTATCACATGGAAAGTAAGTCTCAAGTAAGTTTCCATTTGTGTGGAACTTCTCAAGGTAAGTGCCAACCAAGTAAGACTTTTCAAGGTAAGTTTCCACAAATTTGGTATTTCTCTTTTTCACATTCTCCTACTTGAAAATTTTGATGAAATTTATCAAATTTTTATACCATGTTCTTTGTTGTCATATTGCTTATTCTTCCAATATGTCACAAAGGATTAAATTCACATAAATTTGTCAATAATCGAATTTGTTATAATATCTGTCAGGTATTCATTGGTGCGAATATTATGTCTATCCATATTCTCATCCTCTACTATTTCTCGAATAAAGCGATAATGCAAACCTTTATACTTTATTCTAGAAAAAAAAAAGATAAAATTTCTTATAATATGCAAAACACTCTAATTCTCACTCTTCTTACTACTTGTGTTGAAGTTCTTCTATCGAGTCCAAAATACTCTTTCTCGTGTAAGAAGAAAACTAATTAGAATTTAAGTATTTAATTTTAATAAGAGGTAAAATTGAATTATTAAATGTTATGTGGTGCCAAAATAAAAGTACAAAAAGATATGAAAAATTGTAGTATGACAGCAACTTTTCTCTTACTGCCATTTGACGCCGGCTTTATTTTGTTTAATATATAAAAGTAAATATAAATGAATTTTTGAAATAAAATAATATTATTTATAAGTGTCAAATTGAAAGTATGATAAAAACATAGTGTCAAATACCGGGATCCAAAAGAAACAGCCTTCTCTTTCCAATGTTCCATTGACAACCTCAAGATAAATTTGTCCATAAATATTTATTATAATTAAGAAAAAGGTTAAAAGTACTTTTTTAACTCTCAAATGAACTAAAGTAAGAGGGTTTCATGAGGATATTTTGTGTGGAGTTATGCATTCTAAAGTGACATTCATGAGGATATTTTGTGAGGAAGGTCTTTGAGTCGTTATTATAAATAAATAAGAAAGATAAAGAGATATATTTATCACTTTGGTGTTTTTAAGGCAGAATAATATTTCACTATCATCAATTGATATGAGCAGTTGATGTATTTATTGGGAAGGGGTCCATAATCATTCTATCTAAACATAGAATTATCACATTAAATGCAAAATAAATTATAATTGGATACACACAAGACAACTATGGAATAAAATTTATTTTTGTAGGGAAGAATACTGACAAGTACCGGTTAAGAAAATTAATGTAAATTCATTTCATTATTTTTATATTAAAAACCGAAAGAATTAATTATATTAATTAAAATAATATAAATATAAATATAAATTTCTTTCAAAATTTTTAAATAATAATTCTATAATATAAAATAAGTATTTTGAAAAATTAATAAATCACAAATTGATGTTTTAATTTATTTTTTATTTTTTATTTTTTATTTCTGTTAATTTAAATTTTTTATATTTAATTATTTTTTAATTTTTAATGATATTAAAATATATTTATTTTATTATTTAATTATTTTTTAAATTTTATCTAATGAATATTAAATAAAATATTAATAAAATTGTATAATATTTGTGTATATTTTTATCCTTTAAATAAAATAAAGTTATATCAATAATTATTAGATCGATTTTATTTAGCATCACAATTTAATTATAATTTTTTGTAAAATTTAATACATATTAATTGTTTTTAATTAATTTCTAAAAACAGTCAGGACATTTTTGTATATTATCACAAAAGCTTGTTTTGTAATCTAAAAAATTTTAACTTTTTACAAATGAATCCCAAATTTATTTTAGACCTGCAAAATTATGTTTGTACATGAGTAAAAGGTATTAATTATAGTAAATAACCACATTTACTAATTAAAAGGTAATATGGTAGTATAATAAGAGTAAATTATGTATTTCCTTGCATTCTTTTTGAGAAACAACCATTTTTTATTAAATAAATAAAAGAATCATTAGATGACAACTCATAAAATGATAACCTTTTCAAACTGAAGCATTCAATGCAGCACTTTCAACTTGATCAAAGGTATTCAAAAGAATATCAGAAGCTCTATCACTTAAAATTTGTATAATAAGTGAAACATCACAATTTAATTTTGAAATGACTCATCATATTTAGCAACTTTTCATTTGAAAGGATCTCATTCATTTCCATGCTGACTCAAATTCCATAATTATTTATTTAGCGCAATGTTATAAAATTAAAAATTAGAAATTAATTGTTTGCAGATATATATTTTTTATTTATCAAATATTATTTTCACGCTGCATCAAACTACTAAGGACCTTTGTGTACCATACTGACTTGATTATTCACAATAAATAAGTGACCATCCACCGAGATCTCATCATAATTATACAAAAATATATATTAAATATTAAATTAAATTGAGGCAGCGGACTCCACCAACATCAATGAATTTGAATTTTATGTTGGGTTATCGGTAATTTTATCAAGGGATAATCTGAACAAAAAGTTACTCGTTAATTTGAAATTATTTAAAAAATAAATGAAATAAAATAGGAAATATAGTTAGGTAAAAGCACCGAAGATAAGTAGGGGTTTGAAACTGTGGATTAATCCCACTTATTACGGATTCCAACGGTTTTGGATTGAAAAAAATTCAATTCAATAATATATTAATAGTTTAAATGTGTAACTATTATCAGTTATAATATTTTTTGGTAAAATAATTTAAGACTTTGATGGTATTATTATAACAAAATAAAATGAGTCAATCTATTTTGACCGTAAATTATAAAATAAATTAAAAAATAAAATATCGTTATATCAATTTATTAACTATTGAATCTATGATTTATTGAGTAGAATTCCAAAAAAACAAATAAACCATGTTGAACTAATTCTTATGAAATTACTGGATAAATATAGTAACAACTGAATTGTATATTTTTTATTGTCTTTATATATATATATATATATATATATATATATATATATATATATATATATATATATGAATAAGGAGTTATTTTTCTCTTCACAATTATACACAAAGCAACATATAAAAAAATTTCTCCATTCTCTCTTACTCTTTTTCTTCTTTCCTCTATTGTTAATTTTATTTCATAATACATTATCAATACTATGCTCCAATCAACGATGTTTAAGTGCTAGTGAGAGCATTTTCTCTATGAGATAGCACTTTACGTGTCTCAATTAAAACTCTTTTTAATATTGTCTTCATTTATAATTTTATCTTATATTGTTAGTTTTGTGATAAGAATTATTTGATTTTATCAATTTTCATCTATGTGTTATCATTATCGTTATCATTATCATTGTCATTATTATTATTATTTTGTATGCTAGTTCTAAATATGTCTAATTTTGCAAAATTTGAATTTGTAACATTTGATATTTCGAGGAAGAATTACTTATGATATTAGATACTGAAGTACATCTAGATGCAATGAACAAGTCTTAATAATGTCATTAAAATACTAAGTATATGAGCAATTATTTTGCTCATATAACAATAATATCATGAAAAGTGATTTCACAAATATTTTGAATTTATTTCACACCTTGTTGTAGTTGAACAAAATAATGAGCTTTTGATAAAAAATTATGACATTCATCCAATTGATTATCGTCCAATTGGTTCCATAGTGAATGCAGTAATATGTCTTATTCATATTTTATTGGTCATAATCTTATTCATATTTTTATGATCACAATATGTCTTATTCATATTTTATTGGTCATAATCTTATTCATATTTTCATGGTCACAGGGGTTGTAGTTATGATTGTGGTCATAATTTTAAAAAGATATTTTATATCAATCCATTTAAAACTACTAAATATAATTATTAAATCTTCTTCCTTGAGTTCATTTTATTGCATCTTCTAAACCTTGAGCAGAAGAACCCTTTATTAATGTAACACCTAATACGACAAACAACACAAAATAGACTAAATATATTCAAATATATTTTTTAAGAAGGTTAACACCATTCTGTCACACTTCTGTTTATTAGTAGATAGTTTTCATTTACGTGACTATAATGCTAAATGTGATTCATTTAGGGTATGATGGAGATCAAGCTTGAAAAAAGAGCACAAGATAAAATAGAAAAAAATAAATAAAAAATTCCAAGAATACAAACCACAAAAATCCTACTTTCAACAATCAATTTGTGATCAGTTTTTTTTTTTTTTTGAAAAACATAAGATCTTCTCTAAAACTAAAATTTCTTACAAATATTTACTTAAAAAAACTTTTATATATATATAAGTTATTTTATTTTGAATATTTGCAATATAATCAAATTTAAATTATTATAATATATACAATGATTTATATTGTGTAAAAATATATCTTAATATGTTAAAGAATTGATGTAATATCATACCAAACTAAATAAAGATGCTAATATATTTTAGTTAGATAAATTGGATAAGTATATGTACTTGTTAACATGTGAAAAAGGAGTATTAAAGAATATCTTGCTGACGTTCAATTTGTTTTAAATTCCTGAATAGACATGAAACAACCTTGTCCTTAAGCAATTTTTCCATTTCACAAGTTGCAATGAAAGCACTTTAATAACGACACAAATAAAATATCATAGAATGCAACACCCAAAGTAAAAGATATAGTTTCAACATGTTTTAAACTTAAGTAAAAGATATAGCCTGAGGCATTATTTTTGCTTCACAAAGCAACAAATTCAAGACAAGATCAATCACTAATCACAGTACAAATCTAATTTTGTTTGGGCAAGACTTCACTAATCACTTTATCCAAGTTCATGTATGAAAGACCACCAGATCTAGTATCCTCCTCCACCTTCTTCTTCAACTGCATGACCTTTTGCCTCATCTGCTTTCCCTTCTCTCCTAACATCAATTCAATCACATTTTTCTCCACCTCTTCTCTCTTCACATCAGTGTCAATTTCAATCCCAATTCCCCATTCACTGCAAATGCTTCTGCAGTTTGTTGGCTGATCAGCAAAAAATGGCCAACACAACATTGGCACACCAGCACAAATGCTTTCAACAGTTGAGTTCCATCCACAATGGGTCAAGAATCCACCAATTGAAGGGTGATTCAGCACTTCCTCTTGTGGGCACCAGCTTGCAATTAGGCCTCTATCTGATATTTCATTCACAAACTCAGATGACAATATCACTGAGCCACCAATGACAAGGTCAGGCCTAATGATCCATAAAAAGGGTCTCTTGCTGTTGGCCAAACCCCATGCAAACTCCAAAAGTTTCTCTGCAGACATAACAGTGATGCTACCAAAATTCACATAAACAACAGAATTAGGTTCCTTGGATTTGTTAAGCCATTCAAGGCACTCAGTGTCCTCCTTCCAAAGATTGGAACCTAAAGATTCCAAGTCACTCTGTGGACTTTGATTCAAAAATGAAGGGAAAGGGCCAATGGGGTGAACAGAAGGGAGCATAGAAGAGAGAGCCTTCAATGCTTCACTCTCAAGTTCATCAGAAGTGTTTATAACAATAGCAGAGGCTTTGAGCATATTATCTGCCAAATCAATCAAGTATTTTAACATAAAGTTATTTGGATCTGTTGTCCTTATGTAACCAGGGAGGTCCTTCAGTCTGAAGTTTTTCAAACCTGGAATCCAGTCCAGTTTGGTGTCCAAATACCCATTTGTCAGATAACCCTCATCTGCAATCATGATTACAAAGCCAATAGTTACAAGCTCCCATTACAGATAAACATTTTCTTCACTAGCATGTTAAAAATATCAGAAAAAACAAGCAATACATATTAGTTCAGATGTAAAAGTAGTGTTCACAGTGATGTCTAATGTCTAACATGAATATCAGTTCAGTCTAAAAGTGTGAGGTGAAATGTAAAAAGCTTATAATAATGTCAAAATTTATAGTAATACATGAACTCGTTCGAAAACAAGGTTTCCACCTAATGGATGCCATAACTGTGGCGTAAAACTTCTCTGAAGAAAGAAAAGGTAAAGTAAAGTAACAATATCAGTTCAGTCTATCAGGGAAAACCAACAACTGATATCTCAGCACAAACATTATTTGTTACGAATTACTAATGTTGTTCTTGCACTTTCACAAGAAAGAGTTTCGATGCATACCTTTGAGTGGTATTATAGCTTTATCAGAAAGAGTACGTAAGTTCATAATAGACAATAAGGAGGTGGCACTGGCAGGTGAAAACAGAAGAATAGGGAGTGCTAGTTCTTGAGCAGCTTGTGTAGTAAAAGTCAAGGAAAAATCAGAAACCAAGGCTGTGAGTGGAGGTGTAAGGCCAGCAATGGCAGAATGATTGAGTGTAGCAAGAAGTTGACGGAAGGGTGGGAGAAAGTTGTCTCTCACAGATTTACAGAGGGAGAGTGTGTCTTGAGTGACATTAACAGCATGATCTGTGAGGGGAAGACCATCTGGGATAGTCTCAAAATGAAAATGTGGAAGATTTTGAAGGGCCTTAAGAGCCCTTGAATTGAGCAAGCGTTTGTAGTTGTATTCAGTGTGGACAAAGGTAATGTGAAAGCCTCTAAGATGAAGTAACTTTGCTAGTCTGAACAAAGGGTTGATATGGCCTTGAACTGGATATGGGATCAACACTGCGTGTGGCCTTCTCTCTGAAGGGTTACTCATCTTCACTCTTTTCTCTTCTAGTGTGAAGATAGTGTTTTGGAGAATGAGATACTGTATGGGTAAGGAGCTTGTGGTTTTAATGGAAAGTGTTAGATATGGGTAAGGAGCTTGTGGTTTTAATGGAAACTGTTAGGAATTTAAGTACGTGTTTAAGTTCTACGTCGATTAGAAATGAGAAAGTTAAACATTATATAAAGATAAAGATGTATAAATTTAACGGGGAGTATTTATGTTCAGCACCTAAACCTCTTTATTAGATCAACATTACTCCGACACTCTTAAATGGTTTTGTGACAATGTAGGGTAATCTGTTTCTTAAATTACAAAATGGTATAATTTAAATATAAATAAATAAATAAAATGTGCGTCTCTTGTTGGCATGAGACAAGAAAAAAGTCATGTTAATATGAAACAATTTCGTTAGATTTATTATGGTGCCAACATAACTTCTGTAGTTATTACAAGACCAAATATATCTTCTAAAGATATCCTCAATTCTTCACGTGCTATTATGTAGAAAGAAAATTTGTATTTACTTGGGTATAGCTTCTGTGATGAAAACAAACTCCGGATACATAACCGTGATGCTACCAAAATTCACATAACAGAATCAGTATCAGACTACTTTGTTTGTGACAATTATGTTCTCTCTCCCATATGCCAAATCTCGTGGATCCAAAAGTCACTGAAACAAAAAACCTCATTGTTCCGTGGATTTCTTTTCTGATATGCAAATGAAAGTCATTTTCATAGCATGTGTTTTTGTTATTGGTTGGAGTGAATCCACGTATAATAAACAAATGGACTACGATATACTATCATTTTTTTATACTCTCATTTAACAATCATAAATATTAGTGTTAAATAATGTTGTTATCCTTCAATTTGTAGTAGTAAAAATTAGAATTAGTGTTTTTTTAAAATTTTAAACTAATTTAGTCGTTCAACTCTGTACATGTATGAATTTAGTCTTTTTAACCAAATTTTATTAAGTTTATTTGATGTTTAAAGCACATTTCATTATAGTATTTTAATTTGTTTACACTATTTGGCACATGTATGCTTCAATGTTAACTAAGAAATGCGTTTAAAACGTCAAATAAACTTAAAAACTTTTTGTTTAAATGACTAAATTCACATATTTATAAAGATAACGAACTAAATTGGTTCAAGATTTTCAAGAAGGACCAATTTCAATCTTCACTCAAAGTTGAAGGTGCAAAAACATAATTAATCCTCGATATTATTATCTTTATATTTTTTTATTAGTTAAATATAATATTTTACTATTAAAATGAATTATAAAATTGAAATGAGATAAAAGAAAAAGGGATTGTCAAATAATCATTTTTCATAAATAAATATAACATAAATAATCGGTTCAAAATTGTTATGTTTCTTTTTATAATAAAAAAATTTAGAGCTTTGGTACAAAACTTTTATTTTGTTAGAATTTCTTTAATAATTAATATAATTGAACATCTATTTTGTATTTAATAATTGTCATGATTTAATGAAAACATTATGTTAATATGCAATTGATTTTCAAAGGGTTGACTCGATTAATATCGACTCAATTTAATTTGATCTAATTTGAGTTAACTGGTGGACCGAAATAACCTAAACATGAGATAACTCGAATTAACTTAACTTTATGTGAGTTCGATTTGATTCTACTTGATAAGAGTTTGACATAACTCCACTCAATTCAATGTGGATTTGACTTGATTCAATATGTGTCTGACTCTACTTAATCTAATGTGGACTCAACTTAGTTTGACTTAACCGTAGGTATCACTCAACTCAACCCAACAACATATTCCTTCTTTTATTAATAAATTATTATTAATATATATTTTTACAATAAATCTTATAACCAATAACATCTTATAGTTAGGGATGACAAATAAATTCGTCCTTATGGATATTGTTCGAACTCTTTTCCGTATGACGGAGAATCCTTGTATTGATTGGGTATGGGGAATACCTTATTTTATTTTTTTAATTAGGTATGAGGATAGTTATAGGGATGTACATATTCGTCCCGTCCCCGTTTAAATTATTAAAAGTAACCTCATATATATATACATATATACACTACATACATTGTATTATTTATTTCTTCTAATTGTTTGGCTTATCATGAATAATTTCTAAGATATTTTTCGTCTTATCATTATCTTTATTCAATTATGTTCAAATGATATATGACAATAACCTTTTTTATGTTTCACATTTGACTATTTCTATCTTCTTTAATATTTTTTTATATTTTTTTTTCATGTCATGTTAAACACACTCAATTTAAGGGCTCAATAACATAAACATTTTATGTAATAGGTAATATAAAAAGTTTATCTTCTTTATTTTATTATTATTAATTTTTATTTCATTTCAAGAATTTTTTTGTTTCGTTAAAACAATTTTCGTTATCTCTCAATCATCTACTGTTTATATTTGAAAGATTTTATTAGATCTGTAAGGTATTATTCATCTTATCACATCCTTGGTAATTATACATTTATTTTTCTTTGTACGATTTCATTCAATGGTCTCTCAAATTGTTTCTAAGATACATATTTGATTTTTTTAATATTTTTATTTGTTGTTTATTTTTATAATGTAGAATATTATTTTAATATTTTTATACAATTATTTTTATTTGTTTAACTCATTATCATATGTATAATTTTATCACTATAATTGTATAAATAAATTTTATTTAATACAATTGTCATTAATATTTTTACATCATCCAATATATATTGAAATTTAAAAAATAAAAAAATTGTTAAAATTATATTGTTATTAGTTTAATTTTTATTCTTTATATAATTTTGATAAATTGATGTATTATAATTTTAAAAAGAAACTTAATTAAAATTTTAAGAATTTTCATAAACAAATATTTGCATTATATCTTAATTTGAAAATTATTTTTTATACATTTTTTAAAATATATTTTTTAATTCTGCCCATATATGCAATTTAACCGACCCCTATGGTAAATCAATTTAATTTTTTTTTTATACCTCCGTGTAGTGGGATTAAACGTTTGCTGCGTTTTCGCCATGAAGATACGTGTGATGCTCTTTATTGGTGTGGCAGTGTAAGGATTGATTTTGCATATTATTAACGCATGGATCGAGTGTTTATTCATTGGATTTCATTGGATAAGATAGTGATCTAGCTTGTAAAGTTAATTGTATGACCTGTGTGAGGTCTTTCCTTTCACATTGAAATTAATGCATTTTGCAACAAGACATGCAAATCGTGGTACAAATCCAACTTTTACAGAATACTTGCAGGGTCATTTATATGCAATGACAAAACTACCATCTGAATAGAAATGCATGACGAGACATCTATTTTTTTTTTTTCCATATAAAATTTGACAAATGCATGAGAATGGCGTGGCCTATGGGTAGCTAATGTTTTATCATGATTGAAATGATAAGTTTATGGATGGTCCTATCAGTGGGATACGTTAATTTTTTGATCTCTATTTTTAAAATATTTTAGTTATATTTCAAATTTTGAAAAGTGTTTTAATCGGTGTTTTTTTTTTATAAAAAAAAATTTAAATATATATTTGCTCTCTATTTTTGTTATTTTTATTCAATTTTGTCTTTATTTTCTAGAATTGTCAAAACGGGTAATTCGGTCTGATCCGACTCGATCCATTACAGGTTGATGATTTAGTGAGTCAACTCAACCCGACTCACTTTTTAGCGAGCCAACAAATTGAACCCGGTCCAGTCTACCACGGGTTGGCGGGTTAAACGGGTTGACTCACATGTTCACTTAATTAAAAAAAAATTATTTTTTTATTTTTTTTTCAGTCAAAACTAAATTGTAATTTTAATTAAAATCTAAATAAACTTTAATATAATCCAAAGACAAACCAAAATAAAAAAAATACAAATTATTTATGTGTTGGATAAAAAAATAACTTAACATGACCCAAATGTAAAGCCCAATTTAATAAAAAAAATAAAAACACTTGTGTGATCCTTTTATTTGCGGGTTGGTGAGCCAATCCGACTCAACACGGGTTCAACCCGGATGAGCCAGGTTCTAAATGAGCCGGGTAAAAAATCAACTCGAATTGAAATTTGTAAAAAAATTTCAACCCAACCCCGTGGTGAGCTGGGTTGGCTCGTTTTGTGTTCAATTAGGTCTTTATTTTCATTAAATTATGGTCAATTTGGTCCTTTTCACTAAGGGTGTTTAAATAGTTAACGTTTTTTAACAGTACATGCCAGTGTCAGCTCCTGGTGTTTTTTTTTATATCTTTTTAATTTTTTTAAATTTTTTTAAACTTTTTTAATTTCAAAAAAAAAATGTTCACGTGTCAAGTCACAATTGTGCCACATGTCAATGCTAGTGTCACGTCTCAGTTTGTGGTTGTATTATTTCCTTTTGTTCAATTTAATCTCAATATTAGTTATTTTTATTCAATTTAGTTCCAATTTTTAATATTATATATATATATATTCAATATTAAAAAAATTATTTCCAAATAAATATATTATCATGAATTCAATATTAAAATAGTCGATATTTTTTCTTTAATACCAAATTAAAAACGTTTTAACGAAAGAAATATATAATAATCAAGAGAGGACAAATTAAAAAGAAGATACAAACCCTGAGAACATATTATTTGAAAGAAAGAGTTTAAATACTTTTGGAGGAAAAGGATGTATGTGCCATACAATTTGTTAAACTAAAATACCATGTACCAATACGTCCTGTTTTAATATCTGATAATGATCTTGATAAGACTCCACCAAATTTATTATGCGAGCCATTTATGTGTAACAAACTTGATGATATGTCCCCAAACCATTCAGGAAATGAATCCATAATGTAGGTATTAGAGATTTGCACCACCTGAAGTTTTCTTTGTTGTTTAAGTAACTTTGGAAATTGAGACCCCAAAATGCATGATGTTAGCATATAATGCCACCAATTGGAAAGGTGAAACCCAATTTTTGATTCAAGTTAAATGAAAGATAATTTTTAGTAACATCAAAATATCTTCAATACAGATAGGTTGAATACATTCAACTCATTTGAGGAGATGGACAAAAACTAGAGATTAGAAAGTTGTCCACTACTATATAGAAGTCTCCCACTCAATTTGTTGTGTGAAAGATCCAAAAAATGCAACGAGGCAAATTTAGTGACCTGCAATGATCCATTCAAATTGTTTAAACTAAGATCTAAAGCTTTAAGACGAGGAAAGTAACCAAATAATAATGGTCCAACAATACTGGTATTTTGAAGTGATGATCTTTGCAAGGATGAAAACAGTGAAAAATCAGGAAGCAACCCATTGCTAAATGGGTTGTGGTCAAGATTCAACACCTCATTATCCTTTGAAGAACAAAATTGTAGTAAGTGATTACTGAGTTGATAAGATAATTTATTGAAACCTAGGTACAACTTCCTAAGTTGACACAAAGTGGAAAAGGACTTTACTATGCCATGTTTGAGAGCATAAGGAACGAAATTGAGACCATTCCATGCAAGTTTTAATTGTCAATTGACCAAGTGAACCAATGGATTTTGGGATCTCTGCATGCAAACTACGTACACAAGCAATATGCGACTGTGAGACTGCTGATTGGTATTGAAATGGAGACCAAAGACATAATTTAACCAATAAAATATTATCTCTTTAATATTTGGTAAATATAAACTAGATTAGGGGATTTTATCATTATTTAATGTTAATTATCTTTTAGCTAGATTATTTAGGAAAGATATGATCATGTTTATCTATTAAAATTATAACCGATTTATCTATAAATAAAAATGTTATTCCATCGCCAAGGGACAAAACTATTTTGATCTGTGTGTTATTTGCTAAGGTTGAGATACTTCTTTATCTTTTGTCTTCGGTTTAAGGTTCATCTCAGGGACGAATCTTGGAATGGACTAAGGGGGGCATGATCCCCCATTTTTTTTTTATATTTATATAATTTAGTATATGATTTTAAATACATTTTTTTTAAAATTTAATATTTTTAATATATTTTCTATATTTGATATTCTAATAAATTTTTATACATTTATATTTATGTATGCGGAAAAGTATTTTTTTCTACATTTATTTTTTAATTTTACCTTTAAAATATTTTTTAAATAAAATTAATTAATTTATTAATATTATCTTTTAAATGATTATTTGTTTAATTTAATTATTTTTTTATTTGATTACTTTTTTAAACTTAATCATTATAAATAAAAATTAATTATAGTAAAATAAAAATTACTTATATTTAATTTTATAATTATAATATTAACAATAATTATAATTTTATTATTTTTTATTATCATAAGAAAAAGTAAATATAATGTTTTTACCAATTATATAATTTTTTTGAATTAATCTTTTTGTTTTTATTTTCTTTCAAAATTATGAAGTTGGTCCTCTAGTTTTTATAATCTTAATTTGATCTTGATTTTTGAAAAAAATATGCAATTATATCATTTTTTTCGTTAAATTTATTGACTCAGGCCATGGTCATTACATCAAAATTAAAGTTGTGAATTAGGATAGTTTGATTTTTTTTGTCTAATTGATATAATTTTAGTTTCAATTTTGATGAAAAATTCTTCCTTCGTTTCAATAAATTTAATGAAAGAAAAAATCAAATCGCATATATTTTTGAAAAAATTGAAACCAAATTAAGACTCAAAAACACTAGAGGACCAACTTGATATTTATGAACAAAAAAAAGTAATTTAACCAAAATTTTCACACGCACAAATATTATCGGTAGATTTGCGACTAATTCATCCACACCTTTACCAGAACAATAATAAAAGAGGAAAAATATACGTACATATATATATATATATATATTGTCTCTAAACAATGAAACGATTTGCCACAATACCCACAACTAAAATTTTATGTATTAGCTAAATAAACATGAAATGAAATTCGATGTACTTCTTAAATTAACCAAAACTTTGCATAATATGTCTCTCATGTATGTTTCCCTACCAAATATTTAAAACAAATTAAAAGTCAACATTTCAAATTCTAAACAAGCATCATGGGCAATAAGAAATTAATAATTGGTATGGTATCATAACAAAATAAGAGAAGCCAAAAACTTTACCTTTAGCTTTTGAATTCAGAATCTTCTTTTCATTCTAGCTATAAAGACAACAACCGTGACATACATCCAATCGATTATGTTGATGAACAGCTGAAAATATGCACGTCTCCAAGAACTTTTTACGATTAAAGTTCCACAAACACTCCAAAAGCCAACACAAAATCCCAACGCTGGGCTGAGATAAAACACAAAGCTTAAGAGTTGATCTTTATTGTTTTGAACTCTTGGTCTCACATCTAGGCATTGGTTTTGGAGTGGTGAGCCACAAAGCATGTTCCCAGCATAAGAAGAGGCAAGAAAGCTTTGTAGTTGGGTGCTTAGTGGAATCATTCCTGATAAGTTGTTGAAAGACAAGTTCATGTAATTGAGAAAATTCAAATTTGAAAAGCTTGTTGGCATTCTACCATGAAGATGGTTTCTTGACAAGTCAAGTGATTCCAAGTTTTTCAAATGACCAATGTTGTCGGGGATGAATCCTGTAAGATTATTTCTTGAAAGATTTAAGCTTATTAAACCCACCAATGATGTTATGCTTTCCGGTATCTCTCCGACTAAGTTGTTGTTAGAAATATCAATGGCTATAAAATATCCAAGAATTTTCCCCATTTCGTAGTTTCCTCCTTTCCATGTCAAAGATATTTCATCTTCAAAAAATCCAATTCCACTGTCATGAAATATTAAAGGTGCAGAGGTTCTATAGAAAATTATTTCTCCTCGAAATTCCATATCTGACATCGCACTTATGAGACCAATGCATTGTGGTATTTTCCCTGTAATGTTGTTTGATGAGAGATCCAATACTTTAAGAGATAACATATTACATAGACTTTGGGGTATGCTTCCTTGGATCTTGTTACCTCGTAGACGCAATACAATCAAATGCTCAAACTCTAACCATGTTTGTAATGTTCCTTCAAGATTATTATCCCCAAAATCAATGAATCTTAAGCTTCCTTTACAAAGAGCCAGAGATGGTATATCACCAGAGAAGTTATTGTTATTTAGATGCATTGACAAAATACTTCGTAAATTGCCAAATGACTCTGGCACTCCCCCTGATAAACTGTTATTTGCCAAATTTAGAACTTCCAAATTTTGAAAGTTCTGCCAACAATTTGGGAGGGGGCCTGTGAGTGCGTTACTAGATAGGTCAAGGTATGTAACAGACACTGGAAATGTTTCACAAAAGGAAGATTCAAACCCTGAGAACATATTATTTGAAAGAAAGAGTTCAAATACTTTTGGAGGAAATGGAGGCAATGTGCCATACAAATTGTTGAAACTAAAATCCCATGTACTAATAAGTCCTGTTTTAACACCTGATAATGATTTTGGTAAGATTCCACTAAGTTTATTATGAGAAACATTTATGTATAACAAACTTGATGATATGTCCCCAAACCATTCAGGAAATGAATCCATAATGTAGGTATTAGAGATTTGCAGCACCTGAAGTTTCCTTTGCTGTTTAAGCCACTTTGGAAATTGAGGCCCCAAATTGCACGATGTTGCATATAATGCTACCAATTGGAAAGGTGGAACCCAATCTGGATTCAAGTTAAATGAAAGAGAATTTTTACTCACATCAAATATCTTCAATCCAGATAGGTTGAATACATGTTGCTCACTAATACCCCCATTCAACTCATTTGAAGAGATGGACAAAAACCAGAGATTAGAAAGTTGTCCAATACTATATGGAAGTCTCCCACTCAATTTGTTGTGTGAAAGATCCAAAAAGTGCAATGAGGCAAATTTAGTGACCTCGAATACAGGCAATGATCCATTCAAATTGTTTGAACTAAGATCCAGAGCTTTAAGACAAGGCAAGTGAGCAAATGATAATGGCCCAACAATACTAGTACTTTGAAGTGATAGTCTCTCCAAGGATGAAAACAATGAAAAATCAGGAAACGACCCATTACGAAATGGGTTGTGGTCGAGATTCAACACCTCTAAATCCTTTGCAGAACACAATTCTGGTAAATAATCACTGAGTTTATCAGATAATTTATTGTGACCCAAGTACAACTTCTTAAGGTGACACAAAGTGTTAAAGGACTTTATTATGCCACCATCAAGTTCATTATGTGAGAGATCAAGAATTGTGAGGACTTTGCTAACATTCAACACCCATGACATAATTGAATAGTCAAAGTGATTTCTTGATAGACTGAGGATTTGGAGTGAAGTTGAAGAATTGATGTGGGAGATTGATTCAGGATTGACTTGAGGGAGTCCACAATCATCTAAATGGAGTTCAGATAGAAAAGGGATTTTACTTATTGATGATGTCCAGTCAATAACTGCAACAAGATTGTTTTTGGAAAGATCAAGGTATCTCAAAGTTGAAAGGTGAGAAAGCCAATCGAGGTCACTTTCAACAAAATCATTTTTGCTAAGGTCAAGATATTCCAAATTGGAAAGATTTGACAGAGCATAAGGAAGGGAATTAAGATCATTCCATGCAAGTTTTAACTGTTTCAATTGACCAAGTGAACCAATGCATTCTGGGATTTCTCCCCGTAAGTAATTATGACTGAGATCTAAGAAAGTGAGATGTTGCAGCTCACATATTGAAGAATCTATCTTACCTGCCAAATTTGTAGAGCGAGTGAAAAATTCCATCTCTGGCATTTCGTCTACAAGATAGTTTAAATCTTCAACTGCTGTAAAATTTGAAAATTTGAGATGAAGTGAGGTTACATGACCTGTTAAATTATTACATGAAACTCCTTTCCACTTGCAACAATCATCACCGTTCCAGGAAGATAGAAGTTCCATTCCATGAATAAAACCTTCCTTTAACTTGAGAAGAGCTTGCTTCTCTGTCTCCACACACATCTCTGCATGCAAACTTCCATGATATAAAAAGATGCATAAAAAGGTGACCACACAAAGCTGATGGAGTCTGCTGCTAAACATGATGGTGATCAACTCTAACTTTTCTGAAAATGTTTTTGAATATTGAATGTGAAGAATGTAAGGATGAGTGAAAACTAGCGAGGACAAGACATTTATTTAAAGACAGCAATTAGAAGATGCTAAGATGAAATCCGTGAAAAATGTTCATTTACATAACATTTTATAGCCTTTAGTTAATAGTTATTAAATTGAAGATTTTTTATTTAGACCGATGAACATCGTCCCTTGCTTAAGTTCTCCCTATTCCTAGTATTTTCCAAGTCTTCTTCATTACTATAGTCTTCTAAACTTGTGTTGAGGGTCAAGACTTTTATGCCACTTTTCTGAGATAGGTGACAATAAAATCCACATTGCATCGTCTATTATTGATCAGATGTTTCATACCACTTTTCTTTTTATATTATATATTGTTGTAAAAGTTTTAATCCTCGTTTTAAAATATAATAAGAAAAAACTGCATTTATTTTTATTTTCTCTAAAATAAATAACATTGAAAGGAATAGAGGAACTATATATCATGAAATAATATCCTATCATAAGGTCCTTCAACGAAAACAATCGGAAAAAGATCGCACCTTTAATTGAAGTTAGTTCTTTTGGTTACAATTTTTTTTTTATCTTGATAATTTTGTATATCAAATCATTTTATTTATTCACTAGCCAGTCAGAAATTTTTTTAAATGCATGATTTCTTTTTAAAACAAAATTTAATTAAGGTAGTTAGAACCATTTACATAGACAGAGCAATTAAAAGAACCTCACGTCCGCACAAAAATATTCTAAAGAAATCAAAATTTTCGCTTTTTTCCTTTCCCATTTGTTTCGTGGATCCCATATGACTTTCATGTTCTCTGTTTTAGTTTTGTTCAATGCTAAAAATTTTAATATTATATGAGAACTTTTTTAAAATTTGTTAAGAAAATGTGCAAGAAATCAAAATTTTCGCTTTATTTTGTCTTGTTTTTTCTTTTCACATTTGTTTCTGTGAATCCTATATGACTTTCATGCTCTCTGTTCTAGTTTTCTTACAATATTGAGTATTAAAAGTGTTACAGAGTACCTTCAATTTTATTTTATTTTGTTCTTATTTCAGAAATCACTTACAAGATCAAATATGGCATCAATATGATATTATGATGAATTGCACAAGAATAAATGTAATCTGGCATAAATAAACATGATGAATATTTAGTTTTATATTAATTCATTTTAAATTGGGTTATGTTTTTTTTTTTAATTGTAAAAGGCATTATTGTCACTTCTTTCATATAGAAAATATATGAAGTTACTTATGTCTAATGATCCTACAACATCTATCATTAACATTATATATATATATATATATATATATATATATATATATATATATATATATTTATTTATTTACTTTGGTGGATGCAAATTTCATGTTACTAAGATAATTTTGTGAAATTAACTTAAACTTAAATCTAAGATGGTACCATAGTTTATCAAGAGTCTATCATAGCAAGATTAGATTTACAACTTGCTATCAAGTTCCTCTCTATGTATGTTGGAGATCCTTTCTCTCTAGAGATATGACTAAATAATAATATATAAATGAGTGTAAATTTCACTTTATTAAATCTATTTTGCCAAGTTAAATTTTACTTTCTAAAACAAGATAAGTTACATAAAATATTTTCGGACTATATACTAGTCATTGTGGTAAGCACCAAATATCTCTAGGCCAAATACACAAGATTTAACCTAACGTATATACTATAATTTAGTTTTATATCTCTAGTCGATGTGGAATCTCCAACACATCTCTCGTGCAAATATTATCCTAATTCTCCTAACAAAAATTATATTTTCCAAAGTCTAATTAATTAGTATAGTCGTCTAAACTTGGGCTGAGGGGCAAGACTTTAGTGCTATATTCTGTAAAACATATGATTATGGCCTCCACTACAAAAGTGTGTCTTGTTTTTTTCCTTTGAAAAAACGGATAAAGTGCTTTAAGGCAATTCCTTGTTACTTCTGCTTATGCTAGGCTTGCTACAAATAACAGGAAGATGGGGTAATTATGAAAATCTGCAATAATGTGCAGTATTTGCTCCAAGTTCATAAATTTGGCGTTACTCACCATAATTTTTGTTGTTGTGTATTATTAATGTTTTCCTCAATCATAAATTCATAAAAATTTACTAGTAAATCAGCATATAGAGTTCACTATTATCTAGAAAGTAAACTTTAATCTAATTTAATTACACCAACCAACTTGTAGGGTATCGATTGGATTCACTTTTGTAACATTATAATTTGATTATATATAATCAATGTGAGATAAAAAAATAATAATTCAGTCAACATTCTTTCTAATGATATTGACTACAATTACAAAGTTATTGGCATCATTATTCCGAAAGTCAAGCCTAGGGCCCTTGCCTAAGACTCCTTTTGATGTTTTTCTTTTATATTATATATATTGTAAAAAGTTGTCTCCTCATTTTGAATTTATCTTGAGCTATATTTTCATTATAAATTTTAGTAGCTTTATAAAAAAAAAAAAAAAAAGGTTCAAAATGGGATCAATCTTACATTACAAAAGTTCACAACAAAGTTTTGAATCAAAAGTTTACAAATATTGGTGTGTCCACTATAAAGTAAGAGATTTATTAATGTGATATGAATTTCTTTTTTTTTTTCAAATGTACATATGTTAGTTTATTCATCATCTAAGTGTTTGACTGTTTTTGCAAGGATGATCACTAGTGGAGGAAGAAAAAAGATGAAAATCATGGTTTGATTAACCATGGTACAATTTTATTCAGGTGATTTACATATAAAAAGTAAGATTGATATTTAAACATGATTTTCTTGAAGAATTTAATTATATACTTGTTAGATGCTAGTGCTTGGATCTTGAATGAGTTTAAGAAAGCAAAGATTATTGAATACATAAACCATTGTAGGCCTTTCAAAACTTTTTGTTGTGACAAAGTAGAACATATGTAAATCTAGCAATTCATTCACCTGAGACAAGGAAATAATGTAAATGTTAATAATGAGAAGTAAAAGTTGTACACTATTGTTGATTAGGAAGATAGATTTTGGGAAGGTACACATACTCCACTCTTGATTCCAACAAAGCAACATACTTATCAAGCATAGATACCACAGCTTCAAACTCAATCACCTGCTTCTCTATGCTATCAATCTGCTCAACATATTCAGTGAAGCTACCACTCTTGCATTTTAATTAGTGGTGATCATGGATTGAATTTATCCGATCTACATTCATTTTAGATCCAAATAATTGGATTAGATTTTTTATCAAAATTCATTTTTTCAACATAATTAGTTTGGATTTTTTTTTTAAATCTGATCCAAATATTTAGATAAAGATTTAAATCCAGATCTAAATATTTGGGTCGGGTTCAAAATTCATATTTCATATTTTATAAAAAAAAATTAAATTGAATTTTCTAAAATTTGTGTCCTTAGAGCCGACAGATCGAATTTGGCAGAATTTTGGTCAGGACCGACTCAACCGAATTTTGGTCGAGGTCGAATTGGTCGAATTCGACCAATATTTGGCTAGGGTTGACTCGACCAAATTCAATCGAATTTCATCCGGGGCCAACTCAATTGAATTTTGACCGAGGCTGATGTGGATGAATACGACTAAATTTCGTTTGCAGCCAACTCGGTAGAATACAGCCAAATTTGGGATAGGGTTGACTCGGCCAAATTTCGATCGGGACCGACTCGACTAAATTCGGCTGAATTTCAATCGGGGTCGACTAGGTTGAACATGACCAAATTTTGGTCATAGCCGAGTACGACTAAATTTCATTTGGGGCCGACTCAGCCCAATGTAGCCAAATTTGGGTCGGGGTCGACTCAGCCGAATACGATCAAATTTGGTATAGGGCCAACTTGGCCAAATTTTGATTGAAACTGACTCAAATAAATTTGGTCGAATACGATCAAATTTTGTACAGGGTCGACTACGCTAAATACAACCAAATTTGGGCCGCATTGAATCGATCGAATACAACTAAACTTGGGTTAGTTCATCTTGACTTCAACGTTACCCAACTAAAAATTTAAATTCAAAATTTAGATTAAATTTTTTTGATTATCAATATTTGAAAATATAGATTTAGAAAATGAATATTTAATTCATAAAATATATAACATGTAGATCGAGTTAAAATCTAGATCCAATAAAATTTTTATTTTTATTTACTGAATATAACCTACTTTTGAATTATTTTTCAAAAGTAAGATATATAGTTTGAAGGTGGAAAATCGATTTCTCATCATCATGAATCTCATTATTTTTAAATCGCAGAAAGGATCCATTGATTGTCTTTTTAAAGAAAATCTATTTCATTTATCTTTGGACGTTTTCTAAACATTTTATTTCATATTTTTATTTATCGAAATAATCTATCTTTAAAAAAAGTATGAAACTATAATATATTTTATGCAATGAGAAGTTTAAGAAGTAAACATTTAACTAATGTTTGTTCTTCTAAAATTTCAATTTTGTCTTCCTAACAGATAATGTCATTACTTTAAACTTTCATGAACAAAAAATCAAAAATATTTTTTTTATGCTAATTACTTTAAGTTTCGAAAAATAAACTTCAAAAACTAAAAAAAAAAAAATTTTAAATAAAATTATAATAAAATATCACTTTCTTAAACCTTCCGGTGACTCTTGTTATCTTGAAAAGTTTTAATGGTTAAGATTTTATTTATAAATATTGTAATGTAATTTTAGAACAATGGTTGTTCAGTATACATTTTCTTTTATTCAATTAAATTTACAAGGATATTCCAGTATTAGACTGTGCAAATTGTAGAAATAACAGAAATCAACCAGTAACATCCTCTTTAAATTATAAATCAAATAGTTGTCTTCAGTTTAAGTAAAAATAAAAATTGACATTAATGTCACATACATGATATAGAAAACAAATTTTTTTATGTAAGTATACAACGTTAAGGATAAGAAGATAAGGTTGAATTGTACGAACAAAACAAAAATTTACCGAAATAATCCATGACTTCAATATTATATATACATTGAAAAACACAAGATAAAAATATTAATGTTTATCTTAATACAAATATAAACTTTCAATTTCATTCTTTTAAGTTGAATAAATTAGTCTTATATTTTAGTATTTTTTTTTTTTGTTAAATATTTTTACACAACTTAAATGTAATAATAACATTAATTATTTTTAATGTTTTAAATAAAAAAATTTACATTTTTATTGTAAAATTCTAAGTATATATTGATATTATAATTTAATAATTATTATTATTATTTAATGAATATATACACAAATTAAAATATCATTTTATAATTCATATTACAAAACATAATAATGACAATAATAATAATCTTTATTTTTTTTACCATAAAAAATATGATCACAAATGGACATAACACATGTATTTTTACTATTAAAAAAATAAAAAATATATACTATATTCGTGAATAAAAATTACAAAAATTTAAAATCAATATATTTATTTACAGCATTTTATATTTTCCAGCTACTTTAACTTTTATATATATATATATATATATAATCCAAATATACCAAAATTACTTACCATATAAAAAGCTAACTTAATTAAACTTTTTAGTTTTAAAAAACTTTGCAGCTAGTTTTTTGCAATCATAATTCAGTATCAAATATCCATGCAAAAATGGAATTAACATGAACACCAATAAACATGTCCTACCTTATATGAATATTATTATTATATGAACAAAACCAGAGGCTTGGAAGGCTAACGCGATATCAAAACTTTAATCCTACTTGTTACTATAAAAGTCTCAAATTAAAAACCTCTCACAGCTACATAGTATCACAAACAACTGCCAGCAAACCACAGTTATCATGTATGTTGTATTATTGTTAACTCTACAACCACATGTCTTTCTTTTTGAAAGAATCTGATTGCGATTTATTAATTTATTTGCGATTCCAAAGATTCATACTTATTTCTTGTCAAATGTGGATCAAAAAGACATCAAATGCTGAAAACAATCAACAATTCTCACAAATGAAACATAACAAATAGTTGTATTAATAATTAAATTGAGCAAGTAATATATATTATTAAAATTTAAATTTTTATTAAATATTTTTGGTTTATGGTTACAATTAGTTTAAAATTTATGATCAAAGATATTATTTCTCAACCTTCAAATTTTCGTTTTAATTTTAAATTTATTGTAATCCTAAACAAAAAATATTTAATAAAAATATGAATTTTAATAAAAAAACATTATAACATTTATATAAAAATTAAATTTGGTTTCAATTTGGAGATGAACAAAATTCCTCAATTTTAAGAAAATTAAGACTAAATTAAACAAAAATAATGAATATATGAATAAAATTCAATATAAAACATTAACTCTGACACATGGACATTTAAAAAAATATATATATTTATGCGAGATGAGCTTGTTGAATAACTTGGCTTCACTAACAAAATAAAATGATAAAACATTTATCAAAGGAAGTGACAACTCCAAGTTATTGAACTAAAGAATATTGTTTTTGACAAACTTAAAAATATGATATTTTAATACCAAAATTTGACACTTTTGACACTGTATACGTGTCTTTTTTACCCATTTGTCAATTTTACATGTCAATTTTTTTCATGGTAGCAGTTTCATTTTAATTTTCAAAATTGAATGAAGCAGAGTAAAAACCTAGCATTGGTGCAACTCTCATTCTTATCTTCTCTCTGAACAAAGCAGCCCTCCATTCAATTCTTTCATTAGTGCAAATCTAATTCATCCGAAAATGTAAACACAAATAAGAGACAATGACAGAATGACAACATCTATCAAATTGCAAAGTCTGCATATGACAATGGCAGGACAATTTGGAACTGCACCAATGGAAGAGTCGAATGGAGATCTACTTTACTTAAAGATGAGAGAAAAATGAGAACTTCATCAATACTCAATGTTTTCTTTACTTATTTCAATTTATGAAACGAAAAATGAAACAACAACAGTAGAAAGAGATGCGACACATCGTCTACAATTAAAACAAATAAAAAATGAGATTTAATAAAGACACACATATAATGTCAAAATGGTCTCAAATTTTAGTGTTTAAATATTATTTCTATTTTAGAAAAAATCAAACTAAATACAGTAATTTTCTTCTTACTTTCTAAAATGAGTAGTAAACTTTTTAGTGTGAATAGAAACCCTAATTGACCATTATTTTTATTTTGCCTCACTCCTCTTCCAATTAAGCCCATAAAACCCTTTTCTTTTTCTCTTTTTGTTTTAAGTCCTTTGCTAGCTAATTTGGAACTTGTTTTTTTCTCTTGATATCATAACTTTTTTTTGCAATGAAAAAAATCCTTCCTTGATTCTTTGTGATACTTGTATTAATATTAAAATTAATGCTACAATTTGTCATAAAAAAGAACGCTATTACAATATTGTAGATAACTTCTTGCAGAGCAGGAGCAACCCCCATTTCTAACTCTACTCTGATGTCTTCGGTGTTGGGGAACTAAGGAACCACCATTGCATTCGACTTTACAATATCGTTAAGAGCTTCTTGCATAGCTTCTTACATTCCCACAATATTTCCTCTCCATGCAAAAGCAGCTCCGCGTAGGGAGTAAACTCTCGTAACATCCATCAATTTCCCATTCGATCTTTTTCACACGAGTCCAAGTCGTTGTCCATCATGAATTGAAATTTGTATTATCATTTTTTTTAAGAAAACTATAAGTTGACTCTTTTATCCTACAAAATAAAAATAAAAATAATTTACCACTTCCTTGCAATGAAACAATACAGGGGTCACATTTTTCAAAATAAGGGTCGAATATGAGACAACATATATCCATAATTTATTAAAAAAACACTAGAAAAAGAAAAGATTAGGAAATAAAACATAAGATTAAGTTTATTTAACGAATAATTAAAAGCATTCAAACCAAAACATGTTATTTGTAAAATGTTAAATAGAAATTAAGAATAAAGCTTAAAAAACCAAGCTAAGGGATTTAGCATGTGGTTTCATGGTCAATAAATATTTATACATCATATTTAGTGTAAATTCTTATTATACTTTTTGCATATGTGGATGATCAAGAAACTCTAGAATCGTGTTTTTGAGACAAGGAGAAACTGAATTCTCCAAGTTTTCTTTTTGACAACTATTTTTGCTTTTTCTTGAGTTGGCATTCTTTTAACGGAAATGATATTTCAACGCAAAAATTTGACAACTCTGGATAATTTGTAAGTGTCTCTTTGAAAACCTATTTTTCATTTTTTTAAGTGCTAATGTGTCCATTTTTTCACGATGGCGGTTTCATTATATTTTTTTAAAAGTACAAAAAGGAGTGAAAAAACCTACCATTGCCGCAAATCTCATTCTTATCTTCTCTTTCAACGAAGCAACCCTCCATTTAGCCCTTTATTTGGCGCATTTCTAATTCATCCACCGTTCCCAACATAAACAAGGGAGAATGACAGAATGACAACTTCTACCAAATTGCAAAGTCAGTATATGACAATGGTGAGACAAATTAGAAGTGCAGCAAGGGAGGGTCGAATGAAGGTTTGCTTCATTTTAAAACAAGAGAAGAATGAAAATTTTGAAAATGATAAGTTTTTTCTTTGGTTCTTTTAATTTATAAAACGAAAATGAATTGGAGACCGTGAAAACAAATGGACATATTGCTAGCACTTAAAAAAATTAAAAATGGCATTTGACAAATACACGTAAATAATGTCAAAATGGTGTTAAATTTTGGTGTTTAAATATGACTTCCATTTTGGAAAAAATTAAAGTAAATTAAGTTTCTCCTTATTAGAAAAGCATTTCTCTGGATCCTCGGTAGCATCCTGATCATGTGCAGATACAGGTAGTACACCAAGAATTTAAACTAAATATTGATAATAATGAAAAAAAAATAATGTCATTAACAAACCAGTTTGTGTCTTCGAGTCATTAAGTTGACAATTCTCTTCATGTCTCTGAAAGGAACTCCATATCTTTGGTGACTACCAACAACATGTTTGTAGGGAGGAACTCCCTGTCTCTAACGATGAACTCTATGTTCTCTTTGGTGAGTAATTCCACGACAAGGAAATAAGGGGGAGAGGCAGTTGAACACTACAAGAAAATGCATTTTTAGTAATCAATTTTAGTGACTAAAAGTTGTTAGTCACTATTACAACTAATTTAGATATCAATTTAAAAAAATAAAAATTATTGGTTACTAAAATAGTCACTATTATAAATAAAAAATTATAATTGGTCACTAAATTGGTCATTAATTAATTAGAGACGAGACCAATTTAGTAACTAAGCCATTTTGGTAGCTAAAACCTAGATAGCTAACATTTAGTGACCAATTTTCTTTGGTAGCCAAAACCATGGTAACTAATTTTAATAACCAATTTAGTGACCAATTATAATTTTTTATTTATATATTAGTAACTATTTTAGTAACCAATAATTTTTTACTTTGTAAATTGGTATCTAAGTTAGTCACTATAGTAACTAACAACTTTTGGTACTAAAATTGGTTACTAATGAGACATTTTTTGTAGTGGAAGTAAAAGAAGGAGGAATAGGAGGAGGCTGTTCCATTCGTATCGACTTTATAACATTGTGTAGAGCTTGTGTCAAAGCTTCGATTACTTTCGCGAGATCCATAAGTTTCCAATGCATTTCTATTACGTGCAAATCGTTGTCTCCAACTTGTTGAGCAGAATTTGTTAGCTTTTTTCCAATGTCTCCAATGCTAGTGTACTAAGGAACAATAGTCGCGTCTGACTTTCCATAATAGTGCATAGCTTCTTCCGTAGTTGATGCCTTAATGGAATATTTCCACTCCATGTGAAGGTAGCTCTGCATAGGTAGTAAACACTCATCACATTTGCCAATTTCTCTTTAGAGTGTCTTCGGAAATTTATTTTTCATTTTTTTAAGTGCTATCAAAGTGTATTTTTTTTCATGGTACCAGGTTCATTATCATTTTTTAAGTATAAGGAATGAGTTAAGGAACCTACCTTTGTGACACCTCGACTATTATACTAAATAATTATTATCTGATAAAAAGATATGGAATTAATTTTTTTTTTATAAAATTATCCTTGAGAGAACATTAATAATAACATAACATCATATTCATATATATGGTTTACATCTCTGTAATTGTTCATGAAATATTACAAAAATATATATTTGTATAATATTAAGTGTCTTACATTAAAATAGAAGATTTATCTATATTTTTAATATCTCCTAAAGATATTAATAGAAATTATCCATGAGTTAATCTTCAGAAGATCCACCAACAATATCCCGAATAACTCTCACTGAGCAGGTTCATCTTCT
>Ga0214543_1000948_pt1 | contig 53747 bp, 21 predicted proteins | sample CNSS2metaG_FD_160094 | JGI IMG/M metagenome (GOLD analysis project Ga0214543, IMG submission 160094) | Root nodule microbial communities from cowpea collected in UCLA plant growth center, Los Angeles, California, USA - CNSS2 | ecosystem: Host-associated > Plants > Roots > Nodule | place: USA... | reverse complement strand
GGTTTTCCTCTAAGTACTCCTATGGATGACTGTAATAGTTACTTTTCGTACGTTTCATGTTAATCTGATTGGTTCTCGTTATCAAAATTTTGTGATGCTTTATTTGGTAGAGTAATCTATTAAAATGTGACGTCACACATATACCAAGCAAAAACTTTGGCTGTATGATGATAGTATGAGGTTGAAGCCTAAGGGCAACATGGTTAAAGCCTGGACAGCACTTTTAGAAAAGTGAGAGGAGCCAACTTTAATAATTTTTAAATGACAGTTTTTTCTTCACATTCATAACTTTCTTCCTGCATTCCATAATTTTTTTCATTTACATTTTTTTAGATTGTACAATTTAAAAGTTATTTTTACATAATTCAAAAAAATAGAAAAAGAATTATGAAATACAAGAAAACAGTTATGGAAGTCCTTCTAAATTTGATAGTTGGGTGAAAGCCCACAACTGTTATATTATCGAGCAATTCCAGAACGAGGCTTCATACAGCTTAAGCTTTTCCACATTTATATGAGTTTGGTCTAAGTCCTAACTTCTAAACAAAACATGTTGTAAAATGAGAATGCGATTTCTGAAAAATGTTTCAGTCTTCTGAGTTCACTGATGCATGAAGTATAATGGAATATGCTTAACTCAAATCCGTAAATCGAAAATGAAAATCCTTAGTACTCGTTCTAACCCACCCTTCTCCCCCAAAATTTGAACCTCATGTAACTCACTTGGGGAATTTTGCATTGTCAGAACACAACCACTACAATTGCAAAATCAAGAAGAAACCTTAAGAGAAGAATAATTAATCGCCATGTAAGCACTTACTACAATTGCATTGAAAACCAAAACCTCGAAGCAGAAGCTCTCTTCTAGCATCGCGGTCCAGGCTGGCATCAATATAGCATATTCTGAGTTCTTCACCTGCAGTTTACCAAAAGAGAATTGTAGTGCATCAATGCAAATTCAGCAAAAGTATTTCAGATAAGTGGGGGGGAGTACTAAGTTGCTATTTGCCAAGAACACTAATATTTTTTATTCTAATAATAATACAAATTCTTAACACTTGCTTTGACCTAATTAAGTTCCATTTTTTATTTACTTATGGTATGAGAAAATGATTATGAGTGATACAGAAATTTCGATGGACCTCCAAGAATGACAAAAGTGGAACTACAACAATGGAACTCATTCTTCTAAGAATGATCACATTATTTATCAGAATAATAAACTGCTTGTATATGGATCAGTCAATACCGTGTGTCCACTACCAAAAAATCTTATACAACCATTCAGAGCCGAGTTTTTATCTGACGATTTTGCCTAAAGTTTTCTATCACTGATTGATGGCATAAAAGAATTTTTTTTCACAATGGATTGTATTGATTGGAGACTGCCAACTACTGTCAGTAAAAGCCAATGAGCACATTTTTTTACACAATCACCAAACACATTACTTGCAACCTATAAAATTACAAGAGAAAAGACATTCAGTTAAATAAAGTAATTCCTAGAACAAACCTTCATCAATGTCACGGAGTGCCTTCAATTTTGCATGAGCGTTATCTATCCATATGATGTGTGCATTAGGATCTGTAAACAAATTGACTTAGATTGCCCCTTTCTGGAGGTCAACACTGTGTGTGCACTCATGTGTGTCACATTTTAGTAACAAAACAACTTCTCCTAAACATGGAATGCAAATATTTGTTTTAAGTCGGAAATCTTGAGCAAGCAATCAAAGATAGGAAAAGAAACAAGTCGTAAATGTATGAATACTAGAAATTGAGGGAAAAATAAAACTGTACTCACCACAATCATGATTGTAGAAGGACGGAAGTATATAGACAGCATTTCCAACAGCAGCCTCAGCTTCCACAGATGCAACCGCTAATGAAAGAAGATCTTCATACCGTCCTCCGACCAACTCAATCCGAAATGCATTGATTCGAATTCGAGCCAAAGCGTTAATGTACCATTGCTTAGTTAAAACTTTAAATGTTAAGAAAAATAGTCTCTCAACTTATATCTCTTGTGTATGTGCTGTACTTCGTACAAAATGTTCTTGACAAACGAAGGATACAGGCAATACGATCATCTCCAATAAGTGCCTCCGCGAAGGCATTCCTCAGCAAGACAAACTCCTCTTCCATCTGAAAAATGACGCTATGCATAAACAAACCACAGGAGCAAAAAACTGATGCCAAATCAGATTCCAATTTAAACAACAATAATTGTCCTCCTGCTGTATTGAATAATTTATATAAAAAGTGACCCCTTATAGCAGAAAACTATGCTAGGAACATGTGAAAAAGAGAGTTTTATGAAAAGCTGTTGGGCACCTATCATTCAGATGTTCATAAGAAAACTAATTGACTTTCAGAATCAGGTTATGATTGCTTTTAGAAGAAACCAGCTATCTGAAATAACCAACATTTGAATTTTGTAATCATTATCCTAAACTTCTAATTGTCTCACCTCTGATACCATCTCAGGCGTAAAATTGGCAGGCTGGAGTATGTCAAGAGTGTCACTTCTGGCATCTCCTGCTATGACCATGCAAGCCAATCGCTTTACCAGAAAGGGATACTTCAACCCACGAGACCTTTGAGAAGATTAGGAAATTGTCACTTATATATTTTAGATACAGTGCAATACTAAATGATAAGCTGAGGTTTTAAGTTTTAACAAACACCAAAACTGTTTCAAAAATTTATCAACAGCTGACAAAAGCATTTGTTGAAAGGATTAGTGAAAAGTCACGGAGGATGGTACGGCTTTGGTACCATAGTGAGAAGAGAGAAGTCGTGAAAGAATATATAATGAATTGAATGTGTCACGTACATGCATGATTATTTATATTTATGATGAATATAAATTGGTAAGATATTTCCCCCATCATATCTCCCTATTGACTGCAATTAAATCATATCTGTCACCACATTCAATAAGGTTAAGAAAGGATGAATATATACAACTTTTTTTTTGGGTTGAAGAATTGTAGTGCATGAAACCTAATAGGCTTACTTACGAAATCAAAGAGAAAAATTAGTTCCAAAAACACTGAATACAATATTATGTTATAAATCTTTGTCCAAATTGTTTAAGAGATTGCTGAAACTCGTCACAATTGAAGATGCCAAAAATCCGATGCTAGAGAAGAAAATCTCATACCCACAATAGTCATCAAAAGCCACCCAATTTGCTTTCATCTCAACATCGTAATATCCCTAAATAACATAACAAATCTAAAAATAAGCACAAATCTGCAGACAAGCAAGAACTTAAAATATATTCACTGCAAAACTACTTCATGGCATTTTAAAATACAGGTTAATTGTTGAAGCTGATCATGCAACACAAGAGAGAATCGTAAGTTTACAAATTACTTATGGCAAATTGTGACTATTCAAGAGCTTACAAGTGGTTAGCCCCTACAAGAGTATAAAAGTTAAATTTGGCACATGCAGCTAACTAAAGAACTGCTATGAAAATTTTCCAACAGTTATAAAGAGCTAAAAAAGCTTCGACTAAATTTAAAAAAAGCCTAAAATATACCTTCGGCCCATCTTATTTTTTTGGTTCCAACATTGTTCCCCAAGTACAAAAGACATCACTCTAATTCCTTAAAATGTTTCTATCGAATCAATTTGGTTTTTCCTTCAATTTCCTGTACTAATTTAGTATGAACATTTGGAGGATTCTAAAAGGACGGTCAAGATCAAACTGCATCAATGGAAAAGGACCGGGGACAAATGAACTTAATTTTGAGATTTGGGATGATGAAGATTTATTGATTGTGACTTGGATGAGCCATTCTATGATCCCCGAGATAAGTAGAAATTATAAGTTTTATTCTTCTGTCAAAGAAATTTGGTATGACCTAAATAACACATTTTCTTTGAAAAAAGATTTTGCTACTTGTTATGACATTGAAACCAAGGTTTTTAATACCAAACCAGGTTCTCTATCCATATTGGAATATTACGGATTTTTGAATGGGCTGTGGATGGAACTAGATCAATATCAAAATTTTAAGATGTATAAAACAGATGTTGTTGCACTTGCTGAAGCCATTGAAAGAGAAAGAATCTTTAATTTTCCACATGGTCTAAACCATGAATATGACCCAATCAGGGTACAAACCTAAGGGATAAAAATGCCTACTCTTTTAGAAGTGTTCTTTATTGTCAGGGGAGAAGAGAGTCGGAGGACTGTTATGCTTAATGGAGAAATCTCCATCACATGCTCTACCAAAGGGGACGTCAAGGATCAAACACTAGAGGAAAGTCCTACAAAAGGCAACCATAAAGAAGATTGCTCATTCCGTAAAAAGATATATGGGCATACTAAAGAAATGTGCTTTAAACTTCATGGGAGAAACAAAATACTGAAGCTAAGCAACAAAGGAATCTCACAAAACTGGGCAGACAATACTACCTCAGAACAAGAAGAAACAAATCAACCCAATCTCATCCTCAACTAGATCTTGATATGAAAGCGATGAGGAGGAACTTGATCGTCTTAGAACAATGACTGAATCAATGAGTAAGTCCCCTGGACCGTGTACGTTATCCACGAAAGGTAAGAATCCATTCAACACAGTTGGACATGAGTGTTAGGATGTTTGGATTCTTGATTCAGTAGCAATTCACATAACTATGTTTCCTGTGTTTTTCAATTCATATGTTAAAATGAATAAAGAACGACTCATTATAGTTATGCAGTTACATTACATTACAAATGGTGACAGTATACCTATATAAGGATGTGAGAACATAATGTTAAAATCATATATTAAGCTAAAAGATGTTTTATATGTCTCACAACTAACCACTAACAAATAGTCTACAGACCGTAAACGATATTTACACCTGGTGATGTTTAGACCAGTACAACAACCTCTGTAACAGACCCTATCCACAACACCTCCAATTATTCAGGGCCTTGATTTTGGAGAAAGTACAATATAAAAGACCTCCAATTATTCAGGGCCTTAAGATTTTGGAGAAGGTACAATATACAAGACCTCGAATTATTAGGGGCCTCCAGATTTTAAGTACAATATGAATACTTGGTGGATATATTTACTTCAACAAGAGCTAGAAGGTTGTTTTAGTTTGATAATCTGTTTGGATATTATTATCAATATAAATAAAGAAGTCAAAAAATTTATGCTTTATTAAGTAAAAATATAATCATATTATTATATTTTGGAATATTAAAATTGTGCTTTTATTTTAAAATATCACGGGATCCAATTTTCATGGTGGTTAGAACAAGACCATCAAAAAGTTTAAGATGACCACGATGATGCTCTTTAATCAGAATTGGAGCTTCTCCTTTGTAATCAACACAATAAACAACATTGATGATGTATTTGGTTTTGAGTAAAGAAATAGAGAGAACCGAAATATAAAAGAAATAAGTTGAGAAAAAAAAACTAGATATTTAATTATTATGTAGAGTAGAAATATATGAGAAATAGAACAGAAGTATTTTGAAAGTAGTATAACTTAATTAACTTAATACAAAATATAAACTTATAAAAAGTAGTTAAGAAATAGTAGAATGACTCCCAACATTATAAAATAAATGCTCGTTCTCTTCTCCTCCAACCAAACTAACCAAATTATTTCTCTTCTTGGCGCGCGCTCTCTCAATGCTCTATACCAAACAAATCCTAAGTGTTATCCTATAAAATGAGATAAAACTCATGATGAAGGAAGATGGAAATGCGAAAAATTACCTTCTAATTCACTTGTAACTTTCATTTCAACTCATTGTTCACTCAATCGCTTTAAATTTTAAAAATAGCTTAAAAATGTTCAATTTTTTAACTGAACACATTTTTAAATATTCAAATATTGCAAAATATTCATAAAAATTGTTTATGGTGGTATAAGAGAATAACCCGTTCTATAATCCACGAAATAAAATTATGCATAATAAGTTCTTCGTTAATTGTTATTGCGAAACAAATCTCCTCTGACTAAGAATGTTACTGATCATGCCTCTAATACAGTTTCCAAATTTTCTCTATTTTGAAGGAGATTCTGCCCATAATGCGTGTGCATAAAATGTGAAAACAAGAGAGATAAGGAACCTTGGATCGTTGTTGGCAGTGTTGGCTGCAAAAGGGCGCGCGGGGAGGATGGGAGTGAGGGAGCGCGGCGAGACAGGAATAGCAGGAGGCGCGGCCGGAGTAGGGGTGGCAAACGGCGGGGCTGGCGGTGTGGATGAGGTCGGCGGCGCCGATGGGGCGCGTGGCGAAGACGGCTCGTCCGACGGACTCGGTAAGCGCGACTCGGATCGGAGGCGGCGATGGCGAAGCGGTGGAGAATGAGAAATAGAAGGAAAAGAGGGGAAACGGTTTTACGAAGAAGCGGCGTGAGAATGAAGAAGACACTGCCATTTCTTATTCTTCTGATAACAGACACTATTCTGAACTTCTTCACTCTGTTTGGTTTAATAATAACTAGAAATTATGCATATATGACAGTAGCACTGAACTAAATAATAGTAGCAACATTAATCCAAATAATAAGATTTATAATTAATTAAAACTGTGATATTAATTTATTCATTTACATGAATAATAATTTGTTTTTTTACTTTTAAATCATGTTATCATTACTTATGACTTAAAAATAACAACCCTGTAAATTTATCTTGTACATAAACATAATAAAACATGCCTCAATTAAAATCATATAAATAAAACATACATTACATAAACATTATAAACCATACATCAATTAAAGTTAAAAAAAACATACATTATAGTTTGTCATTACTAATCTGATTACACTTGTTCCACACTCTTGTTCCACACTCTAAACATATATATATAATTATTTTGAATTCTATACTAATTTTTTTTGTATTATTCTTTTATGATATCTTCATAATATATTAATTACCACTAATTTTAATGTTTTAAAATATATTTAAAATATTAATATAATGTATTTTTAATACGAATAATAAAGAAACCAGTAGAATGCTTTTGTTTTAATATAATTCTTTTATATCAATCATAATTAGTATACTTTCAAAACTACAACTTTAAAAGTTAATAAAATGATCATGATAACAATGTAATTTTTTTTTCTTCTGGTTTTTTCAATTCTAAGATTAGTACAGTAACCACTCTACATTAACACAGAAAAATGGAACAAATATGACTTCATACAAAAGACAACCTCATATCTTATCAATACAACATTCAAAACAAACTAGAAAAAATAAAAAACTCCATATGAACAACCAATAGCTAGGATCTAAAACCCCAGAACGTGTGATACAATTACAGAAGCATTATTATACATGTTAAGTAAGTCAGAATTAGCATGATATGATGATGATGATTCATGAAGCATGAAGCATTAGTTTGGATGAAAATAAAAGCAGCAAAGAGTTACAAGTTTGCATAGAAAACATCATCATCTGAACCAGAATCTGTGTGCAGTTCCTGAGGAGGTATGAAACAGTCCAAGGACAAGCCTGGAACATTGAATGCAACATCATCAATGGTCCATGACTCCTCCAACCTTGTGATGGCTGGTCCAGCCTTAAGGTTGTCACCAAACCTGGTGATAAGTGCAGTTGATGAGCCAGCATGTGCAATCATGACACCATCCACAACCCTATAGTCCTCAATTTTTGTTGACATTGTGGTTTCCCAGTACGTGGGATGAGACCCTGGTGCTTGAATCCTTGTCAGATAAGAGTCCTCCAGAAACACCAAAAGTCCACTTCTTTGGCTGAAGTAACCAAATATCGCATGCTTTATCATCTCAGCAGTGTTGTCACTTCGTTCAACAAGATCCTTTTGATCAGCTGAGAGCTTTAGCACAAAACACTCCATGCCTGAGATTTGTTTCTCCCCCATGTATTGTGCTCCACAGAACACACCTGACACTGCCAAAGGGTCTAGTCCCTTAACAACACAACCACTCAAATCAGTGCCAAATACTAGAGATACTATTACAGAAATTTGGATTCTCTGCTAAGTTTTCTATGTTCTCAGTTATGTTTTCAAAATACATCGATGAACACTGATTTCAATGTTTTCAAATACATTACAAAGATTTTTAAAGTACCAACAGTTTATATTGTTGATGTTCAACAGATAAGAACACCAAAAACTTCAGTAAAAAATCTAGACTCTGAATTCAGTCTTGCTTCATAGTGGACCGAGAAGCTAGAAAATCACATTACATTGAACTCTTGTTTAAAGACTCTTAATGGAAAAGTTAAGCCAAAATAATCACATGTCATGGTGAGATGGAATAAATGAATGAAATAATGAAAAGGAAACACAGGAATGCGGTTAGATGGAATAAATGAATGAAATTTAGTAGGTGATCAAAGATTCATTAAATTGGCCGGTGGCATATATTGAAAGCTCTGTATTAATTAAAATGAACAATAGTGTTAACCGGCATTTATGACTATTTAAACAAATCAAAAGTATTTGATTTGATTACAGTACACTTGTATATATATACATATGTGTCAAAAGACAGATATGTTTATATGTTACAAATCAACAAGATTTTTTTTTTTTTCTCAAACACCATCTTAAAACAAAAGAGGTTCTTCCCTTACCCACCAATTCATGGAACCAAGGATTAGGTCATAGGTCATACAAGTAATTCTTTATACAATGAGAAAACTAACATAATATTTTCAAATTATCATCATTATGTCCTTAAATTAACAGTTACCAATGCATAACATTATACCAACCAACATATAACAGGACCAGTAGTAACAACACACAACACCAAATCTGTTGGAAAATTTAAAACAAAGACATGATGACTTGGTGGTGGTGGTGATGATGAAGATGAGGAAGAACTTGCCTGAAGTGCACGGCGGAGAGGGCGGACGCCGCCTTTGGCGGCGTGCACGCCGAGCCAAGGGGTGTGGCGCCAAGCGATGGCACCGTTGCTACCAGCCAGAACCTTTTGACCACCCAAAACCAGCTCTATCTGCCACTTATCTGGAACCATCTGCCACATCACAAAGCACCCTTTCTCCGAATTATTACCACCATTGGTGGTGGATCCAAGCTCATCCACCACATCCATTGCCACTTTCCCTGTTGTGAACACATTTTTCACTGTCCCCTCCAGCTTCTTACACCCTGTTGCAGCCCTGAAGTGTTGTATAATGTACTGTGCCGAAGATGACACCTGTTATTACACCACAAAACAAGAAAAATATTTATTGTAATGCCTCTTCCTTTCTCCTTCAGACAACACATCAACCTTGCATATTTAACCACACACCCTTTACAGCAATCACATGGTAGCATCATGGAATCGGTGGCAAACACATAAAGATTAAAAAGATGCTCCTTCCAAGTATAAACAAAGTGGTCAGAAAGTAACACTTTCTAATCTTGATCAACACAAGAAATTACCGTGCTTTTTTAAAACACATACCCAAAAGTAAAAACCCTTCATTTTTCATACCCATCAAGAGAAAAGGTAAATATGTTTTCTTGTAATTATCTGGGTTCATAAAAAGCTTTCTTTTTTCTTGGTTTCAACAAGGTATTCTTCTTTGTAGATATAATGAACTTCTTTTAGATATAAACCACCAGAAACTTAACATTTCTTTCAATTCATGCTTGTGAGATAAAGCTTATACCAGAAATTCTCCAATGACAGCAACATTCTCTTGCATGGTGCATTAGAATTCAGAGAGAAAAAAAGAAAGAGAAAGAAGAGAAGGGCTTGCCTCATTGAGGGGTGATAAATGGTGAACGGGAAGAGGAAAAAGAGGACAACCCAAGACACTGAGAAGGATCTTGAGATTAGACTTCTTGTTGAAGACAAGGGAAAAGTGAGTCTTGATCCAGTTCCAGTTTCTCCATGATTGAAGACACTTCTTTGAGTTGTTGTTGTTTCCTTCATTTTCTTCATTGATGGGTTCTTCAGATAATGGTGCAAGTCTACCCATCACAGCTTCTTCTGGTTGTTGAAACGTGAGACACACAACACAGAAAGAGGAAAATGCGTGGGAAGACTTAAGACAATGCTTCAAAGGAACACAACACAGTGTTAGCAGTTGTTGTTGTTGTTGTGTTGTGTGGGGGGATTGATCACGCGCAGGATCAGAAGGTGGGGGCACGTGGAGAAAAAGGAAGAGAGAAAAAAAGTGAAAAGGTTTCACCAAAGTTAAGTGCGAGATTGAATGTTATGATGTGACAGAAAGGGTGGAGTTATAAAGAGAGAGTGAAAAGAAAGAAGTGAGAAAGATAAGATAAAATAGAAGTTTGATTGAACTTTTGAGCTTTAACTTTTGATTACTTGTTAAAATTAGAATCAGTAATATCATAATCAGTTTATCATGCATGTGATCACTACTTGAATCATAAGATAAAAAAATATATATATTTAAGTTGTGATGGATTAATGTTTTATTTGAATTGGAGTTAAGTGTAGAAAAAAGAAAGAACGAGAGAAAATGATGAAAATAGAGTAGTATAAAGTGAAATTTATTAGATTAAGAAAAAGTGTTTAGAAAAAAAAGAGTTTTTATTAGGTTTAATGATGTATCGTAATATTAGTGGTTTAATTTAAAAGTAGATATAAATTAAAATTAACAGATGGTTGATTATAAAGTAATTCATTAATAAAAATATAATTTTTTTATAATATTTTATAAAGTAATATTTAGTTAAAGAATAATTAAATTTTTAATATATTCTTATGTTGAAAGATACCTTGATTTATTTTGTAAATGTTTATTCTATAAGAAAAAAAATTAAAATCATTAATTTTAGATGAATGTTTATAGAATTGAATTTTTTTAGTGAATATTTGTTAAAAATAATTTGTTAATTTAAATATTTTAAAATGGTTTTTTATTTAACTTTTTTTTATATGATATTTAATTTTATTATTTATATATAATATAATTACATTGAACTAAAACGATTATCAAGATTTACTTATAGATTTATTGAAAAGAAATGATATATATATATATATATATATATATATATATATATATATATATATATATATATATATATATAAAACTAATATTAACCTCACTTTTAACTCCAAAATATTAAAACGTTGAATTTATAGATTTTTTATACTATATTTAACTTTATTATTTCTATGTAATACATAACTTAAATTCACACTTTATACTTTATTTTTAACAATAGAGAAAAAATATATTTTAAGTATTCAATAAAAAACATTAATCTAATTTTAAAATATAAAGCTAAAAGTTTAATTTCAAGCTAATTTATGACAAAAGTATATTTAATCATTTTTTAAATATTATGTATTACATATATTTAAACTAAAGGCATATGAACGCTTTAGTATTGAAAACATACTCAAAAAGTGATTAAGAAGATGACTCCTTATCTGGACAACTCTAAAGAAACTGAAAAATATAAGAAAAAACATAAAAAAGAAAAACTATCATTAATTTGAAATTTGAGAATTCACATCAAACTTTGTTTTCCAAAAAGCATTCACTTTAGCCAATAACTTTACCAGTTGTTAACAAAGGTGTTCATGCTTTCTTCATCTTTTTAGATGGAAATGGAATAATAATAATAATAAATATTTGTCAAGAGCATTGTTGCTCTCTAACTTCCATCATTAATTATTTCTAAGATTGTTGTCTTTTACAACTAAAGTTGAGAAGAAAAAAAAAACTGAAAAATGAAATGAAATGAATAAATTACCACAAGAATTTCTCGTATTTTTTATTTTATTTTCCTACTCCTTATAGAAATTCGTAACAAGTAAATTTTGTTATTAAATATTTACAGAAAAATCTCACGGAATTTTAAAATAGAATTCTAAAACTTATAAATAAAATATAAAAAGATAAACGTGCAAAATAAAATAATACTATTTTCTTAATGATCATAACATGCATCATAAACCCTAACATCAATGAATTGGAACAACTTTGCATGTCACGTTCTGTGCGTATTTTCTCAAAAACAAAAATCCCAAAGCACGAAAACATTTCGCTACACAATTCTAAAATATTGATATCTAAATTTGTTACTAACATTAACTACAAAAAAAATTAGTCATTAAATTTGTCTCATTAGTGATCAATTTAGATACAAATCTAAAAACCATTTTTTAGTAGCTAAAACTTTGTTAGCTAAAGTTGGTGACTAATTTAAAAAGTAAGTCACTATAGTGACAAATTTATAAACTAATTTAGAAATTATTTTAGTTATCAATAATTTTTAGTTAATAAATTGATATCTAAATTGGTCAATATAGTGACTAATTATTTATTATCATTGAAATTGATCATTAATTAGACATTTTCTTGTCTAAAACTCACAAGAATAAATTAAAATTTCATAGAACAACCCTTATAATCAATGGATATGACTTTAGTTTGTTAAATTTAGAAAAAAATATTTAGTCATTTAAATTTAAAAATATTGTTTTAGTTCTTTAAATTAAGAAAAAGAAATATATTTATAGTTAAAAAATGTGTTAGAAAATAGTACTATATTGCCATTAAGTGTTTTATTTGGAATATATATATATATATATATATATATATATATATATATATATATATATATATATATATATATATTATGTACACATAATAGAAATAGAAGAAGGAGCTTTTTGATGCAATGCAATGTAATGCAGGTGAAGTGTCCCCATCTTCTTCCATTTGTAATAATGTTTTTTTTTCTGGTAGTTTAGTACAAACATTGGAACATAAAATTTAAACTTTTGTTTTGTAATAAAAACTAGTTTTTATGATTTTGAGGTAAATAATATAAAAATTAAATATGTTTATTATTCATAATAATTTATGATTAGATCGTAAATAAAACTATTTATAATATATAAATTGTTTATACTATCAATGTGGACTGTTTTTGTTTCTTATTAATTTAAATTAAAATTATTTCAGCCTTGAAATTTTTGACAATTTTAGATACAAACGTTGGTTATTAAAATTAGACTTAAATTGGAAAACTATATTATTAATTAACACTTTCAACATCTACTTTTTCTGAAAAATTAAAAAGGTTATATTAACATGAAATAACTTTGTTGGGTATGGGTGACAACTAAACTCAATGATCTTATCATCATATGAGCCAAAATAGTTTGATTGTGTTGAATTGTAGTTTCACGATTTTTATTTTTTATTTTTTACAAATGGCACTACTGACAAATTTTTACCTAAATGAACCAGTATGACTTTGTTTCTTCAACAAATACTTTTTACTATTTAAAGTGGGAATTGAGTCTTAGGAATGCTGGTAGAAGAGAAAGAGGTGTCTAATGTAGTAAGTTGTTTTCGCACAGTTTATCTATAAAGTGGTGTTTAAATATATCTATATATTATAAATTTATATCATTGACGTAAAATATCAACAACATTTAAATATAATTATTAATTTAATAACGAGATTAATCTAATATATAATAAACTTTATTATTCGGAAAATAAGAACGGAAATGGGTCAATTTGTGTATTTTTTTTATTTGAATGTGTATTATTACTGGAAAAAAAAGTGTAGTTCACCAACTGGTTGGAACTGAAAGAGATATTGAGTAGTTAGTACATGAAAACTGAGTTTTTTAAGATCTGAGGGCCATCGCATATCTAACTTTGTCTTTTCTTCAATTTCAATTCCTTGCAGAAAAATTCTATCAGGAGAAATCTTTAAGAAAAATAGTGTGATGATATATCTATAAAGTAAATTATTATATGGAGTATAAACGAAAGTTATTTAATAAAATACAAGTTCATAGGTAAACTATTCAATGAAAAAAAAAATGTAACTAGTTGGTAAAATATTTTAACATTATTTCAGGTAGAAATTTAAACTATTGCTCTTACTATATTTCAAATTTGAACATTCATTTTTAACTAACAAAATGAAATTAGTTTCACCGGGGAGTATGGTCTAAGGTCCATCCTTTTTTTTATGGTATTTTTTTTTTCTCTATTTACATGTCTCTTTTCTCGTATTTTATAACCGGTCTTATAAGTTAAAATATAATAAAATATACAGCAATTTTATCCGATTTAAATTGAATTTAATATGTTTTTTTTTTCTGTAAAATTTCTCTGCTTACAATAATTTTAGCTACTTGAACCTACCTATCATCCACAAAGAAATGAATAATTAGAGAGAATGATTAATGGTTAAAAGATAAGTTGGAGATCATTGGAACAAGGCTATGGTAGGTTACAAACATCTTTTCATGCATTGAGAGTATGTTCAGTGGACATAATTTGTTGCAACGAACTGTTACGAATGAATTGTTAGGAATGTCAAATTATAATAGGAGAGACTAAAGACTTCTCTGAGTAGATAAAATTCTTAAAGATCAACGGAGTACGCTCTTTACTAGCATCAAGTCAACATTCCTAAATTAATTGAAGTTTATTATATTCTCAAGAAAACAAATCCGGAACTCTACCTTTCTACTTTGATAATTCTATCAAAGAAAAGCCCATCCAATTTCTTTAATAATGTAAGACTTGGTCCATCATGTTTCCTCCTTCTCTTCTATTCTTTCTTATTTTTTCTTCCTTCTTCATCTTTTTCATGTATCTCCCATTCTAATATAATATCTAATCCAGAAGAAACTTCTTCGTTTATCATCTCGTTCAAAAAAAAAAAAAATCATAGCCCAGTGAAAAAGAATATGTGACAGATCAAAACTTAATTTAACCACCGGTTGAATAGAACTATTATAATCAAACATGGCGTACGAAGGTCGTAAGTGACGACAGATTCTTTCTACCAAATTCACAAAATACTCACACTATGAATCTAAAGTACATCATCAGCACACAAGATGAATAAAAACATGAAAGTAGAACTTTCCACCGCACTATTCACCTAGAGTAGCCAGGACTTCTGCTCAAGCTCCTGCTGTAACTTCTGCTTCTGCCATAACTCCTGCTTCTGCTGCGGCTTCTTGACCCATAAGGTGATCTAGAGTATGATCGATCGCTATATTTTCTGCCCCTTGGTGAGATTGACCTGAATTACAATAAAGGTGGTGAGTACAAACACTGAGCATCATTTACATCAGAAATTAAATTTATTACATAAGCTAATGTAATAACAGAAAACAAAAACCTGTAATTTCGTCTTCGTCTTGGAGAAGGTGAATAGTCTGGACTAGGAGAATAGGTTCGAGGCGATCGCCTGTAATCATATGATCGATCCCTGGAGATTAGATAAATTAAACAAAAAAGGAATCAAACATGGAGTAACAATAAACAAAAGGCCCTTTTCATATTGATGTGATAATGTGACTCCCTAGTCTACTACTTATACCAGTTATACAACAGCATTACAAGCAACCGAGTGTTAATTTCCTTACCTTCTCCGTTCCCTTGCTCTCATTTCAGAAGGTTTCTTCCTGTTCTCTTCAGCAAACACTACAGTTAACTCGCGACCAAGAAGAATTTGACCGTCCATGTGATGTTTTGCATCCGCAGCATCAGCTGGGTCCACATACTGGACAAACCCGAAACCTCTTGGATCCCTGTACCATAACATTCAAGGTTATCAGATACATTATAAGCATGGTTTAACAAGTAAACACACCAGCATTATGAGGAAGGTGGGTTTATTGCACATATCCGCAGATATGAATCTGACTCCGAATTATCACAAGTCACTCTCAACACTCCATAGAAATCAATAATAAACACCACATGGATGCTAACCTTGTAGAAGCCAAAGAATTAATTGAGATTGAACTCTCTTCAAGACTTGAACTTCTTCACAATGAATTCAAACTCAACCTTCCAAACCTTCAAGGATACTTACATAACCTTGAATAGAACTCTTATTACTTCTTTCTTCTCTTCAACACAGTACTCTTATTACTTCTTTCTTCTCTTCAACACAGTACTCTTATTACTTCATTTGTGTCTTCAACTCTTTCAATAAAACAACCAAATTCCCATAAAATAATTGGAGTATTAATTATTACCGAGAAAGAAGTGGCAAAACTAAATACTTATGTAAAAGCCACCACAATTTTCTGAAATCCCAATTCAGGCATTACTCAACATTGAATGTTTCATAGTAGTTTAATGTCACTAGCAATTTATCAAAGTGGCCGCTGAGAAATCTTTCAATACACAAGGAGCCATGTTTTAGTCAATAACCACATACCCAGTATAATAATCTCGAGGCAGGTAAACGTCCTTAACAGGACCAAATTGGCCAAATGGACCATGCAGATCTTCCGCCCTGAAAAATGAGCAGAAAAGTTTAGCATTACAAACAAACTCGCTCAAAATACTGATAAAATAAGTAACCATTATTTCTTCAGAAATAAAATAATCCAAGCATTTTCGATTCAGCTCCCCCCCAAAAGGATGCTCGTTTTTTTACAAAGCTTCTTCATCAGGAAGCTGAGACCAAAAATGTTCAAATTATATATAGATGTAGTACAAGATGGGAAAAAACTTTTCCTTCTCTGACATTCCATTTTTAGGACCTATGGTTCTTCCATTACGTACAATAGATAAGCCAAAGTAACATTCAAGCAACAAAGAAAAAGGCTCAACAATCCTGATCCGCATTACACACAAAAACAAACACTGCAAAAAATCACGGAAAATAAAATACTTACTGGAAATGCAAAAATCCTTGACTAACATACCTACAATCTCTGTGAAGGTTTCGAACCAAAAGACTAGTTGGCAAATCTCTATCACGTCCTCTGTGTCTGCCCCTAGGGCTGGGACTGCGCCTTCTTCGGCTATAATGCCTTGGAGGTGACGGACTATAACTGTAGCTTCTTCCCCTCATATTTGATGTTATTGCACCTACATCCACACATACGAAAATACAATTAAAAACACACCACAACTTCGATGGAACCAAAGCACAAATCCTAACCACTGCCAAAATAATAATAATAATAATTGGAAAACAGGTTTAGAGAATCAACTGGTTTAAAACTCATAAAACTAATCATGACAAATTTAATCCAGACCGAAATTGCTCATGACCCAAATTTCCAAAGAAAACTAAAAAGGCAGAAGATTCCACGTCAAGAGAACAGCAATTTCATAAAAACAAATCCGAAGAATCAACACATCCACCGCCGAAAAAAACAATTATAACTAATTTATCCAGACGGAAATCACTTCTCACCCAAATTTAAAAAGCAGAAGATTCCATCGCCTTGAGTACAGCAATTTCCGAAACAGTTTTGGAGAATGAACAAGTACAAAACACATAACCTAATAATTATTAATATGATCCACAGCTGAAATTACCTTTCAGCAAATTTCAAAAAGGAGATTAGAAAAATGCAGATCCACTGCATAGAGAAGAACAACTCTGATAGTCAACAAGTCAGCCAAAAACTAATCATAATCGATTTTATCTAGATGAAAATCACTTTTCACAAAAAAAATAATCCAAAAAAATTATAAAAAGGCAGAGGAATTCATGCCTAGAGAACTATAATTTATCACCTAAAGATGATAATTATCGTAATTTAATACGAATTAGCAATTTCGTCACAAACGAATCAAAGATCAAGGATGAGAAAGACGTAAGAATAGAATGAGAAGAATATGAGAGATGTTAACATTACCTGTTTAACAATTAGCGAATCACAATCTCTGTTTGTTGCAGAGAGATGGGGAGAGGAGAGACTTTGATTTGGAAAGGTAAATTCATTGGCAGTATTTGTAACCTGGCTCTTCTATATTCGCGAAACTTCTCCTCCCAAGAACGCCTGATCCAGTACATGCAGTTGCACGGCTTACCATGAGGTCGTAATGGGCCTGCCAACTTTGAGCCCCTTTTGTCAGTTTTATTCCATGTCTCATTCTCTTTTTTCGCAGATTTTTTTTTAATATTGGAACCGAACCGAATCAAATTAGACTGGAGTGAACCGAATTGGATCGGATTGAACCGAAATGAATCGAATCATATCAAATTGAATTGAACCAGACCGAACTAATCCAAACTGAATCAGATTGAACTGAAACGAACCAAACCATACCAAATTGAACCGAACCGAACCAAACCGGATCAGACCGAAATGAACCGGACCATATTGGACCGGATCAAACCAAACCAAACCAAAATGAACCAAACCGGACTGGACCAGATCGAACCAAATAGAACTAAATCGACCAGACCAGATCGAACCAAATAGAACTAAATCGACCAGACCGGATCGAACCGAATCGAACCGCACCAGACCGAACTGAACCGAATCGAACCGCACCGGACCGAACCGAACCGAACTGAACCAAATTGGATCGGATCGAGACAAATTGGACCTGACCGAACCAAACAGAACTTAATCGAACCAGACCAAACTGAACTGAACCGAACCAGACTGAATTAAACCAAACCGAACTGAACCGGACCGAACCGAACCGAACCAAACGAAATTGAACCGGACTGAACCGAATGAACAAGACTAAACTGAACCGAACTGAATCGAACTACTCTTCAGTTGTATCAGTTGTAGTGAATTTTAAAACACCTTAAAAAAAATGAGGAAAAAATTTAAAGGAAAATTTTACACTTTCATAATTAATTAATATAAAACAAAAGGAAAGTCGCTTTGTAATGTGCATAAAAAATGTCACCCAAAAGTTTTTCAACACCAAAACCATAATCATAAGGTTCCTTTTAAACAATTGAAACATAATGTTTTTGCCAAAATTAAATATAGCAAGTGTATAAATAATAACATGAATAAATTGTATACTTTCAATACAAAAAGATCCAAAGGACAAACTTGAATTGGTTTGTATTTACCTTTCACACAAATAACGATTTTGTCAGAGTGGAGAACATAGAGTTCCGAAATTGGTAAAAGCCTAAATATTTAAGAAAAATATTATAAGAAGATGAGAAGAAAAGATGAAATGTAAGTAGTGAAACATTGAGTATAAAAAAAATGAGAAGAATGCAAAATACATATAAGAGAAGGACAAAATGTTAGTTAGGTTTAAAATTCCAAAAAAGACATACCAGTTGAGTGGGGTGTGAGGTGTTAGAATTATAGTGAAGGTGGTAAGGTGGGACGACGATAGTAAGGGGAAAGGGAGACATGGTCTTATATAGTAGTGACGGGGATGATAAGTTCACGATCATTGTCTCAATGATGGTGATTTAATTAAAAAAAGGAGTGTGCACGGTGTTTTGGATAATAGGCCATTGAAGGAAAAAGAGAAAATAAAATATATAATCCAATTAGTGAGCAGTTAACTGATAAAAGTTCAATTTTTTTAAAATAAACCGTAAAACAATACTGTTTAATTTTTATTATAAATATATATTTTATGAATTTAATATTTAATGTTTATTACAAATAGTTTAGTTTTTTTGTTACTTTAATACATATAATTATAGTTAAGTTTAGTTAGATTATTTTTGTTCATCCCTAAAAAATAAAATAATTTTATAAAAATGATATATTCTTAAATATAAAGAGAAAATAGAAGAAACAAAAAATCATAACAAAAAAATAACATACAACTAAAGGAAGATATCAAAAATATTCATGAGACTTATCCTTATTATACTAGTCAAGTGAATTTTATCAATATTTTTTTTAGAACAATAAATGCTTCCTTTTAATATCTTTTATTTATTTTTTAATTCCTATATTATTTTGTATCATTTCATTACTTTTCATTTTATTTCAAAAGGTCCAAATTGAACTTTTTACAATCTTGATTTGTCCTTTTATTGGATGTACACATAATTTCATGCTATAATAGAAGTAATCAAATCTACTACTACGAGAGTTATTAATCTATATCCCAATGCAGATGTTAAATTTTGTCTAAAATAACTATAAATCTCTTTTACAGTGGCAAAATAATAAGGGTAAAGATCTAAAAATTTAGAAATCATTTTGAAAATTTCATTAAACAGACAACCACTAAATAATCAAATCAAAGAGATGAAGAAGCACATGATAAAGTTTTTTTTTTATCAGCAAGCACGTGATAAAGTAAATGCAATAAGTATGAAGGAAGAAAATCTCTAATACTTTTAAAGGTTAGTCAACAAGTAATTGTAAAATATTTACAAGAAGAAATAAAAAATACATTTTCCACTGTATTAAAAATAACATTAACTAATGATTGATTGTGTTTATTCTTTATATATTGTTATAGCTGAATGGAAAATACTTTTTTTTTGTGCTCCTATGATTTCTAACAATAGTCTCATGTTTCAAAACAACCTTCTACCCTTCCTAAAGGGACTTCAAAATTACCTATTCAATAAGATTTTTGGAACAAACTTTATGAAATTCTAAGAACATGATTTCCAAAATAGAGTTTCTAGAAGAAGAATTTTGAATAGAATTTCTGAAACATATTAAATATATTTTGTAAAGAGCTTTCTAAATAAGCTTTCCAAAATATATGAGTACTTTTTAGATGAACTTTTCAGAACAAACTTTTCAAAACTTATAAGATGCATTTTTCGATAGGATTTCAAGAACAAGATTTATGAAATAAATTATTCAAAACGAGTTTTCTTGAACAATCTTCCTACAAATTATTACCGGTTTACACTATCTCTTATTGCTTCCTCTCAAAAGGACTGCAACAACAATGGAGTATAGGGGTGCAGTGACAATGGTGATAGATGCGGAGGCGCGGTAGCCGCAATGGCATGGTTCAACGATGGAAGCTGTTTTAATATTTTTGCTTTTAGCATGAGAGTTAAACTTAACTCAAATTTCTATAAAATATTAAAAAATGCGAATACAAAAGAGAGAATTTACTCCTTCTTTTGTGCCCACATTTCAAAATTCAAATTTCACCATTTAAAATATAATTATTTATTAAATTTTAAAAATTGACCGTTATTTTTAAAAGTATTTTTATAAAACAATATATCTCTGCTTCTTTTTTATCCTATTTATCAACAATTATCTTTCATATTTTCTATTAAACCTAACAAAATTTGATTAAAAGGACTAAATCCACGTATTTTGAAAGATGAAGGATTAAATTAGTCTAAAGTTTCGAAATATACTAATTCTAAAATTTACTGGAAGTTAAGGAACAAAAACATAATTAACTTTTTTTATAATATTGGAAATGTATTTTTTATTACATTGTCTTATAACTTTTTATCTATTTATTATTTTTATCGGTGAAAATAATGTATATTTGTTTTATCATTATAATAGAAAATAAAAAAATTATAAAATTATTAAAAATTAAATTGGACAAAAAATTAGAAAATAGATTAATTCTAATTAATGCGGAAAGTTAAGAAATGTAAATATATTTAATCCTTTTATATAAATACTCTTTACTTTTTAATTGACTTCCTTCACCTTTATTTGAATTTTAACTATATAGTATAGAATTCGATGCTTTTAACTTTGATGGGAAAGCATGCTAGATGTGTTATAGTGATAAGAATAATAATAATAATAATAATAATAATAATAATAATAATAATAATAATAATAATAATAATAATAATAATAATAATAATAATAATAATAATAATAATAATAATAATAATAACTATTATTATTATTATATTTTTTTATAATAAATTTTAATCATAAAAAAAATTCGAATATAATAATTTTTTATTCACAAAGTTTTATTTCTAAATTTCTTTACTTTCATCATTTTATCATTAAAATAAACAACTCTACAATCTCATATCTTTTGGTTTTATCCTTCTAATAATTACTTTTTTAATTTAAATAAATAATTCTTTTTCTAATTTTATCCTTTTAATAAGTAGTATTTTAAGTTTAATAATTACTCAAATAAAAAATATATATTTTTCAATTTTATCCTTTTGGTGATACACGCTATGTTTTTACAAGTGTTTATCCTATTCTATATACTACTATTTAAAAGAATTTTCCTTGTTTCTGTGCAAGTTTTCTTCTTATTCTGTCCTTTAGATAGCTATTTTTTAAACTAAAATAACATCTTACCAATTTTACATTTTTTGGTATCCATCATATTTTTTAATTTAATAAATTTTTATTTGATAATTTTTTAAATTTAATATTTTTAAATTAAAATAATTATTTATAATAATAAATTACCTACAAACAAATAAAATCTCTTTTTATATAATATATGTGTTTCTATTAGTATTATAGAAAAGTTGATTTATATGTTTTTGTTACATAATTTTTTTCTAAATAACCTTTTAATAAATATTTTTTAAAATTAAAATAATAATTTTGTTAATTATATTCTTTAGATATTTTTTTAATTTAATTATTTTTTAATTAATATTTTTTCAATATTATTTACAATAAAAATTTAAATAAATAAATAAAAACTAATGTTATATTTGTTTTAATAATTATAATTTTATTATCTTTTGATAATAACATATACATGTATAACAGACATGTTTTCTTGTAGAAATCCTGGTCTTCTTCATTTTCAGTTTCTCAGTTCATTCCTTAGATCTCATCTTACACTCACCCGGTTACTCTTACTCGCGCCACCATCCACGGCAGCTCCGACAACCACCTTTGGTTCCCTCGCTTTCTCCCTCTTTTACTCAGGTCCTTTCTCTTTCCACTCTCTTTCTCTCTTGATCTATTAAATTTTCAACTTAGATCTTCTGATTCCGTACCATTTTTCGATTCTTCCTATTCATTAAATATCTCTATTCTTTTGGGACAATTTCCTCACATCATCTCCATTACTTGATTTTCTTCCATTTTCATCGACAAACCATTTCCCCTCAATTTTCGTTTTTTTTACAGGGTTTGCTGTTATTAATTTTGCGAATTGCTTGCGATTGTATAACTTTATAGATCATAATTTGCGCGGAATTGCGTTTTTCTTTCTTCAGTGCCAAATCCGATGAATATTTATGTAAAATTTGAAACCTTTGACTGGGTTTTAACTTTTCATCAGCTTGGGAATAGGGTTTTGCTCTAGTATTATGTTTCTGTTGATGGATTTATTATTTTGTGCAGTGAATTGTTTTTGGAAATTTGATTAGTTGCTTGCTTGGAAATGTTATATATTTGTGTTATTCAATCTTATGCTTATGCTTTTGTTTTTCCTTCATTGTATTTTATTTGAGGTTTCATTTACCTTTTCTGCATTGGAAGTAACTAGTTAACAGAGGGTTTAGTTTAGTTTAGCTACTTGCAAATTGTTGTATAAAACTAATTGATTGCATTGTGTGTGTGATGGTAGCAGAAATATGCCTTCTCAAAAGGTTGAGACGGGTCACCAAGACACGGTCCATGATGTTGCGATGGATTACTATGGTAAGAGGCTGGCAACCGCTTCATCAGATCACACAATTAAGATAATTGGAGTGAGCAACACGGCCTCTCAGCATCTAGCAACATTGACTGGTCACCAAGGACCTGTTTGGCAAGTAGTGTGGGCTCACCCTAAGTTTGGTTCTCTACTTGCATCATGTTCCTATGATGGCCGTGTCATTGTATGGAAAGAGGGTAACCCAAATGAATGGACTCAAGCTCATGTGTTTGATGAGCACAAATCATCTGTGAATTCTATTGCATGGGCACCCCACGAGTTGGGTCTCTGCTTGGCTTGTGGTTCATCCGATGGAAATATATCTGTTTTCACTGCAAGAGCAGACGGTGGCTGGGACACTGCGGCAATTGATCAGGCTCACCCAGTTGGTGTCACTTCTGTGTCATGGGCACCATCAACAGCACCTGGTGCCCTTGTTGGTGCAGGGTTACTTGATCCTGTGCAAAAGCTGTGCTCTGGTGGCTGTGATAATACTGTGAAGGTATGGAAGCTCAACAATGGACTGTGGAAGATGGATTGCTTCCCTGCTCTTCATATGCACTCAGATTGGGTTCGAGATGTTGCTTGGGCACCCAATTTAGGGCTACCTAAATCTACTATTGCTAGTGCATCGCAGGATGGTAAAGTGGTTATATGGACCGTGGCAAAAGAGGGTGATCAGTGGGAAGGCAAGGTTTTGAATGATTTCAAGACACCTGTTTGGAGGGTCTCATGGTCACTGACAGGAAACATACTGGCTGTGGCTGATGGGAACAACAATGTGACATTGTGGAAGGAAGCAGTAGACGGAGAATGGCAGCAGGTGACAACAGTGGAGCCTTAGAATGTGATTTGCAGGCATTGTTTATTACTTTGAAAATGGTTAGAATTTTGTTTTGAAATATAGTTGACATCTTGTTTCCCTGTATGTTATACAGTTGATTAATTGAGCTTCATAATGCGCTAGTTCATTGATGTTTGTGATTCATTGCATATTCTGTGATTGGAAGAATTAAGTTCATTACTTGGAGGTATTTTGAGATTAGAAGAATTTTTGAAGTATATAATGTGACAATAGCTTCTGTTCTTGGAGTTGCATAAACTGTTGCATTTAATTTTTGCTGCTCATGATTAATCCATCACCATTGTGCGTAGTATCCTTGAGAATTTGGTTTTTAACCAAGCCTGTGATAGAGAACATCACATGATAACATCGCGTGATCTATGTAATTGGCCTTACTTGCTGGGGTAAAACTATTTTAATTTTTGTAGTGCATATATTGGTAGGTAGGAGAAAGTGGTTTATAACTTTCAACGCATTATGATCTTTCCAACTGTCTTGTGCTTCCACAGAACTGAGACTAACTTATGGTATAAGAATGATTTAATTTTAGTAACAGACATAATCAGCAGTATTAAATTTGATGTCATATTTCTCACAAGTAATAAAATTCGTATCTGTTGCTAGCTCAGGGTTTTATATGATTGTTTAGCCAAGATTGTTTGGATTTCTCTGTGCAGTAGAAGAAAACTTCCCTTTTCCTGTTTTGTTTAGTTAGATGGTGCAGTATTCACATCATCCACTCTATTATAGCCCGGGCATACCCTTCAAATTTTATATGAAAATTTAAGAGACGAGCTTTCAAAGCAAAGTTCCATTTAGATTTTCTCCTTAAAATTTTAGGGAAATGCTGTCTCCAGTTTCATAGAAAAGTGTTGTGCATTTTTAACACCATGAGTAAGAATATATGCTGGTAATTACGAATTCGTGTTTTTAACTAATTTTTAGTGATAGTAGACAATGATGGTTTACATGCATACGAGCAAAAGCAAAATCAAAACAAGAAGCGGCACACAGAGGACTCAGAAAAACACGTGAAATATATATAGAGATCTTGAAAAATAGACTGCTAGACAATTTTTTAACATAAAATTATGAAGGATTTCATTTGTTTCTTATTTTTAATTTTAATTAATACATTCTTTGCTCGTAGTCACAGGAATTGTAGTTTTTAATCTGTTTTATAGAAAATTGAAAATAAAAATGACATTATTATAAAATAGTTGATCAAAAATACCAATAAATAGAACCAAAATTATTTATAGAATGTATCTTTTCGTTATGTGGGTGATGAATTATAATTGAATATTATGTGAATTATAATTAAAAAAAAACAGCAATAAAAGATAATCATCTTAATCTTATTTTTATACATTCTCATTATTATATATATTGAGTAAATTTTGATGAGTATAGATAGTATGAAGTTTCACATAATTTTAGATGGATATAAACTTTCATATTCTAGAAATATACATTTTAAAGAATGTAATTAAAGATATTATTGGTGTGACTTAATTGTTTGATTCCTTCTCACTCTATACATCTAAGCAATTTTTTTGAAGTTTTAGAAATTAAATCAGTGACAATTAATATTGAATAAAAAACTATAGAGTAAAATGTAGTTTTAATTCTCGTTAATATTTTGAACTTCAGTTTTAGTTTCTTTAAAATAAATTGTATCTCTAATTTTAGAATGCACTAAGTATTACATAATAGCATTTTAAAAGTGTTATTCAAAGTACTCTGACAACTTAAAACAGTGTATTTTAAAAATAAAACAAAATATGAAAAAAAAATATAATTTATCGTATAATATTGCCAGATAGCGTATTTTAACTACTTTGAGAAAAGTTGACATGGATGCAAACAAAAGCTCATGACACATTGGTTAATGGAGAACTAGCTTTTGAATTTTTAAAATAAAACAGATATATTAGAATTCTAAAATCTCGAAGTGTATAAACTTTTAAGCTTCTACCATTTTATATTTATTTCAATTTTATTTTTAAAATATTTATTAAATTTTCTTTTTAGTTGTTTTTATAAGACGTGATATATCATTTCTACCATATAAGATAAAAAATTAATTTGAACTTTTACTATATAAGCTATTGATTACAATAGGAAATAAATTCATTATTATTTCTACATAGATACTTTTGCATTATATTATTTATAATATTTATTTACTATTTCACATAATACTTCAATACATTATTATTACCTGGAGACTCAAGTCAAGTCATTTTGATTATTACACACCTAAAAATCAATTTATATTGCAATACCTAAACAACATAATGTGTCAAAATTGTCTTTTCTTATATTGATTATCCATACAAAAATCACATTTAGTTAAAATCGATTCTATAAAATCACACTCATTCAAAATTAATTTTGCAAATGCAAAACCAAGAATCACAAAAATAATAATGGTATGAAAAAATTACATGAGAAATGACTGAACCAGAAGTAATATTAATGAATCTTATCCTAAAAGGGATGCTAAGGAATCATGCTAAAACTTCTTAAAAATTAGAAAAACTAAAAAAATGCTATACAGTAACAACATGCTCTTAATAATCCTCTTGTTATTGAGAATTATGATATTGTAAGATTATGTCATGCACTATCCTTGTCTTCCATTTTCCGTGTGTTCACTATCCTCTTTATTGACACCCTTTGCTGCAGAAGTTCTATTGTCTTCACTTTTTTTGGCAACTTCTTCTGCACAAGTTTTCTCTTTGTCACTCACTTCCAGAGGCCCTAGCTTAATTTCAAGGTCCTTGACAATACTTCTAAAAGATCTCACATCCTTAGCCTCTGCTAATTTGCTTCTTGATGATGCCTACAATGTGAAAACTAAAAGTCTGAATATTGATAATACGGAAAAAAAAAAAACTTTATTTACCTCTTCTGAAATAGTATGGGAAGATAAATGGAAACTACTGATCAAAGTTTACAATTTCTTAATACATCAAGGGATGGTCTAAAAAATAGGATATTTAAAAACACATTTAAAAGTATAAAATGAAAAACAAGTCATGAAAACTACTTAATGATGTTTGTGACTAATTAAACAAAAAGGAATGCAAGTGGAAAACAGATTCGTAGCTATACTTCAGAAATTAACTCAGTAATCAACCACCCCCATTCACTTATAAATGAATAAATTTTCCAGTAGTGTTCCCTCAGTAGTTAAATTGAAACCATTTCAAGTATTCATAATGTTTTCAAGCACAAAATTTATTACTAAAAAATTTTTTAATAAAAAATATCAGTACTAGAATTCAGTCCCAGAATTTGTTTGTTAAACCAAAAGCAACTATGGCATTTATGTTGACTAACCTGTACAATTTGCTCCACACGTCTTTGAAGATCTTTGTCTGATGCTTGCTGATGGATGCCTTTAAGTATTAGTAGTAAGTGAGACTCAATATCATCTGAACAATGTTTTCTTATTATACTTTGCCCAATTGTAGATCTACAACCTATGGCAGAGAAAGGGCAATCCACAAGCTTCAGTGGACAAACAGTTATGCAGTGCCTATCCATGTCACGTCGCAAGATGTTGGCTGTGCACTTTTGTTCACATGGAACTATCTTGAAATCACAAATTGAATCATGCTCTTTCAATTGACCAGCACTGAATCTATCATTGCACCCGAGATTTTGGCATACCACAGACCTGAAGTTGCAAGCATCAACATGGTTGGCAAGATCTTCTGCAGATTTAAAACTCATACCACAATGAAATGAGCTTTTGAAGTCCACGTTCTTAAGCAAATCTTTGGCAAGTGTTTCTCTTCTATCCAGTGGCCAAAAACCATTTATTTCCATCTCCTGAACAAAATCATCTATTTTGTCCTCTCTCTTATCACTTAGTAACCACCCTGAAAACTGACTCAACAAATTTCTCTTTGAATTAACAAACTCATCAACAAAAAAAGAAATGATATCAAAAGGGTGTTCCAAAGCTTCACCGTCAGGAACATCCTCAGTGATAATAGACTCAGCAACAAATAATTCACTCTTTTGGGTGACAAATTCTATCATCTCCTTTCTCAAATCAACAGCCACAAAACCAGGGGTCTTGAAGGGATCTCCTGTTGTGTTATCAACACAGGCACAGGCTAGTGCTGGCATGAACATTTGAGCCAGTTTGTGAACTACTTCTATGTCACAAAAATCACAATGCAACAAAGGCCCTTCGTCTTTCTCGTGTTCAATCTTCTTAGGCCCAACATCCAAGTTATTTGAAGGCAACTCCATTCTTGATAAAACCTAAAAGTAAAGATCAAATACTACACCACATTTATTTTAATCATTTGAAACCTTTGAAATATTATAAACATCTCATGTGGTCGTCCTAAAAATTATGAGTTATTTTAAAGAGCATGTATGCTATCAACACACACATTAATCATGTCTTGGTGACCTATTTCAAGCTTTTGAGAAGGCATATTTCTGCTATCAACACGCACAATGCAAATAGTTAGTTTCAAAGAACAATTTGCAAGTGAAACTAATATTCTGAACTAAACTAAAACTTCTGTTAACCAGTAACTTCCACTGAAGAAAAGGCAACAAATCTCAAATAAAAGACCATGAAATAATAACAAAAGCATAAGTACAAGACTTAATACAAGATATACAAAAGAATATAGTTTTCCAAGCAAGCAACTCCTCAAACATGAAACAATAATTCACTATACATAGTAATAAATCCATCAACAAAACATATGCCTTAAAGCAAAACCGTCTTCACAAGCTGATGAAAAATGAAAGCCCAGTCAAAGGTTTTTAATTTTACACAAATATCATCGAATTTAGCACTAAAGAACGCCAAATGTAATTCTGTGAAAATCATGATCATATAATCCCAAGCAACTTGCAAATTTAAAAACATCAAACCCAGTAAAAAGAATATGAAAATTGGGGGAAATTGTTTATCTTTGAAAACAAACGCTCCAAGCAACACAGACGAGGGAATCACTAAAGGAGGTTAAATGAGGAAATTGTCCCAAACAAAAGCAAGAGTTTTCAAATGAATAGGAAGAATCGCAACATGGGTATGGAATCAGAAGATCAAAGTTTGAAATTTGAATAGATCAAGAGAGAAAGTAAGAGGATAGAGAAAGGACCTGAGACAAAGAGAGAGTAAAGGCAATGAAACAAAAGGTGGTTGCCGGAGCTGCCGTGGACGGTGGCCCGACAAAGGGTGTCCCGTGAGTGTAAAATGAGATCTAAGGGAGAAACTGATGAACTGACACTAGAGAACACGAATTCTTAGAACCAATGCAAAAGTATATTATTTACTATCCACTTTTTTTTTCTTCTAATGATGATAAAATGATAAAAATTTATTATTTACATAATTATCTCTATTATTATATAAAAGAATTCTTCTTTTTATATAAAATTTTCGCAATTTTAATTTTTGAATAATAATTACTGTTTATTTAAATTTACTTAGTGTGTATTTTTATTAGTTAAAAAAGTATTATCAAATTTAAATAAAAAAATCATAGAAAATAGCCGTCAAACAAATATCTCTTTTATTACAAATTACGTAAACACGTGGCTATGACGTAAACACATGGCTATTGCACATGTATAAGACATATATGCTTCTTTTTAAATATGCATCATATTATATTGGTAGATAACAATATTATTATTATGTTAATATATAAAATAAAATTATATTTTTTAAAAATAAAATAAAATATATCAAAAAATATGAGAGAATAACTGTTGATAAATAGAATAAAAGAGAAGAAGCAAAGATAGATTGTTTTATAAAAAAACTTATAAAAATAACGATCAATCTTGTGTTCACATTTTTTAATATTTTAGAGAAATTTGAGATAAGTTTAACTCTCATGTTAAAAGTAAAAATATTAAAATACCTTTCGTCATTGAACTATGTCATTGCGGCTATCGCGCCTCCGCATCCGTAGCCATTGTCACTGCACCCCCATTCTCCATTGTTGTTGCATTCCTTTTGAGAGGAAGCAATAAGAGAGAGTATAAACTGGTGATAATTTGTAGGAAGATTGTTCAAGAAAACTCGTTTTGAATAATTTATTTCAGAAGTATTATTCTTGAAATCCTATTTCAGAATGCATCTTATAAGTTTTGAAAAGTTTCTTCAGAAAAGTTCATCTAAAAGAGTACTCATATGTTTTGGAAAGCTTATTTAGAAAGCTCTTTACAAAATATATTTCATATGTTTCAAAAATTCTATTCAAAATTCTTCTTATAGAAATCCTATTTTGGAAATCATGTTCTTAGAATTTCATAAAGTTTGTTCCAAAAATCTTGTTGAATAGGTGATCTTAAAGTCCCTTTCGGATTGGTTTGGTGCGGTTCGGTTCGGTTCAATTTGGTATGGTTCGGTTCGGTTCAGTTCAATATGATTCAGTTCGGTTCAGTTCAGTCCGGTCTGGTTCGATTCGGTTTGGTCCTCTCCGGTTCATTTCGGTCCAGTCCATTTTGGTTTAGTTTGGTTTGATTCAGATTGGTTCGATCCGGTGCGGTTCGATTGGTTCGGTCTGGTTCGGTTCGATTTGGTATGGTTTGGTTTGGTTCAATCTGGTCCGATTCGATTTAGTATGGTCTGGTTCGATTCGGTTCAGTCCGATTCATTTTGGTCTGATTTGGTTCATTTTGGTTCGGTTTGGTCTGCTTTAGTCCGATTTGGTTCAGTCTAGTTGGGTTCGGTTCGATCCGATCCAATTCAGTCCGATATGGTCCGGCCGTTTCAATTCTGTTTGGTCCAGTTCATTTCGGTTTGGTCCGGTTTGATTCAGTTTGGTTCAATTCAGATTGGTTCAGTTCGGTTCGGTCCAGTTCGGTTCAATTTTGTATAATTTGGTTCGATTCGATTCAATCTAGACCGTTTTATACAAAATCTTATAAAAATAATGGTCAATTTTCAAAATTTAATAAATAATTATATTTTAAAGGATAAAATTAGAATTTTGAAATGTGAACACAAAAGATGGATCTCGTTATCTATAACACAGATGTATTTGCACAAAACATGCGAGTAGTTCAATCTTCCAAGTGAAGTTCCTCTTTTGTGTATATTGTTTTCAACACTTGCACGAATGTGGATATAAAACAGAATCACATATTGTTATAGATAATATTATTTAATATTTATAGATAATATTATAGATAAGATAATTAACTGAGATTAAAAAAAATACTGCCAAACCAAACCTAAAAGTAAAATATAAAATTAAATGTATTAATAAAAGTAAAATTAATAATAAATAATATATATTATAATAACAGCTGCAACATGATTGTATCAAAGTGAAATGCATAACTTCTTTGACATCTTTTATCTATCAATTTGATATAATTACTGTTATTTTGAAATAAATAATTTATTTAAATAATAATATTTAACTATTATAATTATGTATAGTTAAAATATAATATTTAAATCATTTGATAATTTTAAAAAAATTAAGTACCTAATCACGGAGTATTTTTTTAAATATATTAATTAAAAATAAATAATATTATTTTTAATATTAACTTTTTTTATGTTAGAGTAATGAAATATTATAAAAAATGCTGTCAATAATACTTATAATAATATTAATAATAATATAATAAATAATATTAATAACATCATGTTCTCCTCACGTTACATTGTACGTCAAAATAAAATGAAAAATAAATTAACAATGGAAAAAAAAACAAATTAAAGTAATTGTAATCATGTAAAAAATAAAAGAAAAATATATGTATAAAATAAAAACCACCAAAAACATGAAATTAATGTTAAAATGTGTAAATAGAGAAATACATGTAAACATAAAGTCAGCTTAAGCTTTAGAATCAAATATTATTGAAAGGTGTTGACATATAAAATCAAGAAAAATTAAGTTAAACTTAAAATATTATAAACAAAGGTAACATACACATACATCATTCGGTTTAAAGTAAAATGCAAAGTCTTATTAGTGTGTACCCACTATTTTTTTTCTTTTTTTTAAATGGTAAATATTAAGATCAAAGAATAATATTATAATATGAGTTTGTTTCTGTGATTTATCGGTCATGTTTAATAAAATAATATAATTATATGATTAAAATTTTTAATACAAGTTTTATATTAAAAATGAAATGTGTAAATATAATGTATACAAATCGTTGTTAAAATAAAATGTAAATATAATGTGAAACATAATCTTATAAAAATTGAAAACAACAAGAAACATAATTAATGCTAAAAGAATAAAATTCATAAAATAGTACACAAAAACCTGTCTAATTTTATTATTTACATTTATAAGTTACTTTAGCGTATGGATTGATTGAACTTCTATAATTTAAAAAGCTAACTTTTCAAAAAATCAGCTAAAATTTTTATATATTTTTTTAAATCTTGATAAAATTGACTTGCATTCACTTATGTGAAAATTAGAAAAGATATTGAAAATGTTTTTATCTTAATATCATTTATAAGCTAAATACCCCTCCTCTTTCCATTTTTTTTAGACAAATGACAAATTATTCTCAATTAAGCATTGGTTGTGAGATTATTAAGTATGGTAAGAAAAATTATTTCCCATTTAAATTTAAATATTTTTTTTTATAACCCAAACAAGGATAATATATTTTTATCGAACAAAAAATTTCCTTCTGCTCATTAAAATCATCATGTTAGTACATCTTTTACAAACTTGCATCTATGCAAGTGTGTTGGTGAAGCCATTGTATAATATTTATTTTTTTCAAAAATTGTAAAGCATATTAATATTAATTTGAATATTAATATGCATCATATATATACATAAAGATTGGCCTGCACATATTTGTTTAAATTATTTTGTCCCCTCATCAACCATATGGATTTCTGAATGTCTTCAAGAGGTTAGGAATATCATAAGCAAGCATATCTTCCACTGTTTGAATCAATTTTTTATTCAATCTCTCAAACTTGTCAATGTTGTAACCCTTCAAAGTCTCTCTAAATTGTTCAACATCTGGAAAATCACCAGCTGGTAGATGAAACTCCCTTTGTACCTGATTTTACAATTTCAATTTTCAATAATTATTATTATATATAATTAAACATGCATGTGAGTTGAATTTATATAAAGCCAAATTCATACCTTTACAAATTCATCTTCCAAATTATCAATTAGCCTTTGTTGAGCTTTAGCTTTTCCTATCATTGAAGGCATTTGCTTCTTTAAATGGCTAACAATGTAAGCATGTATCACAGCAGACCTAGCTCGTTTTACAAATTCATTGATCTGCAACATACACAAACCTTATCTTAATTCAAAAATTTATCAACTTTAACAATAAACAAAACATAATTAATCATTAACTTCATATTAGAATTCAAGAAAATGATAACCTATAGTACAAACCAAAACAAGAGTTTTTAAATATTGTTTGAAACTTTTGTATAATAATAATGGTGAAAGCATAGAAAAAGAGTCCAGATTCTTTATTGATTTTTTTTTATTTTGTTCTCTGTTGAGCATTAAAAATACACTATTTTGAAATTTTGAATATTTTTTTAATATATTTTAAAACGTTAAAATTAGTGATAATTAATATATTATAAGATATAATAGAAAAACAACACACACAAAAACCAGCAAAAAATCCAAATTCCATTGAAAAGGCAGCTTTGCCCGCATATATAACGATGTTTCCTTTTCAAATGTTTCACAATTTTTTTTTTTATATTTTAAAATTTGTAAGTAATTTTGTATTGTTATTATGTTTTCATCAAAAACAGTTTTTAATTTTAAATGTCAACCATAAAAAAATAGTTTGTAACAAAAAGAGTTGCCTAAAAAATCGTAATTAACGTAGTAATCTATGATAAAAATTATGAATAATACTCACTTTACGATCACAAGCCTTCTTTGGTATATCTTTTAGATCACATAGAAGGTCATTTTGTTCTTTCTGGAACAATTCATTCCCAAGTGGACCACTGATAGAATTATGCGTATCTTGATCGTTGAATGAACTGTAAAAACGTTTGAACATGAAAAAAAAAGAAGGTAATTTTATATATTAATCAATGAGAATAAAGAGTAACAAAATATAAATTACACAAAAATGTAACTTCATGACATTTCAAAATTCTTAATCCCAAATCATGCAAATAAAAAAAGAAAAACAAAGAAAATCACAAACTAATTCTCAATGCAGAGAGAAACTTTTTAAGGTCTAGAAAGGAGTGCATGCATATTATAAGAAAAATGATTTTTTGGTTATTAAATTTTGACAACTTTCTCTTATAATCTTAGGTGTCATTTTGTAAGTAGTTTTTCATTTTTTCATTTTCTAATTCTCAATATTTCAAAACCACTTAGAAAATGATATCTCATATTGTAAGAGAAAGTTATCAAAATTTAGTAGTCAAAATATCATTATCCATACTATAAAGTGACTTACCCAATATATACACGCATGACTTCTGGAACATTCAATACTTTCCCAAGTGACCACATTAATGCACCATATATTCTCATTAGCTGCAAAATATAGGTCAATTTTTTCCTTTAGTGAAATTACATTATATAATGTAAAAACAAAATAAAAATAAGTAATATATGTCTTTACTTGTTGAGGATCAACTTGGTCTGCCTTATTTAAGACCACTCGAATTTTGTCATCATTTCCTCGTAGGGATGATATCACACGTTTGAACTCATCACTAACGTCAAGTTTGTGAGGATCAAACAAAAGAAGTATCAAGTCACATTTAGCAGCAAACCATGATGTTACACCAGTAAAGTCATATTGTCTTTGTGTCCTTTGTTTTTCTCCAGATAAAACTCCAGGGCTATCAACAAATGTGATGTAGTCCAATAACTTTCAACAATTCATACAAAAAATGAGAGAGTTAGGTTTTAAATGCTACAAAATAAATCTCTTAGATTTTATTTTAATTAGGTATAAAAGATTCTTACAGGATGAGGCATTTGAGAACACTCAAATTTGGACAAAAATGATGTCCCAAATGTGTTAAGACCACTAAATGGCATGTCTGCTTGGACGGCCACAGTGTTGCCAGGAATGCTTCTTTCATCAGGTCCAGACTTTTGCACAAAATAACTACAATTAACTCTTGCAATCTCGATATCAGGTTTAAATATGTTTTTAATTTCTAAATTTTTGCATAAAATTAAAATTTGATATATTTTGATCGTCAAACTTTAGAAATAGACATAGTCTTTCTAATTCTATTAGATTTTTTTAGGTACTAAACGTGTTTCAGAATATCTTTGAGTTGTTTATATAATTCAATATGTTTCAATTCAAATTCATCCTGAAACATTTATTTAACAAACTCAAAAAAATCAACGACATTAGTTTAAAAAAAGTATATCCATTCATTTTTAAAACATGAGAACCAAAATATATCAAAGTTTGAGACGAAAGAAACTTTAATTTCGCTTTCAAAGAAGCAAAATATATCAAAGGTAGGGTGTAGGGATTACACATACCATAACAACTACAAACCTATCGGTTGTTGGCTCTGGTCCGATATGAGATCCTAATAACATTGGTGAGGAAAACAAATCACTAACACAAATTACATATAACTTGTGTGAGCAATTTCAAATATATATTATAGACATAGAATTTGAGGTTGAAGAATCACTTGCCTGGGTAATTAGTTCTTAGCATATGTTTAATGAATGTTGTTTTTCCAGTGGAATATTGACCCAAAAGTAGAATCATAGGTTTGGCATCAAAGTCACTATTTGTCTGTAATGCATAAAGAAAAATAATCATGGAAAACTTAATTTTGTATCCTTCTCCATATATACAAAATGTGGGTGTTGGTCATGTCAGAGTAAACAAATTAAATTGAATATAAAACATGTATTGTATTTCTTAATCAAAGAAAGGAAAATAAAATAAAATACTAACCAATGCAGGAGATACAAAATCATTATAGCGATAAGTAGCTTCTAAAGGCTTCAACTTTTGAAGGTAAAGTCTCTTCAAACCATCTATGACTGATGTTACTGAAGAAGCAGGAACCTTCATATACCCAAAACATAAATATATTAGAAAAAAATTATCTTTTGTTAGGTAAATCTTCAATGTAGAGTGATAAAATAGTTAATAGATGTTCTAAACAAATCTTTTAAATTCTTATACCCAACAACATAATATAAAAAAAAAATCTAATACATAATTCAAAGATAAATAAAAAATCACTTAATTATTTATCTAGTCATGGAGTAGCATGACTTGTTCTTTTTTTTTTTTTACTATCATACAACTCCTATCACTTCATGAAAAATTTTAGTCAAGAACATCCAATTATAACTTACAATAATTATCAAAAATTGATAAAATGTTTTTCAAATCATACTACTTAAAATGAAGTAATTATTCAAGTAACAAAATTCTTACCTTTTTTACTGACTTGGCAGAAAACCAATTACTTGCAGCTGATGGTTGAGGAATAACTGCATATTGATAAAAAAAAAAAGAATAAAAAGAATAAAAGTAATGTGAATAAATGCCTTTACTAATTGAATTAGTATACATTACCACTCAATTCTTTATCTTTATTTTTTCGCCTTTTCTTCTGCATAAACAAATTCATGTAATGAGAAGTTATTTCACTAAATGATTGGTCTCACCAATTTCAGTAAAATTTGGAATTAATTATTTTTCAAAATTTTTGACAAATTTAGTAATTTATCTTTAAAAATATATGAATTTAATCTTTTTAACCAAATTTTGTTAAGTTTATTTGACGTTTTAAACTCATTTTATAATAGTATTTGAATTGTTTACACTGTTTGACACATTTTCGATTTAATGTTAACTCAAATATTACATAAAATGCGTTTAAAATGTCAAATAAATTTAACAAAATTTGATAGGAAAGACTAAATCCACGTATTTCTAGAGATAAAAGACTAAATTAGTATAAAGTTTCAAAGAAAAACTAATTTCAAAATTAATTTAAGGGAAAAAAAACATATTTGAAAAAAAAAAAAAAAACTTACTGCAACTAATGCATCTAACCCTTCCATTGTGGGTGGTTTTACATATCTCATAGCTGAAATAAAAAGTCAATCATATGTTAGTAGCTTCTATGAAATAAATTTAATAAGTAACAAAAATGAAAATGCAATTTTTATATTGATATAAAAAATATATATAACCATTAAACCAAACAAAACTTACCATCACTATTTACTACATCTTGTGTTATTGGGTATCCACTTTGTGCTAAAGAGACAAGCTATAGTTCATCAAATGGGTTTAGTTAGGTTTTGAAAATTGGAAAACATTAAATTCCAAAAACATATTAAATAATTATTTTTGTACCTGCATAGCAATCACAAATTCTCTAAAACCTAAATATCCTTCTCGTTTTGAATCTGCAACGGCCCATACCTTGTTTTTCATAAAAGGGAACAATGAATAAAAAAAAATTAGTTACAAGAAAAAAAAAACAAATATATCAAAAGAAGTATTGCAAAAAATTTCAAATAATGTAACTTATCTTAGTCATTTTTTATCTCAAGGCTTCAAAAGGATAAAACTTAATACATGTATTACCTATATAGTATGTTCTTTGTTCATATTAAAGTTTCACATTAATTAACAATATAAATCTTATTAAACAAGATTGTAGAACACTTAATATTGTAGGTGAGTTTTCTCCTTTCCAACGTTGATCTTCACTATTAATATCTTTATTAATATATTAGGTTATTACTATAAAAACATATATTTTTTATCAATTTTTTTTATTAGGAAACATTTACAGATATGTTACACGAAAGTGTTAGGATTTAATATTAATTTTAAAAAAATATTTTGCACATAATATTTTTCGCAAAAGATTTTATAAAAATATTTGCAAATTCTATAATTTTGTAAAAAGTAATTATTTATGAAAAAATTGCAAGTTAATTAAATTTTGTAGAAAAAATGTCAAAAAATAGTGTTATTTTTTCATTTTGCAAAATTTTATAACAAATTTGGATAAAAAAGCTCAAATATTAAAAATTATAATAGTGGATGTTGTTAGTTAAAACCAAACCCTAAATATGTAATTTATTCAATATAGTCGTGAAAAAGATATACTATGATGTGTGAGTAAATTTAAATTTCATTTCTATAAAATAATTTATAAGATAAAATTTACATTCATTAATATATTATAATTATTCTTATTTTTAGTCGGACATAAATTTTCAACACAAATATTCTAAAAATGTTGTCTTAATATTAATTCACAAATAAATAATTCCTATCAATATCCCTTCCATGTTCCCAAACAAATCCATACAAAACCTGTTTCAGTTCTTGTCGTGACAAGTTTGAGAAAGCAAAAAACTTGAGGGCTTCGGTTCCTGTGAAACGACCATCTCCATCTGAAGACATAAAAAATGAATAAAAATTTCATTATTTGCAAAAAAGAACAAATTCATTTTTGCATAAAACAATCACACAAATGACAAAATAGGAAGGTTAATACAAACAATTTTAAATTAATTCAACATTTAATTATTTACAAATGATAAATAATTTTATGACTCTCGTTCTTTATTTTCTGACGTGATTTAGTGTGAGTTATTGATTCTTTAAAAAAAATAATAATACATTAATCAATAATCATACTAAATTACGTCAGAAAGTAAAAGATAGAAATTAAAAAATAAAAGTCATACTATCATTTTTCTTTACAAATTTATATTGATCACTAAGTAAGGATCGGAATGAAGCCAAACCCTAAAAGCTTGAAAACACAAAGATTAATGAATTTGAATTATCATAAAGAATGTAGCAAAGATTGAAAAGTTGTTGAAAGAAGAACCTGCATCTGCAAAATTGAACCACTCTTCATATAGGGTTTGATTATCTTTGAAACTTGAATCGACTGGTACAATTGCAAGTTCCATGATAAGAACAATTTAGAAAATTGATTCTTATGATTTTGTGTGAGATATGAAGAGGGTCTCAGATGCTTGCAGAGGAATGGTTATCCCATTGGTGTTGTTGCAAACCATGCATGACACAAATTTGGTGCTTTTTATAATGTTGTGAATGTTGATGTTAAGTGTTGAGGCACTTGTTGAGAATCCAGAATTGGAATTTCCATTAATAACTTCATATGAACACGTTAAAAGAGGAAACCATGTTGAAACTTTTCTTAAAATTAGTATAAGAATGGGTTGACCAAATTATTACACCACTCATTGTTTAATTTCAATTCATTTAATTTGGAATAAATTCAAGCACCTAAAAATATATAGTTGGTTATAGAAAAAAAATACTAAAATTATACTCCCTACTTTATTATTCTTTAATATATATATATATATATATATATATATATATATATATATATATATATTCTTGAAATTGTATAATTTTCCTATGTTTCTATCCAATTTGGATTCTAGGTTTTTTTCTTTTTCACTCAATTTTTAACTTTTTTGTTGCATATATTTGTTAACAGTGTTACTCTATATTTTTTTTGTGTGTGTATTTTTAATTTCGAGAAAGGATATATACAGGTTAGATAGAAATTTGGGGGAAAAATATATGTAAAACTTTAAGTTTAACTATATGGTCTCTGTTTATAATTCGAGGGAAAAATATATGTAAAAATTTAAGTTTAATTATATGGTCTTTGTTTATTCATAACAATATATAAAGAAAATTTCCTCTTTTGTGTCCACATTTTATAATACCAATTATATTCTTTATAATATAATTATTTATTAAATTTTTTAAAATCAACGGTTATTTTTACCTATTTTCTATAAAATTGTTTATCTTTTTTTTTTATTCATCAACAATTAATTTATCTATTCATTTCACTTTATTTTTAATAAATATAAATTTATTTTATATATTAACTTAATAACATTACATTATTATCACCTACTAACATATTATTATTCATATTTAAAAATCGTACACAGATCTGATATTGTATCTGTGTGTACGATAGTTTTTCTTAATTAGTTTTATTTTTTGATATTTTCTTAGCTAGAGAAATATTTGTAATATACTTTCAATATTTATTGTTGTGGTAGTATACTTTTAACATTTACTATTAGGTGGGTAAAACACACATGAAATCTCATCCCAATAGTAAAGAGTATTGAAAGTAAAATCATGAGAAAAACATGGTAACATGCATTTAAAATTAAAAAAAAATAAAAAGTTATTTGTACGAAATCCTTAATGATGTAATTTTTTTAGAAGATAAATAATTTTTGTAAAAAAAATTGAAATGCTTTAAGATAAGAGTAGGTGATTTTTTTTAAGATGAAGAATTTTAAAAGAATTTTCAAATTTTCAAATTTTTGAGAGAAATTTAATTATTGAAATTAAAAAATTTTAAACTTTATCTAAAAATTAAAATTTTCAAATTATCTATATTAACTCGTTTTTATTAATCTATGACTCTTGTCTTAATACTTCCTTATTAACTCAACTTTGATCAAAGCATATTATTGTTGTGGTAGTATCCTCTTAGTTTTTGTCAAAATTTCATTGACAAGTTTGTAATTGAACTTTGTTAACTTGATTGGGATCAAGACTTTATCATCTTGGTCAATTTTCGAGCATTGTCAATTCAACCAATTTTGGATCAAGACTTGTTTTAATTTTATGTTAGTTAAAATTGTTCTTTGATTAACTTAATCAAAGTTATTTTTTAGTTAATCTATGTCAAAGTTAGCATGACTATTTTTTACCAATGTTAATTATGATTTAAAACACTAATAAAGATGTTAAATAGAATATTTATCATATCATATACAAGATCGGAAAGATAAAACTTCAACTATAAAAATGAGTTTCTCTGCGATAATTCTAAAGATTTTGAAAATAATAATAATAAATTATACGTTAAAATCTCTTTTATTATAAAATAATTTATCGTGAAACCACAAATGATTTAAAATCTCATAACAAAATCTACTATTAAATAAAAGCTTAAAACATCTTATATTTTATGTTACTAGATCAAGAACCTAACCAAAAAATAATTTTGCAATTTAAAAATGAGATTTTATACTTCAAGAAATAATGACAACTTCAACATCCATATCTTTTTTCCTCACTTTGGATTTCTTCAATTCTAAGATTTCTTCTCCATCCCCTCTCTCTACCTGTTAAAATTTAATTTTAGATATATACATTTCAAACCCATTTCATGATTATTGTTCATTAAACTTATTTCACTTATGGGGATCATTTCCTAAGTTAAACTGTTACATGACTTTGGAACTACTTCAATTCTAAAGATAATCATCAGCAAAAATGCAGCCCAATCTGTTGCTAGGTTGACTGATATGGTATGCACTGCATAAAAACAAATATATTTATCCGTGCAAGATCAATTATATAGATCACATGATGCTATCACAGGCTTGGTTAAAAAACAAATTCTCAAGGATATTGCACGTAAATGGGGATGGATTAATCATGCGCATTCAAAATTAAATGCAATTTCAAGAACAGAAGCTATTGTCACATTATATACTAGCAAAACATTCTTCTAGTCTCAAAATACCTCGGACTAATGAACTTCATTCTTCCAATCACAGAATATGTAATGGATCACAAACATCAAGGAACTAGCGCTTGATGAAGCAAAATTAATCAACTGTATAATATGCAGGGAAACAAGATGTCAACTATAGTTCAAGAAAAAATTCTAACCATTTTGAAATTAATAAACAAGGCCTGCAAATCACATTCTAAGGCTCCACTGTTGACACCTGTTGCCATTCCCCGTCTACTGCTTCCTTCCACAATGTAACATTGTTGTTCCCATCAGCCACAGCCAGTATGTTTCCTGTCAGTGACCATGAGACCCTCCAAACAGGTGTCTTGAAATCATTCAAAATCTTGCCTTCCCACCGATCACCCTCTTTTGCTACGGTCCATATAACCACTTTACCATCCTGTGATGCACTAGCAATAGTAGATTTAGGTAGCCCTAAATTGGGTGCCCAAGCAACATCTCGAACCCAATCTGTGTGCATATGAAGAGCAGGGAAGCAGTCCATCTTCCACAGTCCATTGTTGAGCTTCCATACCTTCACAGTATTATCACAGCCACCAGAGCACAGTTTTTGCACAGGATCAAGCAACCCTGCACCAACAAGGGCACCAGGTGCTGTTGATGGTGCCCATGACACAGAAGTGACACCGACTGGGTGAGCCTGATCAATCCCTGCAGTGTCCCAGCCACCATCTGCTCTTGCAGTGAAAATAGATATGTTCCCATTTGATGAGCCACAAGCCAAGCAGAGACCCAACTCATGGGGCGCCCATGCAATAGAATTCACAGATGATTTGTGCTCATCAAACACATGAGCTTGAGTCCATTCATTTGGGTTACCCTCCTTCCATACAATGACACGGCCATCATAGGAACACGATGCAAGTAGAGAACCAAACTTAGGGTGAGCCCACACTACTTGCCAAACAGGTCCTTGGTGACCAGTCAATGTTGCTAGATGCTGAGAGGCCGTGTTGCTCACTCCAATTATCTTAATTGTGTGATCTGATGAAGCTGTTGCCAGCCTCTTACCATAGTAATCCATCGCAACATCATGTACCGTGTCTTGGTGACCCGTTTCAACCTTCTGAGAAGGCATATTTCTGCTATCAAACACACACACACACACGCACAATGCAAACAGTTAGTTTCAAACAACATTTTGCAAGTAAAACTCATAGTCTAAACTAAACCCAGTGTCAACTAGTCACTTTCAATGTAGAAAAGCTAAAACAGATATCAAATAAAAGACAATGAAGGAGTAATAAAATCATAAGCATAAGATTCAATACCAAATACACAAATCTATAACATTTTCCAAGCACGCAACTCATCAGACTTCAGAAAACAATTCGCTACACATAATAATAAATCCATCAACAAAAACATAATACCCATGCTTATTCCCAAGGTGATGGAAAGTGAAAACCAAGCCAAAGGTTTTAAATTTTTAAACAAATATTCATCGATTTTAGCATTGAATAAAGCGAAACACAATTCCGTGCAAATCAAGATCTATAAATGATCATAGAATCGCAAGCAATTCGAAATATTATAAACATCAAACCCTGTAAATTAAAAAGGAAAATTGGGGGGAAATGGTTAATCTTTAAAAATAAACTGATCTGGCGAGAAAAATGTGGGTGAAGTGAGGAAATTGTCCCAAAAGAAAGAGAGATATATCCAATAAATAAGAAGGATCGCAAAAATGAGTACGGAATCAGAAGATCTAAGTTGGAATTTGAATAGATCGAGATAGAATAGAGAAGGGACCTGAGAAAGACAAAGAGAAAGTGAAGGAGCCAAGGGTGGCTGCCGGAGTTGCCGTGGACGGTGGCGCGAGTAAGGGTGGCCGGTGAGTGTAAGATGAGATATAACGAAAAACTGAAACTGAAGAACAGGATTTCTTATAACCAATGGACAAATATTTTTTTATACCGGTGAACCATTCTATGACCATTGTTTAAATATACATTCTCATTTTCATTTTACCTTTTAAATATTGTTTTTTTAAATTAAAATAATTATCTTACTGATTTTTTTTATGAGATATTATTTAATTATATTTTTATTTGATATATTTTTAAATTTAAATATTTTTTAAACTAAAATAACTACTAATAATAAAAAATTACTTAAATAAATAAAAATATCTATAATAAAATTATAAAAATCATTTATAATTAACTTTATAAAAATGATAATAATTTAATATTTTTATTATAAAAAAATAAATACCTGTAACACAATTAAAGTATTAATGTAAGAGTTAAATATATTTTTGTCCCTTAATTTTTAGTAAATTTTAAAATTAGTTTATTTTGAAATTTTAGACCAATTTAATCTTTTTTTTTTGAAATACGTAAATTTAGTTATTTTAATTAAATTTTGTTAAATTTATTTCATATTTCAAACGTGATATAAATAACACTATTCATAAAATATTTTTAAATTTAATTATTTTAATTAAATTTTATTAAATTTATTTCATATTTCAAGCGCGATATAAATGATACTATTCATAAAATATTTTTTTTTATCAACAACAAAGATATAAGAATCATGAATACATAAGAATTTAAATTGAATGATAAAAAATGAATGATTGCAGTTTCATTGAGATCGTAAGAAATTATGAATTCATGTAGGATTTTACCCAATTTTTAGTGATATGTATAAATTGACAAATTTTTATAAAAAACTATTATATAACCGGTGGATGGATTAAAAAAACACAATATATATATATATATATATATATATATATATGATAATGAATATCTCAATAGTAGATTTACTCTATTAATTAAATTATTTAGGTATTAAGTAAATTCAGTTATATGGATGAAAGAAATATACACAAGCACACTAATATGATTTAGATAGAGTCCTTTCAAACTTAAAACTTTTATACAATATAAAAAAATCAAGAAACTACACCATATATTATATCTGTGTACATCACTTCAAAACATAGAACTTCATTCATAACCCTCATCCTACTAACTAGAATCACCTCCACCTATAACCTCATATGCCCATGCCATAGAAGCGGTCATTGCAAAAGAAGACACAAACACAAACAACAGAGGAGGATAAGTTAATAATAACTTAAGAAGACATAAACATTTATGGCATAAATATTATAACAATAATCTAACATACCAATTTAACCAACACAATATTCCACACATCACAACACAATTCTCATCCATATTCATATACATAATCTATACTTAATTATTTCAGACTCTAGAAGCTTTGCCTTGTCATGTAAAATGAAATCCTAAAATATTACAATTCCAGTAATATGGTTGTCCTTCTCATGACAATGTGAGTTCACTTATAGCCTAAAAGAAAAGGAATACACAACCCTAAGACCAACTATAGGAACCTCCTTTCCTCTTTGCCACCTAGTAAAGTATAAGGATACCTTCCAAATGAGTGTTCCGAGTAAATACATCACACTATACTCACATGTCATACCCTTCCTCCTTAGGAACAATATGACCATATAATTCAATTACAACATTCAATTAATATATCACACTCATTTATATTGGAACACTTCCTTGAAACATTTACCTCAAACCCATTGTTGGAAGTCTCACATTGGCTAGAAATAAGGTGATTTCATAGTGCAAACCTCACCTTATAAGTCAGTTTTGGGGGATTGAGTTAGGTTTAAAGTCCACTTCTTAACACCCATAATAATTCTCAGCACAATTTCTTCTTAAATAAAGCACCTTTGAAATTCATAGACTTGTCCAATAAAATTACACCCTCACTTGGACTCGAAGACTTCACATTTAGCTTAAATCTTTTAAGATATTATAGTATTTTTTTATAGCAATCACCATTGTTCTAAAGTCATTTTCTAAGTTCCCACTTATAACATACAATTCTGAAAAAAAAAATATAAGATGACTTTTATTTGTTTCTTGTCGTATAAATTCACTCTTTGAACATGATTAGGAAGGCATTTTTTATTTTGTTGTTTATATAGTGAAAATAAATAAAAAGAAGTATTTTACACCATTAATAATGATACTTTTAATCACATTTTACAGAAAATGATTAACTATAAGTTTAAATACTATTTTGGTCCTGGTTTGGTCGAATTTGTTCAGTTTGATCCCTTTTTTGCGCATTCAATTTGGTCCATGTTTTGTTAAATCATGTTCAATTTTGTCCTTTTAATTGACACCGTTTTAATTGAAAATGATAGAGTGTACATGCGGACACTGTTCATATTAGGTGGATTACTTTAATAATGATTGTTTCGATTTTGTTCAAATAAGTCCCTATTTTAAAAATTTAACAACTTAAATCTACTAACTAGGTTTTCAACTTTTAGAAAACTTTTTACCTAGCTATTTTAAATATAGTTAACATTTAAAATAAATATGAGAGACAATTTCTTATTAATCAAGTTAAATTGGTTTTGTTAAATCAAGTTAACATCTAAGTATTTAATAAAATTGAATTCTATAAGAGTCCTCAAAATTATAACCGAGATATAAAATAATGTATCCTAACATTTTACAAGATAGAATTTTTCGATTTTAATTTATGAAAGGTTGGAAAACATTTTTCCATACTTAGGAAAATAAATAGTAAACATTTCTTTGAATGATATTAGAAATTAGTGACATTAGACATTTTACTATGTTAAAATGTTAGTAACAAGTATTTCAATAAAGTTAACAACACAGTAAGGAATATATATTATAACAACAAAATTCCCTTATTATAGTCATTAAAAAAGACATCATATTAGTACATGTCTTACATAGTTTCATCTCAAAAAGTGTTGATGAAGCCATTGCATAACTTTACAAAAATGTTGATGCATATTAATAATATTAATACGCATCAGTTATACATAAAGATTTACTTTGGCAAGCACATTGCTGTTTATTTATTTATTTTTCTCATAAATGATTTAACTAATTAGCCATATGGATTTCTGAATGTAGTCAAGAGTTTTGGAATATCGTGGGCAAGCATATCTTCCACTGTCTGAATCATCTTTTTATTCAATCTTTCAAATTTGTCGATGTTATAACAGCTCAACGTCTCTTTGAATTGCTCAACATCTGGAAAGTCACCAGCTGGTAGATGAAACTCCCTTTGTATCTGATTACAATTTGTGTTATTTATACATTAGCTTTCAATTTTCAAGAATTATCATAACTATGCATGTGACAGGTGATTTAGTGGTTAGATGGAAGGAAAGGGAAGAAAAAGTCGTAGGATTGATACTTCTTACTAACAATTTGGAGAAATGAGGTCAATTTGGTAGATATAGAAAGAAGGGTAAGAGAAGTTATGAGTTTAATTTTTCTCCGCTAACAAAAACTAACGATTAGCATTTGCCAATAAAAAAAAAAAATGCATGTGAGTTGAGTCTATATAAAGCCAAATTCATACCTTTACAAATTCATCATCCAAATTATCAATGAGTTTTTGTTGAGCTTTGGCTTTTCCTATCATAGAGGGCATTTGCTTCTTAAGATGACCCATAATGTAAGCATGTATGACAGCAGATCTAGCTCGTTTTACAAATTCATTGATCTACAATATGAAAAAAAATGTTAATCAAAAGAGTCACCTTGATAAGTAAATAAACCACAATAACGATTATTTGAAACTAGATCTAAGAGAGTAATAGTCTATAGTAGCAATTATTAAAGGTATACCAAATCAAAAATAAGATTTTATCCTATGAAACTTTTCTATCACAAAATAGTAAGTATTAGTTTTGTTCCGATCTCAAGTCCCATGATAGATCGTTGTAAATTAACATATATTTAAGATATTGTCCATTTTGAAATAGAGACTTCATCACGGTTTTGCCTTGAAAGACATCTCAAATAGTGAAAAAAATAAATATTTAAACCGTCTAAAACCTCGATATCTAAGTAATGTGAGACTATTGGGTGTCGTGAGAACAATTTCCCTTCCCAAATGTTTCATGACAAAAAGTTATATAAAGAAGTATATCAAACTCACAAATTTGTATTCTTTGGCAATATTTTTTCATCAAAATAGATTTTAACAAAGAAGAGTACATAGAATAGTCCTAAAGCAGTAGATAGATTATAATGAAAATTATAAGTAAAACTCACTTTACGATCACAAGCTTTCTTTGGTATATCTTTTAGATCTGACAGAAGATCATCTTGTTCTTTCTGAAATAATTCATTTTCAAGTGGACAAATGGAATCAAGTACAGACCTCTCGTTGAAAGAACTGCAAATAAAGAAAAAAAGGTTTGAACATAAAAGGATAAGATAATTTTATATGATAATGAATGAAACAAAAGTATAACCAAATCTAAATTATAAAAGAATGTTAATAACAAAAATGTGTAAGTTCATGACATTTTTAAGGTGTAGAAGTGAACACATACAAATTATAAAGTGACTTACCCAATATATACACGCATGACTTCAGGAACATTTAATACCTTCCCAAGTGACCACATTAATGCACCATATATTCTCATTAGCTACAACATTGGATCATACAAAAATATAAAAATATAAGCCAAATTTTACCTTAAATAAAATCACATTAGATTAAGTAAAATTAAAATATGAGTAATGTGTGTTTTTACTTGTTGAGGATCAACTTGATCTGCCTTATTTAAAACCACTCGAATTTTGTCATCGTTTCCTCGTAGGGATGATATCACACGCTTGAACTCATCGCTAACGTCAAGTTTGTGAGGATCAAACAAAAGGAGTATCAAATCACATTTAGCAGCAAACCATGATGTTACACCAGTAAAGTCATATTGTCTTTGTGTCCTTTGTTTTTCTCCAGATAAAACTCCAGGGCTATCAACAAATGTGATGTAGTCCAATAACTTTCAACAATTCATACAAAATGAGAGAGTTAGGTTTTGAATGCTACAAAATAAATATCTTAGATTTTATTTTGATATAGGTATAAAAGATTCTTACAGGATGAGGCATTTGAGAACACTCAAATTTGGACAAAAATGATGTCCCAAATGTGGTAAGACCACTGAATGGCATGTCTGCTTGGACGGCCACAGTGTTGCCAGGAATGCTTCTTTCATCAGGTCCAGACTATGCAAAAAACAACTACAATTACTTCTTCAAAACTCAATAACAATTGATTTTCCAAGATAACTGTAATGGTTAAATATGTCTTTAGTTTCTAACTTTGATATGAGATTAGAATTTGTACATTTTGACTCCTAAACTTTAAAAGTAAATACAGTCTTCCTAATTCAACTGTGTTCATTTCTTTTAGGTGTCAAACTCATTTTAAAATGTATTTGAGTTGTTTATACTGTTTTGACCGTTTCAACTCAAATGTCAGTCTGGAACATCGTTTAACAAACTCAAAAAAATCAACGACATTAGATTAAAATGACTACATCAGTTCATTTTTAGAGTTTGATATTCAAAATATATTAAAGTTTAGGACAAGAGCGAATTCTAATTTCACATCAGATATAAGGACCAAAATGTAACAAAGTTAGAGTTTAAGGTATACACATACCATAACAACAACAAACCTATCGGTTGTTGGTTCTGGTCCAATGTGAGCTCCTAATAACATTGGTGAGGAAAACAAATCACTAATACAAATTGCATAACTTGTGTGAGCAATTTCAAATATGTATTATAGACGTAGAATTTGAGGTTGGAGAATCACTTACCTGGATAAGTAGTTCTAAGCATATGTTTAATGAATGTTGTTTTTCCAGTGGAATATTGACCCAAAAGTAGAATCATAGGTTTGGCATCAAAATCACTATTTGTCTGTAATAAATAAAGAATAGTAATCAATAAAAAAATATTAATTGCATATTTATAAATGAGTTTAGATTCTCTATTGATTTTTTTGATGTTGTTTTCTGTTCAGCATTAAAAATACACTGTATTGATATTTTAAATATCTTTTTAATATATTTTAAAACATCAAAATTAGTGGTAATTAGTGTATTATGAAGATACAGTAGAGAAACACTAAAAAAAAACTCAACAGAGAATCAACATTCTTTATAAATGGTGTTCATTATATGAGTGAGTAAACAATTGAATTAAGTTTTTTATTAAACAAAAACAAATAGAATGACCTACTAACCAAAAAAGGAGAGACAAAATCGTTGTATTGGTATGCAGTTTCTAAAGGCTTCAACTTTTGAAGGTAAAGTTTCTTCAAACCATCTATAACTGAGGTCACTGAAGCCGCAGACACCTGTGAACATATTCTAAAAATTAAAATTAAAGATACTAGAAGAAAATTAAAGGTTAAAAGAACAAGTAATTATTACTTAATTACTTCCTTTTACACATACTTATAAAAATATTAGAAGAATAAAGAAATGAAATCATAACTTGTTAGTGCAAGGTATTTACAATTTCATTTTATTGTTACATCAAATATCTTGTGTTAAATGTTCCTTCAAAGAAATCTTTTATTTAATTCAAGTAGAGTTGTCAAAATGGGTTGGAAGCCGCAAGTCAACCCGGCTCATCACGGGTTCAGACTGAGTTGGATTGAAATTTTCTTACAAATTTCAATACGGGTTGATTTTTTACCCGACTCACCTAGAATCCGGCTCACCCGGGTTGAACCTGTGATGAACCGGGTTGGCTCACCAACCCACAAATTAAGGGTCACACAAGTGTTTTTTTGTTAAATTGGGCTTTGCATTTGGGTAATTTTAAGTTGTTTTTTTTAGCCAACACATAGATAATTTATACTTTTGTGATTTTGGTTTGTATTTGGATTGTATTAAAATTTATTTAGATTTTAAATAGAATTATAATTTAGTTTTGACTGAAAAAAAATTGTATTTTTTAATTGAGTGAACCTATGAGCCAACCCGTTTAATCCACCAACCTGTGGTGGATCGGGTCGGGTTCAAATTTTTTTGGCTCGCTAATAAGTGAATCGGGTTGGATTAGTTCACTAAATAATCAACTCATGATGGATCGAGCCAGGTCAGACAAGATTACCCGTTTTGACAGCTTTAAATCCAAGGAAAACTTGACATTATTTTATGTTCTTATACAACAAGTATATTGAAGTAATGTATGACTTTATTCCCCTATAAAATTAAAACTCTAACATAGTCTTCAATCTAAAGTAACTCTCATTAGGTTAATCTTCAATGTAGAGCCATAAAACAATTAACTTATATTTTAAATAAATCTTCACAAGTTCTTAGACCCATAACAGCATAGAAAACCTAATACATAATTCAAAGATAAATAAAATCACTAGATTTTTTTCTCTACTCATACATAAGTTTAACATGTTTGAGTGAATTATCTAAACAATATTAATTATAAAGTTAAGGCAGCAAAAGATGAACAATATTAAGTAACAAACTATTTTCCAAATCATGTTAATTCTAAAGAGCTAGAAATGAAGTACCAATCAAAGTGACAAAATGTTTACCTCTTTTTTCGACTTTGTATGAAACCAATTACTCGAGGGTGATGGTTGAGGACTAACTGTATTAGTGAGTGAAATCGATAAAAAAAAAATAAAGAAAGAAAGAAAAAGAAAAAGAAAAAAGAAAGTAATATAAATGAATGCACTTGTTAATTAAACTAGTATACATTACCACTTAAATCTTTACTATTTTTGCGTTTTTTCTTCTGCATTAACAAAACCATTTAATTAATGATAAATCATATCACTAAATGAATGTATATAGAATCAACAAAATAAAATAAAATACTTACTGCAACTAATGCATCCAAACCCTCCATTGTGGGTGGTTTTACATATTTCATAGCTGAAATAAAAGTCAATCATATGTTATTAACTTTTATAATGTAAAAATTTAATGAGTGACAAAAATGAAAATACAAAATTTTAATGGGTTAAATATGTTTTTGTCCCTCCTTAAGTTTCAGTGAATTTTGGAATTAGTCTATTTTCGAAATTTTTTACCAATTTAGTCTTTCATCTTTAGAAATATGTGAATTTAGTTCTTTTTACCAAATTTTGTGAAGTTTATTTGATATTTTAAACGTATTTTATGATAATATTTGAGTTAACATTAAAGCGAAAATGTGTCAAACGGTGTAAACAATTAAAATACTATCATGAAATGCACTTGAAACGTCAGATAAACTTAACAAAATTTGGTTAAAATGACTAAATTCACGTATTTTTAAAGATAAAAAACTAAATTGGTCAAAATTTTTGAAGAGAAACTAATTCTAAATTTCACTAAAACTTGAGAGATGAAAAACATATTTAACCTAATTTCAATCAATGCAGACAACAAAACTAATAAACCAAACAACATAAAAACAAACAGAAGTTACCATCACTAGTTAGTAGATCATGTGTTATTGAGTATCCACATTGTCCTAAAGAAACAAGCTACAAATGAAAATGGATTAGGTTTTGGAAATTGGTAAAAAAATTTAAAAAAATATACTTTCTGAAGAAAAGAATTATTTTTCTACCTGCATAGCAATGACAAATTCCCTGAAACCTAGATATCCTTCTCGTCTTGCATCTGCAATGGCCCATACCTTATTTTAATAAAAGAGAACAATGAAAAAATAATTAGTTATAAGGAAGAAAAAAAAATATTAAAACAAAGATGTAAAAAATATCAGATAATGTAACTTAAATAAATAACTCATACTTTATTTTGAACACTATGGAAAAAATTGTATCTTAAGTAAACTTTTACCTATACAAATTTACAAGTTTTCAAAAGAATAAAACGTGCATATATTTTCTATTACTTTATGGGATATTTTTTTATCATACATTACTAATAAACATCTTATTAGATTAATATTGTATATTACCAAATAAAACTCCAAATATGATTATAAAATATAGAAGATCTTAGGTCAACTAGATATATGATCAAATTAAAATATATATAAATGAATACAATTATCATTTTACAAAGTTGGTTTTTGTGAAAATGGAATAAAAACATAAACTTACTTTATAATATAAAATAACATTACCTATAGCTATAATATTGCATATAAGTTTTATCCTTTTAAAAAATGACCCAACAGGAATATAATAAGCATTTTTAATTCACAACAAAATGAGTACATTAAGTAAGAAGGAAATAAATAAATGAAGAAAAATACAATTAATTTATTCGTTATAGATGTGAAAAAGGGCAACCATGATGTGTGATCAAGCACTTTAAAATGTCTCAACTTCAATCCAAAAATACATTTTCCTTTTTAATTTCCAATGCATAAAATAAATCTATAAAAATACAAAAACCTGTTTTAATTCTTGTCGTGACAAGTTTGACATGGCAAAAAACTTGATGGCTTCTTTTCCTGTAAAGCGACCATCTCCATCTGAACACACCAAAATGCAGAATAATAATCTCTTGCAAAAGGGTTAAATACATACAAATACAATTATTTTGCATAACACAATCAAAAAATGAGAAATTAAGAAACAAATATACAAACATGGGAAAACAAGTAACACCATGTGGATTTCAATTATGATAAAAGAGAATGAAGATTGAAACCTGCATCTACATAATTGAACCACTCTTCATATAAGGCTTGATAGTCTTCAAAACTTGAATTGATTGGTACTATCTCAAGTCCCATGATAAGAATAATACAAAAATATTATTCTTTTTTTTTTCTGTTTTATGATTTTGGGTAAGATGTGAAGAGGGGTTGCAGATGCATGGGAAGGGTTGGTTACAAGAGAAGGGATAGCAATGATGTTGTTGCAAAGAATATGTGATACAAAGTTAGGGTTTTTATACTGTGAATGTTGATGTTGAATGCTAAGAAATGTGCTCAGAACCTACAATTGAAATTTCCATTAATAACTCTGCATACGTTAAATGAGGAAACTGTCTTCAAGTTTTTTTGTTTTGTTTTGAATTAGTATTTTTACCCGTGCAACGCACACGGGATATTGAATTTTAAAATTAAAAATTACAGTATATTTATTAAATTAATTTGAAATTATAAAAATATAATTAAATTTAATATAAATTTTATTTTATAAAATTCAATAATAATATTTTAATTGATTTTATAATA